>Ga0105238_10000259_pt1 | contig 59189 bp, 55 predicted proteins | sample KBSC34metaG_FD_81526 | JGI IMG/M metagenome (GOLD analysis project Ga0105238, IMG submission 81526) | Corn rhizosphere microbial communities from Kellogg Biological Station, Michigan, USA - KBS C3-4 metaG | ecosystem: Host-associated > Plants > Roots > Rhizosphere > Soil | place: Michigan, USA...
CTTGCGCCATCCAATTTCGCCACATACCCGGTTGCGCCGGTGCTCAACGCTGCTTCTGCAACGTCGGGAGAGCGATTCTCAGTGACGAAGAGAATCTTGGAATTAGGCGAAACCTGCCGGATGCGACGAGCAGCTTCAATGCCATTTAAGGTGGGGAGACCGATGTCCAACAGAACGAGATCTGGTTTCAATTCGTCAGCCTTGTGAATTGCTTCATCGCCGTCTGAGGCCTCTCCGATAATCTGCATTTCCTCACGCGCAAGAAGTGTCAGACGCTCAAAACGTCGCCAGGGCTCGTAGTCGTCAACGATAAGTACCCGAATCGGGTGTATATCCATGGTTCAATTCCAATCCGGCTGGGAAAATTTAATGGGGGCGGCAAATCCACGATTACCGTACAGCGGTCAACACTCGTGTGCAAGTGAGCAAAAGTATATCGCTCCACGACCTTTCAAACGTTGCTCAAGATCAATGATTTGTGCTGCGAAATGTACAGGGCGTCACATAGTTGGCCCTGCGGAGGCGGCTGAGCCGATTCGTGAAACGGGCGCCGTTGTGGGTAAGAGATGAACGTGGCACTCGAACGCCAACCTTTCTACGGGTCTCGATTCCCTCGACCGCCTCCGGTATCAACATCGCCGGGATCTTTTTCTCCCAACCATACCGCTGCGTCCTTAACTGGGATTCCAGTGCGGAGAACTTCCAATTCATTTTCGGGAATCGCAAATTGAGCTAACCCGCAGTCGAGACAGACGGAAATTCCTGGAAAGACCCAGACGATGGGCTTGTCGAGGCCCTTCAGTCCCAGAAAGTGAATAGCGATCTCTCCAGTGAAGGTCTTCAGATTGTCTGATTGGCAGGACGTACAGTGCGGGCGGTCGGCTTCAGCTCTCATAACGTGCCTCCATCAACGATCCCTCACGTTGAGGAAACGATGCCCTGTCACCGTTTACCGCTGTTTGTGATGCAATCTGCCGCGTAACGTATACTTCGAGCTATATTCAGCTACAAAGCCGCTTCGTGGGAGATCTCATGTCGCAAGATGATGTGAAACCTGCGCGTGACTGGCGAACAATTGCAGCTCTTGTCGCGAGCGAAACTGACCGTGAGCGGGTGTTGAGTCTCGCTCAAGAATTGATAAAACCGTTGGACGAGAATAGCAACAGAGTCATGGGGCAAGTCACAGCGGAGAGCAAGAAAAGTGCAGCTTAAGAGGGCGTGAAGACCTGATGGACATTGAGGTATCGGGATGAGCAGTTAACGGAACTTGAATTTAATGGCAACGCAGCTAAACCCACTTCCAAGGCCACCGAACCACGTTAGGGTTCCAATTCAGCAATACGGAGTTGGTGGTTATCGGGCATCGACCTTCGGTGATTGTACCCACTTCAACCGTTCCAACATCTCAATGTCAATTTATTTGAGATCTATCTCACGCCTCTAACGCGCTTCGGTCGTGGATAATTCTTCGACTTCAGGGCTGGTCTCCTCCAGGCGAACTCATGACCTCCTGGCTCCAGCCGGCATGATTTGTGAAGTGTGTGAGATCGAGGTGGAGGGTCGCGTTGAGAGACAACGGCTCGTGAACCTGCGTCATCTACTCGTGATCAGCTGACTTCTATCAGGAGAATTCGTTTATGGCCAAGTGCGAAGTTTGCGGTAACGAGTATGACAAGAGCTTTGAAGTGACTGCTGCCGGTGCGCGGCATACGTTCGACAGCTTCGAGTGTGCGATTCAGGCGATGGCGCCGGTTTGCGAGCACTGCGGCTGCAGGGTGATCGGGCATGGAGTAGAGGTCAATGGTCGATTCTTCTGCTGCGCGCATTGCGCAAAGACGGTGACAGGATCAGATGTGAGAGACAGAGCCGCATAAGTACGAGGCACTTGAGGGACGACGTTCATCGTTCAAAAACCCTATATAGGAAACGTTTATGAACGGTTCCCTTCGGGGCGGTTTGGGCACCAAGAACTCTCAGCCTGCGTTAGTTCGCGCCGCTCGCCCACTCACGAACTGCAGCGACGAGTTCTTCCGGGCCAACAGTGGTTGTGTCCGGGTCATTCATGGGGTCGTGCCATCGCGCAGACAATATCTCAATAATCTTCCCTGACGGATTGTGGGATCGGAAATCTTTGGCTAGTTCTCGACAGGTTTTTGGCGTGAGACTATTGCCGAGAACTAGCAAGTCAAAATGCTCGGACTTGAGCAGAGCTTTCGCTTCGGATTGGGAAAGAGATGTTTTGACTTCACATCCCTGACTACGCAGTAGAAGCTCCCGCGAATAGGCTAGCGCGGGATCGGCGCTGGCAGAGAGCACCCGAAGGCTCTTTCCTGGTGGCGAAGTGGCGGACATACCGCTGTGGCGCGAAGCTACTTACCTGGCCGGAAGTATAGCAAAACCCGGGGGAATCTAGAGGCGGAGAATCTCGGCGCGAAGCAATTCCGAATTCCCAATGAGGGGTCGACAGTATTACATCGAACACAGTCTGCTGTCATCCTGCGATTGTTCGTCAGCAGTGACCCAGAGCCGGCCTCCTCCACGGGCCAGTTTGACATTGAGGAGGCCAGACTCCCCTTGCGACCGCGGACTGGAATCGGCCAACTTATGCGCGAACATCAATGTCTCTATCATTTGAACAAAAACTGTGGGAGGGATGCGAGATACGGTTCGCCGGGAAGCCTCCTTGGATGGCGTGGGCACGGATCATCTCTTCGTTGGGCGCGATGTAGATGCAGTAAAATCGTGTCGGCGGTCACATAGCTGTGCAGCCATTGGATCTTCGGCCCGAGACGATCCAGAATACTGCGACGATTTCTGCGCGAGATCGAGCACTTGATCGTGGGTTATATTTCCGATACCGGCAAGCTCTCGCTCAATAACGTACTTGGGCATGTCTCCACCTTTCCTCTCAGGGTTCGGACAATAGAAAAGCGGAGAGGCGCGGCGTCAGCCAGCGTCTCCCCCGCGGGTCTATTCATGTGAGCAAGTCACGTGGTTGTTCCAGTCCACAAAAGGACCCAGCGGACTATCGCGCCAAGCCCACACGTGCAGCTCGAAAAATGGAACCGGTATGCCGAAACGGTTCGGCGAGTCAATGTAGTTCATAAGGTGACCCGCGACCTGTGGTGCGGAGTTTGGGGGTAGCGCGGGCGCAAGAATAATGAATTCGACACCAACCAGCTTCAGTTCACCATTCTGTTGCGGCTCATAGATGAGAGCTTGCGGGTGTGTGGGATCGATAGGTCCATTAAGCAAATTGAAATTGAGGTAGTGGATGCCCATAGCTCCATGGTCGGAGCCGCTCACGCATCCAAGGGCGGGAGTGAATCCTGTGGCATTGTTGACATCCTGGTACTGTTGTGTGGCGTTGCGAACAATTTCAACGAGCTTGTCTTGGCCTCCTGCCACCTGCTGCTGGGCCGGAGCAAGAGAACTAAGCGCTAGAAATACGGCCGCCAACGTAAGCAATAGCTTTTTCATGTATGTACTCTCCTTCTCTTGTGTGAGGAAATGCCAACTAGATTCCCATGCGATCCGACCCATGCCCCTTCACTGCCCTGCTACTCACCCGGAAACTAAAAACAGTTTCATTCCCAGCCGAAGCCGAATCGCTTGCCTCTACCTAATAAGGCGGGAATGGCTCGAAAAAAACCGCACGGTGGGATTAAAAGGACGTGAACCGCCAATGCCCAACAAGACTAGGTTTTTGCGTGCTTTGGTTGTAAAGTATTCACACCGTGGGCGATAGATGGTCCTACCTTCCAGTGATGACGTGACGCGCCTGCTCAAAGCCTGGAGCACAGGAGACCAAGAAGCTCTGGCCAAACTCACCCCGCTGGTGTATCGGCAATTGCGCGAGATTGCGCGGAGGTATATGGCCGGAGAACGCGATGGGCACACGCTGCAAACCACAGCCCTAGTCCATGAAGCCTATGTACGGTTAGTGGATTGCGGAAAGGTGAACTGGCAGGATAGGGCGCATTTCTTTGCCGTATCAGCGCAGTTGATGCGGCGCATTCTCATTGATTTTGCACGCTCGCGCGGTTATTTGAAACGGGGCGGAGCGATTCCTCATATGTCTCTAGAAGATGCTCCGGCAGTATGCGATGAACCAGACGTGAACCTGGTGGCCCTGGACGATGCTCTGAAAGCACTGGCTGCGATTGATGAACGGAAAAGCAAGGTTGTAGAGCTAAAATTCTTCGGCGGATTGAACGTCGAAGAAACGGCTGAAGTCTTACGTATTTCGAGTGATACAGTGATTCGGGATTGGCGACTAGCCAAAATTTGGCTGTTGCGCGAGTTGACCCGCGGAGGGGCAAGTCATGAAGCCTGAGCTTTGGACTCGCGTCGAAGAACTTTGTCAAAAGGCCTTGGACCTTGGCAAAAGCGGGCGCGCTGAATTTCTCCAATCCACTTGCGGAAATGACAACGAGTTGCGCCTCGAAGTGGAAGCTCTGCTTGCACACGAGAAGAACGCCGAGAAATTTATCGAATCGCCTGCGCTCGATGTGGCGGCAAAAATCTTCGCCAAGCAACCGTCCGACGAGAGATGGAAGAACCTCATCGGAAACACAGTTTCGCATTATCGGGTGATTGAAACGCTGGGCAGCGGAGGCATGGGAGTCGTCTTCAAGGCGGAAGACACCGACCTGGGCCGGTTCGTCGCCCTAAAATTCTTGCCCGATGATATCGCCCAAGATCCCCAGGCTCTGACCCGTTTCCAGCGTGAAGCCAGGGCCGCTTCGGCCCTCAACCACCCGAATATTGTGACCATTTACGAGCTTGGCCATTTGAACGGCACCCACTATATCGCAATGGAGATGCTCTGCGGTGAGACCCTGCGTGCTTCGATTTCATCCGGGCCACTTCCGTTCCGCAAAGCTATCGCGATCGCGACGCAGATTGCCGATGCCCTGGCGAAAGCGCATGAGACCGGCCTCGTGCATCGTGATCTGAAACCTGAAAACCTGATGATTGTCGAGGATGGCACGGCCAAGATTCTCGATTTTGGTCTGGCGAAGCTGCGTGATCACTCTGCCGACGCGGAGCGCTCGACTGACGCCAACCTACTCACCGAGCTCGGTACGGTAATGGGAACCGTCGGTTATATGTCGCCGGAACAGGCCAATGGTCGCGACGTCGATTTTCGCTCCGATCAGTTTTCTTTTGGCGCAGTGCTCTACGAAATGATCAATGGGCATCCGGCATTTCAGGGGCGAGGTAGGGCTGAGATAATTGCTGCCATCGTCCGTGACCAACCGCAAGAGTCCATGAATGTGCTGGCGCCGGCACCTTTCTTTTGGATACTTCAAAAATGCTTGGCCAAGGATGCGAATCAGCGTTACTCGTCTACCCGGGATTTGGCTCGCGATCTCGCCACAGTTCGTGATCTGCGCATTGATCCCGAAACACGATATGCCGGGCGCCCTCCGAGCAACATACCGGTACAACGCACGGCATTCATCGGGCGTGAGCGGGAAGTGGCTAATCTTCGCGAACTTCTGAGTCGCGGCGATGTGCGGCTGGTCACGTTGACGGGACCGGGTGGCATCGGTAAGACGCGGCTCGCGGTACAGGTAGTTACAGAGATGAGTGCCGAGTTTACCGGCGGTGTATGTTTCGTTTCCCTTTCCGCTGTCAGCAGTAAGGACTCGGCGATTAAAGCGATAGCTCAGGCAATCGGACTTCGGGAAATGCCCGGTCAATCGTCACAAGAGAGTTTGAAAGAGTATGTGATTGGACTAGCCGAGCCACTGCTTCTGTTGCTCGACAACTTCGAGCACCTACTCTCTGCCGCTTCGGACGTTGCCGAGTTACTTACGTTGAATCCCAACTTGACGGTGATGGTTACCAGCCAGGCCCCGCTCCATATTTACGGCGAACACGAACTGCCGGTTCCGGCTCTGGCAGCGCCAAACCTAAGGTCTGTTCCGCAGGAACCGGAGGCGCTTTCTGGCTTCGCGGCTGTCGCGCTTTTCCTAGAGCGCGCGAAAGCTGTCAAGCACGATTTCACGCTGAGTAAGGAGAATGCGACCGCCGTCGCTACCATCTGTAGCCGGCTCGACGGACTGCCTCTCGCGATTGAGTTGGCCGCGTCGCGCGTCAAAGTCCTTTCGCCCACAGCGATCCTCCCCCGCCTGGAATCCTCGTTGAATCTGCTCACTGGAGGTGCGCGTGACCTGCCTGTGCGACAGCAAACGCTTCGCGGGACCGTGAACTGGAGTTACAGCCTCCTGAACGCCGCAGAGCAAAGCTTGGTTCGCCGCCTTTCAGTATTTACCGGTGGTTGCACGTTGGAAGCTGTGGAAGCCGTATGTGATACGAAGGGCGACCTTGGTATTGACGTGCTCGATGGCATGTCCTCAATGGTCGATAAAAGCTTGATTCAACAAATTGAGCGGCCCGACGTGGAGCCGCGGTTCTTAATGCTCTCGGCAATTCGGGAGTACGCACTGGAACGGCTAGTGGAGAGTGGCGAAGAATTTGCAACTCGGCGCGCCCATTCTGCCTATTACATTGTGCTGGCGGAGGAATGCGGCGAGGATCTGAGCACTCACCCCGAGTGGCTAGAGCGGTTTGATCTCGAGCACCAGAACTTTCGCGACGCGTTGGAATTTCTGATCCGAAGCTCCGATGCAGACTGGAGCATGCGCCTCGGGGCCGCTCTGTTTCATTTCTGGGAGAGGCGGGAACACTTTGCCGAGGGTCGGGCGTTCTTGGACAGGTTGCTCCACCTGCCCGGCGCGGTCCAGCCTAAAATGCGCGCTCACCTACTGTTTTGTGCAGCGGTTTTATCAAGTTCCCAGGGCGATTTTGACTCCGCACAAAAACTACAAAAGGAGAGTCTGAAAGCCTGCCGCGACTTGCAAGACCACCGGGGAGTCGCTGTCGCGCTCAATGCATTAGGCGTGATGACCCGGGACCGTGGAGACCTCGAAACTGCATGCTCTCTATTCGAGCAGTGCGTCGCAACTTGGAGAGAGCTGGGCAGTTCCCTTGATACAGCTCGCGCACTCAGCAATCTGGCGAATGTGGTCGGGTTGCAGGGCCATTACCGGCGCGCTCACGGGCTGTATGACGAATGCCTGGCCATCTTCCATGAAGTCGGCGACAGCACCGCAGTCGCGTGGACACTGAACTACCTGGGCGATCTCGCACGGGAATCAGTTGATTCCACCGCTTCTCGTGCCTATTACGAGCAGAGTCTCTCAGCCTTTCGGCGGTTGAAGGATGGTTGGGGAATTGCAAGCACCCTATGTGACTTGGCTAGTCTTAATGCCGCTCAGAGTAAGCACGATGACGCGGAACGCCTTTATGCCGAAAGCATCAAGATCTTCGAGGATTTAGGGCACAAACGAGGTGTCGCGAGGGTATTGGAATGTTTCGCCGTGAGTGCAGCAGCCCAATCCAGACCTCAACAATCGTTGCGCTTGGCAGGAGCAGCCGCCGCGTTGCGTCAGCGGATTGGCGCTCCGCTCATCCCGGCAGAACAATCCAGACTAGAAAAGAAGCTGGAAACTGCGCGGAAACTGTTATCGAACGCAGCGGGCTTCGAAGCGTGGTCGTCAGGATGGGAGATGTCGCACGACGAAGTGCTCGAAGAGGTACTTGGAACGAAGAGCCCGGCGAATCGATGACGAAGTCCCGCATTAACCGGCCGTGCTGGGATCGATCATTCGACGAACTGCAGAGACCCGATTCACCGGAAACCCACCACGTCGCCCGTGCTCGCGAATCGTCTCCTCGTCCGGGGCAAAGTAAACACAATAGACCTTGTCGCCAGTGACATAACTGTGCAGCCACTTGATTCTCGGGCCCATCTCGTTGAGAACGCCAACTGATTTCCTGGCAATCTCCTGTAGTTCCGCATCCGACAGGTTGCCGGCCCCCGGAATCTCGCGCTCGATTACAAACTCAGGCATGCTCACCTAATCGCCTAGTTATGGTAGCAAATTTTGAGCGGCTTCGCCGGAAATCAGAGAAAGCCAATCACCACCTCCTTCAATGAAGCTATGTGGCGACAGCGGCAACACTGGCAAAGGGAGAACCTTGTCTATGAGAAAAGCTACAAGAAGAGAAATGCAAAACAAAAAGCCTGCTTGACAGAGACCGGCCTTCTCATGGAAGGCAATAGCGCAAGTTTGCGCTTTTTCTTCGTCTATAATCCTCTGGTGCCCCGCTCTCGCAAATTCGACCTAGAGAAGATCCTGGCAGCGCTCAACGTCACCTGCCCGCAGTGCAAAGCCAGCGTTCCGCCAGATAAGCAGGTGCGGGTTGATTTCGAGCACCAGCGATGCCCAGGTTGTGGGCAGACGTTCGTACCAAACCTTTATGGCGTTGCTTAATGAAACAGGCAAAGCCCCCGGCCCACCGCCAGGAGAGGGGCTTTCCCTTGTTGGACGGGTGCTTGAATCCACAAACACTCGGGGATATCCTTGAGTTGCTCATCGGGTAAGACGAGCTGGAGCTGGCCTGTTCCGATGCCCGCACGTTGACATCCGAATTGGCCAGACTCCCCCTTTTGATTTCGGAGGGGTGTATGGCTGGCCCGAAACTCACAAGGTCTTGGCGACAGATTGCAGCCGAAGTTGCTCAAGAAACCGATCCGGAAAAACTGAATAAGCTCACTGACGAACTACTGCGGGCCGTGAAAGAAGAAACGCGTCAAGCGCATGCTCGCCTTCAGGTTGCCACGAAGCCACCGCAAAAAGCAGCTTAAGGTTCACCGCAACATTCCCACCAATAGCAGACCGCATACGATGGCGCAGAGCATCGCGCCTCACAGGTAACGCCATCGAGGGAATGAAGAGACCTGCGTCATGTTGCGCTGGTTGTTCCGAATTGTTCTTTCTTCCAGTACTCCGCCTGACCGATCGACGCTTAGATGAGTTGTTGCGTGAAGCGAGATAGATCTGCGTCGAAATTTAGCAATGACACTTCGGGTTGGAGAAAATAATGCCCACTTCGAGATTTCGTGCTGTCGATATTCCCCCTAACAGGCAGGCAAATCCTTGCAACAATGGATGGGTCCTGCCGCAAATCAATGCTGTCTCACGACCTGCCTGCTATTAAGTGCTGCTCGGACGGCTGGAACGAGTTCCGTTGCAGCCCTCGATTTGAGCACGTATGCACTCGCCCTTGTTGGTACTGCTCCTTCGGCCGCCGCGTAATGGTGATCTGCGGTCAAAAAAATAATCTTCGATGATTCGCAAGTTCGCCGGATCCTTCGGGCAACGTCGAAGCCGTTCAGGCTGGGAAGGGCGATGTCCAACAGGATAAGATCAGGTTGGTGTTCTTCAGCCTTCTGTACGGCTTCCAAGCCATCAGATGCCTCCGCAACGATGACCAGATCGGGTACCTTTTCTAGTAGGCAACGCGCATAATCACGCCATTCCCGGAAATCATCCACTACGAGCACACGAAAACGGTGCATTTCGTCTGCCCCCCTCGTGACCAAGAGATTCGATGTTAAGACGCTCACATCTTCGCAAAACGCCAAAAAGCTCTACAGAAGTCGGTTTTTTGGGAAAGAGCCGGTAGTCTTCCCGCCGCTTAAGCGATCTGCTTCTGGTTTCTCGGTTGGGTTTCCAGTGCGGCGTCGGCCATTTCCAGCCAACGCCGAATTTGTGCTAAGGATTCAGATTCCTCGAATACATCAGGCAAGAGTAATGAATGATGAATTGTGCGATCCCGGTCTTCCGGCTGGTTACGACGCGGCATGTGGATGAAACCTTTGGCAAGGAACTCCTCACTTCCGTGCCTGAGATGGCAAGAATTGTAGCGAGAGTTTTTCTAATGTTCGATCCGGTGCATTCTGTAGTTCAGATGTTCTAGGGGCGCGTCAGACGGCCCCCAAGAGGATCGTGGGGAACCCTCCTTTCCGCCGTCCTAAGCATGCAAGTGACCGCCAAGCGGACGCCCGTGAAGTGCTGGAGGGTTCTGGGCGTCCTGGAGCAGACGAAGAAATGCATTGCCGAAAGCAAGAAACGGGAAGAGAGTTGCGACAAGCTGCTGGACGACCGGCGGTCACAGCGGAAGAAGGCGGGCTAGATTTCCCATGCCGTTTACATGCCGTTCGCGCGGCATTACATCGAAAACAACGTAAAAACACGCCCTCTGCTGCGTTCCATGTTGTTGTGTTACGTTTGAGCACGGATTCGAGTACGTGACGCGGACGCGCAGACGAGGTTTGGCAGGATCTGGCATTAAGGCGGGAGTGACACCAGTGATACCGTTTTTCGCGAAATTGTAGGCAGCTAGAGAGACTGGAGAAACTCTCGCCTGAGTTGCGAATTCACTTGAACCCCGCATCAACACTGGCTAATTCGCTAACTCTAGGCATCACCTCAAGTTCCCAAAGTGGGCGGAAACGAGTCCCTTCTTCGGCACCACTACTTTTGGAATCTTGAACTTACGCCTCGATTGTGATGACCAAGGTCACTCGGTCGCTGCCGCCGCCCACAAGTTTTTTGCGCTGTTGCCGAACCTCAATGGAAGTATCCGGGCGCGAGTTGGGCAACGCAATCGTCGCCACAGGTTTCGGCAATGACCTCGTACTGGCGAGACGCGAACTTCCGTGTTGCCGACCAACCGTCCAGTGCGGCGAATCTTCTTTCCCCTCTGCATTTTACATCCTGCCGGTCCACAGTTGCTCTGATGTGCGGTTTCGCTGATGCAACTCCTAGAATCGCAGGGATCCGCATGAGTGAATGTGTGCTCTTTCTTAAGCGAGGTGCTGAATGTTCAACCGACGACTTCGACTGTTTTTGCCTTTGGTCCTGATCATCGCGCTGCCGCTGCTGGCGCAGTCCCGTGGTGGAGGAGTGACGATTCATTACGCACTCGCCGGACCATTCCTTGCATTGATTGCCGGAATCCTGATCCTGATTGTGCCGCGCATTTTGAACTACATCGTAGCCATTTATCTGATTCTCGTTGGGCTAATCGGGATATTTGGCCGATGAATCCTCATTTGGGTATATAAAAATTCATCTCGAGTGTGCTATCGGTGCGCCACTGCGCGTTTATTTGGCCCAAGTAGGGGATCGATCAATTGGCGTTAACCGCGATAGCAGCATTGAGCTGCAGCTCCTGAAAAAGTCAGGGCCAGAGACTAGCGTAACGCCAGCTAGCGGATCACGACTACTCGGAAACTACTACTTCGGGAATCTCACTTTCCGGTTCGCCGACGATCCACTCGGTGCTGAAAGGGGCGGCGGCCCTTCCGATGAACGATGTTTGCCGCCAATCCGCCGTCCGGCGCCGCCGTCCGGTTTAACGATGAGAAATTGACGGCGCGCCCTCGCTACAGACATTTGCGATTTTCGCTCAGTCACTGTCCCGAGTCCGCAAACGGGCCTGCGAATGGTTTGCCGAGTGCGCCCGAAGGTTGAACCGTCATGATCAATTTGCAGCTGACACCTACGACAACCGAACCGTTGATTTCATTGAACTTCCGTGCCGTTGCAACCCTTTGTGAGACTCGCTTGCTGGCATTGGTCGCTCTTCGTCATTGTCTTCGTATTGCACTCAGCTGAGTTCTTGGGCGAGTCCTATGAGAAGCCCTTCTGGCCCCCGGATGTAGCAGAGCCGATACGCGTCTTTATACTGGACTACTTCGCCTACGAGCTGCGCGCCGCGCTTGCGGAGCCTTTCAAGCGTCTCGTCGATGTCGTCGACGGCGAACATGACGCGGAGGTAGCCTAGAGCATTCACCGGGGCGTTACGGTGATCCGCGACGGCAGGCGGCGTGAGGAAGCGGGAAAGCTCGAGTCGGCCGTGGCCGTCGGGCGTGCGCATCATGGCAATCTCGACGCGCTGATCGTGCAGTCCAGTGACACGTCCGGCCCATTCTCCTTCGATCGTGGCCCGCCCTTCGAGCTCGAGGCCGAGCTCGCGAAAGAAATCAATCGTGCCTCCGAGGTCATCGATGACGATTCCTACGTTGTCCATTCGTTTGAGCGCCATGTGTCCAATTTACATGCTACCGGTGATCCAACAGCCTCGTTTCCCGAACGCGTCTGTTTCTTATTGGAGGCAGGACACTGGTGAGAGCTCGGCACGTGGTGAGGAAATCGCGCTATTTGCGGCAATTAAGCAACACGCAGATTCTTCCCTCCGCTGGGTTATCGCGAGATTCAGTAATTTTTCAAGCCGCTTTATTGGATGAATTGAGCAACTCGCGAATTTTGTCCAAGACCAGCATGGGCGGCTGGCCTTTCTGCAAAAATGCGTCAACATGGAGACACGCAATTTCTGGAACGTGTGGTACGCCAGAGAGCATGATGATTCGCACATCCGGCTTAATCTGCCTCATAGTTGCGGCGACCTCATCGCCATTGATGTCGGGCAGAACATAATCGAGTAGAACTAAATCAACCGGAGACACGGCAAAAAGCTGGAGACCTTCCTGTGCAGTTCGGGCGGTCGTCACTGAAAATCCCGCGCTCTGCAGGTACAGACACCACCCACCAAGCGAGGTTTCGTAATCATCGATGCAAAGAATGCTTGGGGTGCTCATTGAATCGGCAACACACCTCGGCACGCAGTATAGGCCGCAACGCCACACGGATCAAGGGGATTGACCACATACAGGATAGCCATTGGCGCAAGAGGACACGTTGTGACCGATTACGCTGTGCTCATCATCGCACCGACGCTTCTCAGTCAGAGGGACATCCTAGTGGACAACGGGCCAGCGCGGGACAGCATCTCTCTGCGCGTGTTAAGGAGCACTATGCCTTCCCGTTTGCCTCTCTTTTCCATGTTCCTGCTTCTGTTCGCTTCCGTACTCTCCGACGCCCAAACAGCAACTTGCACTAATTGGGCATTGTTTAACCAGCGGATTGCCAATTCGTTCCATGGCGCCCACGGGATCAATCGTTGGGGTACAGTGGTCGGCAACACCTCTTATGTTGGAAAGGTGCCATACCCTGCATTCGTCCGCTATTCCAACGGCAGCTTGAAAACGTACCTGGCGCCGAACGCATCAAGCACGGTCTTTACCGGGCGCAATGCGCAAGGCGTTACTGTGGGCTACTACACCGACAATACATCTTCGAGCCACACGCATGGCTTGGTTGTTTCAGGATCAAGTATGGTGACTGTAAATTACCCTGGCGCGGCCGATACCTTCCTTCAGGGAATCAACTACTGGGGCACTATCGTAGGGGCTTATTTTTCCCCGGGCTCCTTCATGGAAAAAGCATTTGTACTGAAGAACGGCGTATTCACGCCGATTGTGCCTTTCGGATCTACCTGGAATTCAGCCATGGGCATCAGCGACAAGGGTGTAATCGTCGGGTGGTACTACGACTCTTCGCAGCTAAGCAAGTTCCGCGGCTTCACACTTGCAAACGGCGTCTACACGACCGTGGATCATCCGAAGGGAACGCCTGGCGGTACCCAACTCTACGACATCAATAGTTCGGGCGTGATCGTCGGCAGATACAACGTTGACTTCGGATTTATCTACAGCAACGGCATATTTAAGGATGTCAACGTACCCAATAATCAGTTTTCGAATGTTGAGGGGATCAATGGCTACGGGGATGTCACCGGTATAGCCTACGGGTCCGGTAACTCCGCTTTGTTCACCGCGCGCTGCCAATGAAGCCAGCAAAACCATATTTTGGCGAGGGGGGCGTCCTCACTCAACCGTTGCGCAGCATCGCATCCAACTCGCTCCGTAAGAAGCGCCATGTGCGTCGCTCCGCGCCAGACAGTGCGTGAGCGGGAATCTTGCCTTGGGCTTTGCAAACGGTTCGGTGCTCGGCCCTCGGATACGCTGCGGATTCCTTCGCAGTTCACCATTCCGTGATGTGCGCGGAGAGCCGGTCTTGCTGCGCAGAGTCGGTTGTCATCCGCTGTCTCTGCCTGCCATCTGTTCGGGTGACGTGATTGAACACGAAGAGTTTTCGATAGGACAAGTCCGCGTTGCGATCTGCCAACAGAGTTTCGATATGTGCCGGGTTCAGACTGACTGCAAGTGATTTCCCCTGGAATGAGAAATCCGATTTAACCATCTGATTTGTTTACGCTGCGAGTAGCCGCGTTTGCCCCCTTAGGTGATTCTTCGGAGCAAATACCATCTGCGCTGTAGAGCGATTTTGCTCTGACACCCGGCAAATCTTTCATCTCACACGAATAGTTTTTGTGAATAGCTGATGTCACAGCACGCAAGTGGCTGTAGCTGCACTATGCTCAGAGGTTGTGGAAGTTGGGTCTGATTCTTGCAAGGGGAACCATCGGTCGTGCGAAGGAGGACGCTTATACGGTCCATTCCGGTCCGGGCATTCCAGATTGGAGGCGTCTCGCAATGCAAGGAGAAACGAAAGAACGTTGGATTCAACTTTGCGAACAAGCTGCGGTCGAGCAAGATGATGAGAAGCTGATGAAATTGATCCAAGAAATCAACCGAATGCTGGACGACAAAGACGAACACTTGAAACGGGTTCGGAGGCACAATGTCCACAGTACCAATACCGGACAATGCCAAAAAATATCTGAGTAACCTTGAAGATCTCGTTGCCGCCGGTACATAGCAACTCAGAATCGCCTAACTGAAAAAAGCGGGCCGTTTGGTCGCACAAACAGAACGACCGCCATCTTCGGTTGTTAAAACTGTGCTCCGAGTCAAACCTTCAAAGTAACGCTTGGCATCATACCGGGCCTTGCATGTCTTCAATGAAAGTGCTTTCAGTCGGTAACAACCCGGAGCTTCTTTGGCTGCGAGACGCCGTACTCCGCAGTGCCGGATTTGACGTGATAACAAGCCTTAATCTTCAGGACGGATTGGCAAGAATTGAAGGTGAAGATTGTGGTGTACTGCTGCTGTGCTACTCTCTGCCGTTCCTCTCGCGCAAACGGCTGGCCGACAGCTTCCGAGCGAACTGCCCTCAAGGTCGGATTGTCACGATCATGAATGAAAAAGGCGAGCCGGAGTTCGCGGATTTGGTTATCTATGGCGTGGATGGGCCGGAAGCTCTGATTGAGGCAATCCGCGCTGCTTAGGCCGAACGTCTAACTTGCCCCTCCAATTCTAGAGCCTTGCGATAGTGCCCAAGGGCCAACTGGGCGGCCCCGAATTTCAGCTTCTAGTCGGTTGCGTTCCCTTTGCGTTCGCCTGTTTTGCATAATAAGCCTGTTCAATTCGCCAACAAACGCCAACGCGATACAAGGCCTTCTGGCTTACGGGTCTGTGACTCCGATTTGGCCCAACTAATAGTCCGTTGTGCGTCAGTCCTTGCCACTTTTTTGTGACCAGCATGCTCGTTCGATAAACCAAGTTTTGACATTTCCGCGGACAAGCGCGAAACCGAACCGAGACTACTGGGTGAATGAACCAACTAGCGGCTTCAGGGTGGGGTTTACAAGAGATGCGAAGTACGAAGCGATTCCGGAGTTCACTGAACTAGCAGAGCGACTGCTGACCACCTCCTTCTCTGTCGCTATTTCCAGGTTAGAAATACGCCGATGCAAGCGCAAAGCATGACCGCAGTGGCAAACCAGCCCATTCCCTTCAAATAGGTCGGAATAATGAGCTTTCCCATGACCTTCCGGCTCGAAGCCATGACCATAATGACCGCCATGAGAGGGGCGGCGACGATGCCGTTTAGAATCGCGGCCCAGAAAAGCGCCTTCACGGGGTCAATATGCATGAAATTCAGCGAAAGGCCGATAAGGGTCGCAATCGCAATTGCCGCATAGAAACGCACTGCCTCGCCCGGTTTGCGCTCAAGGCTGGTTTTCCACCGACATGCCTCGCCGATTCCGTAACAAGCCGAGGCGGCTAGCACAGGAATCGCCAACAAACCCGTGCCCACGATGCCGCACACAAACAGCAAAAATGCAAACCGTCCAGCCAGGGGCTCCAACGCTTTTGCTGCCTGAGCCGAGGTCGAAATCTCTCTTATACCGTGAGCGTGCAATGTCGCAGCGGCGGTCAGAATGATAAAAAATGCGACCACATTCGATAATGCCATGCCCAGGTAAGTGTCGATGCGGATGCGTCCCAATTGTTCTTGCGCCTGCGAGGGCGAACGCTTCAGCGGTTTTTCCCCATGATTGGCCCTCACCTCTTCGACTTCCTGCGAGGCTTGCCAGAAAAACAAATAAGGGCTGATGGTGGTCCCGAGCACGGCAACAACGGCCGTCAAGTACTCTCTGGATAGTTCAATATGTGGCAGCAAAGTCGCACGAAGCACAGTCGGCCATGAGACGTGAGCAAAAAAGACGACGCCCACATATGCAAAGAGAGAAATCGTCAGCCATTTTAGATATTTCGCGTAAGTCGAATAAGGAACTAGCAACACACCTGCGAGGCACCCGATACCGAAAATCGCAATGAACAGGCCAGCATTCCCCGGCAGCACCAACTGCGTCGCCGCTCCCATTGCGCCAATATCGGCTCCAAGATTGAAGACATTGGCCACCGAAACCGCAAACAGCACGGAGTAAAGAAGAGGCTTAGGATAATTCTTGCGGAGGTTGGCAGCAATGCCGGCGCCAGTCACTCGTCCAATGCGCGCACTGATCTCCTGAATCGCAGCCATGAGCGGATAAGACAAAACCATCGTCCAGAGGAGGCCATAACCGAACTGAGCGCCCACCTGCGAATATGTTCCGATTCCACTGGGATCGTCGTCCGAAGCCCCGGTTACGAGACCCGGGCCGAGCTTTTGAAGAAGGCCTATTGCGCCTCTAGTGCGTGTAGGTTTCCCCACAGATTGCGTTTCTTTTGCTGTCGACTTGAGGGTATCGGCCGGAGATCCCATTAGAGTGCACCCACGCAATGTCTCAATTCCCAGCCCCGCTTTCATCGATTGATGTTAATTCCCCCCGGGCAGGCGCGTTATTTCGAGCCTCAATCCGAGTTGGATGATCTTCGTCCCGCGCATCAGAGAATGGATGACCACATCCGGAAACCCGCACCTACGCCGAGAAAAACCAATCGCGAGATTCCCTTTTATTGGTGCTCCTTCTGCTTGGTCGGAGGCAATTCTCAAACTCGGCTGGACCGAGGCAGTCTCCCCTAGATTCGGAAGTAACTCTCGGTCCAACCTGACCGTCAAGCAGCCTGGCTGTATGCATCCGAGCCGTGCTGCTTTACCATTTTGTTGTAAACGCCCATTAGCAGAAATGCCGCCGGCCACTGTCCTACAAACAATGCCCAGTCATCCTTGTCCACAATCTTTAAAATGGCTGAAGCTGTGATGGCACCAAGGGCTGCCGCCAAGTAGCCGGAACTTGGGATCTTGGATGTTTGCGACTCAATGGCACCGGTGAAGCGATCTTCTGCCACGCCGCTGCGAACTTTGTCTTGCATGTGCACTCCTTTTTCAATTAGCTGATCTGTAACTTTTAGGCCGACTTCTTTATTCTGTCCTTTCCGGTCTCTTCGCCCGCGGGCTTGTGGTTCTTGGCACTGGTCTTTCCGCTGTGTCCCTCTCCCTGTTCTAGTTCTGGGGACTCAACAATTTTCCATTTGCCGCCCGTATTCCAAGGGCCGCGAGCGTCGGTTTCGCCGTCATCGCCCACACCCGTAGAGTCATTAAAGTACTCGTCCACGAGGCCTGGCGTTGGCGGTACGTTTCCGATGGAAAACCGGTCTTTGCCCAGGCTTTCAAGCGCAGCGGTGAATGCCTTCATGTGAGTGATCTCACGCGTCATCAGGAATTGAAGCGCGTCTTTGCTTCCGGGGTCGTCACAGAAGTTGATCAGGCGCTCGTAAACGATTTTCGCTCGTGCTTCAGCGGCGATATTACTGCGCAGATCAACATCCAGTTCTCCGGTAATCTTCAAATAGTCCGCGGTCCAAGCGTCGCCCATGGAGTTAAATAAGCCAACTCCGCCTCCCCCCGCAATCGCGATGAGTGGATCAGCCTCGGCAGAGTCCCGGCTTTTCTTCATAGGCTTGAGGTGCAGGCGTGCCAGGGTGCCCACAATCTCCAAATGGCTTAACTCTTCGGTTCCAATGTCCAACAGCATGTCTTTGCGTTCTGGATCATCGCAATTGAGGCCTTGAATGGAGTACTGCATCGCGGCCGCAAGCTCGCCGTTAGCACCGCCGAACTGCTCCAGCAACATGTTGCCAAAGCGAGGATCGGGACTTCCGACATTCACCGTGTACATCAGTTTTTTTATGTGGTGGTACATTCGAATTTCTCCTCATGATTGTGGTTCTCGAACGCCGTTCCGGTTCCTTTTGTCGCCGCGCCGACTAGCGACACGCCAACCGAATTGGGGATGAGGAGTTGCGAACCGACGAGCGTCAGAGAAAGCCGGTCCGCTGCACTCCGTGTGTCAAGCTACTTCGCGATTGTGGGCCGGTCCATGTTTTTCACCTTTAGCTTCTTTCGTGGAAGAAACATCTTCCGCGCCGGCACGTTCCAGGATTTCCTTTGCTCTCTTGGTCCATTGCGAATCGTCAGAGTGCACCGAGAGCAGTATGCCGCCATCCTTCACGCGGCCTTCGTAGCGTTTGGCCTCGTACTCCGGGATTCCCATACCAACCAAGGCACCCGTAAGCCCACCCACCGCACCACCGACTCCAGCGCCTGCGAGAGCCGCCATGATGGGTCCGGCAGCAATAAATGGTCCGAGACCTGGAATCGCCAGAGCCCCGATTCCGACCAACCATCCCAGACCGCCGCCGAGCAATGCCCCTGTTCCGGCGCCAGCTGTGGCGCCTTCTGGAGCTTTCGTCTCTTTCTCGTGAGCGAAGTCCTTTGTGCCTGTGTTCTCGGGAAACAGCACGGAAATGTCTGAGTTGCGAAATTCTGCAGCCTTCAGAGCATCGACTGCTCGCTCTACGCCTGCGCGATTGCGATAAATGCCAAAAACTGCTGTGTTCTTTCCTGCCATGTTGCTTCTCCTTATTCTCTATTCTCTTTCGTGTGTTATTGCTGCGGTTTGACGCTCAGTTCGCTACTGACTTTGTTCTCGCCTACAATTTCAGCAGCCTTGGCTTCAATTGCTTTCTTCTCGTCCTCTGATTGCACTGGCCCTTTCAGTGTCACCTGACCGTGCTGCGTAATTATCTTGACGTTATGCGCATACGTGGAAAGTGCCTTGTCGTTCACGATGGATCGTCGTATCTGCTGTGTAGTGTCGCGGTCAGAACGATTGTCCTTTTGCTGATCTGCCGTCGGCTCGTTGGCGCCCCGATCTCGCTCATTAGTCTTGGTATTGTCTGCAGCTGGTGGAGTCTGACTGCTTGATTCTTGTGCATGCATCAGCACCCCACCGCCGAGTAGCAGACCGGTGCACAAGAAAGTGCGAATAATCTTCGTGCAATCAACTTTCATCGTTTTTTCCTCCTGTAAACTTCCAGACCAATCCTTCGAGTCCATTGAATACCCCTCCGCGCGCGAAACCGCCCGATGCTGAAGGCATCGATTTCTAAGCTCACGCCCGCTTACTTTCATGTGATTGGAGAATTGCAGATCGCCAACCGACGTCAGTGTCGATTCCAACCGAGGAGACGGGTCAGGAATGATAAGGAAGCCGTATACAAGCCTATTGCAAGGGTGCGAACGAGGCTATCGGCAACCGGCTGTAGGAATGCCCGGGGGGCAACGTAGAAGCCAGGGAGTTGCGAAGATTGTACTTGCTCCTCCGACCTCGCTTGCGTGAATACGCCTGCTTTTTGTTCGCTAGATTACAAAAACGTTTGAGGAAGGTGAATCTTCAATGCCGTTCCAAATTTCGGAATCTCTCAACTGAGAACATCAATTCCGAAAATCGAGTCGGCGCATCTATAGACACTCGTGTGGACGTCCCAGTACAGGACTGACCCAGCCCCCAAAAACTGTACCAGTCTAGAATGTGAGTTCTCCCGAACCAGACTTGTCACGGAAGCTAGAAGAGCCGAGGTGACATGCTGAGCCCAGGAAGGAGAACAGCGTGAAGGGAACACGACACAGCGAAGAGCAGATCATCACGATCCTGAAGCAAGGGGAAGCAGGATTATCCACTTCGGATCTATGCCGTCAACACAACATAACGGAGCAGACCTACTACCGGTGGAAGGCGAAGTACGGAGGGATGGACAGTAGCGAGGCGAAGAAGCTGAAGCAACTGGAAGACGAGAATCGGAAGCTGAAGCACGTAGTGGCGGAGCTGACGCTGGATAACCGGGCGCTGAAAGACGTAGTCTCAAAAAACAAGCCGGTGCAAAACGCTTACGCGGAGAGCTTCAACGGGCGACTGCGAGATGAATGCCTGAACGCGAACTGGTTCACGAGTTTGAGAGATGCACGACGAAAGATCGAAAGCTGGCGGCAGGATTACAACCAACAACGACCTCATAGTTCGTTGAACTATCTGCCGCCGTTGGAGTTTGCCAGGACATTAGTGGAGATGCGGGCATGAGTGAAGGATTAAATGGAGATGGAGCGAAGCAGGGGACTCAAGGCTTGTGCAGAGAAGTCTCAGAGAAAAATAACGTACAAATTCAATTCCGAGAGGGGGTTGGCGTACGCCGCAACCTGCCCAACCAAGTCTCCATTTCTTTGTTCCGCATACTCCAGGAAGGCTTACATAACGCCATCCGCCACAGTGGCGCGGCTCATCTTGAAGTGCAGCTCTGGGAACAATCAAACCAAGTGCATCTTTTAGTAAAAGATAAGGGGACGGGCTTCGATCTAGAAACGGCCAAGCGGCATGGAGGCTTAGGTCTGATCAGCATGCAGGAGCGAGTTCGCATCCTAAACGGAACAATTCTCATTCATTCCAAGCCCAAAACCGGAACCACCATTGATGTTCGCGTGCCGATTGAGTCAGAGCACGAACCCAAACGTCTCGCTGCCTGATGGAAAGACCGCCGGTATGGCCCGGGATACTCCTTGTTAATTGCAATTCTCCGTAGATGCCCGCTGCACTTTGTCGCTTCTCCGCGGGGTCATCATGACGCCACTGCATCGGCCATGGTAAAAGTCACGAAGGCAGCCATTAGGCGAATCGACCAGTGATCGCTAACGCTGCCTTTCTGGCCTTGTTCTTGAGCTTACTTACGGGCCCACAGGATTTTCTGTGCCTCGAGGAGACTGCGATTTGCATCTGATACTTATCCCTAAATCCTTTGGCATCGAGCCAAAAATATGAGGCGAGGAACTCATGACCTTACCAACCCAGCGAATTGGCCGTACTGATCTCAACATTACCCGACTCGGCTTTGGCGCCTGGGCTATTGGCGGAGGCGGGTGGTACTTCGGTTGGGGGCCGCAGGACGACGAGCAGTCTCTGGCCGCCATGCGTCGCGCGATCGATCTGGGAATCAACTGGATCGACACCGCAGCCGCGTATGGCCTTGGCCACTCAGAAGAGCTCGTCGGTCGTTTGCTGCGCGAACTGCCTTCCAGAGAGCGTCCGTTTGTATTTACGAAATGCGGGGTTGTATACGAGGGAAGAGACCCCATGGGGCCGCCCTTGCGCTCCTTGCGGCCTGAGTCTATCCGTCGTGAATGTGAAGCCTCGCTTCGCCGTTTAGGAGTGGAGAGGATCGATCTCTACCAGTTTCACTGGCCTGACCAGACCGGCGTCCCCATCGAGGAATCTTGGGAGACGATGGTGAAGCTCGTCGAAGAAGGCAAGGTGCGCGCGGCGGGAGTGTCGAACTTCGATGTTGAGTTGCTCGCTCGTTCGGAAGCAATCCGACATGTGGATTCACTCCAGCCGCCGTTTTCATTGATCAATCGGACGGTTGGCGAGAAGGAGATTCCTTGGTGCGAGGAGCATGGAACCGGCGTGATCTGCTACAGCCCGATGCAATCCGGCCTTCTCACTGATACCTTTTCTGCCTCGCGTATGGTGTCCATGGCGGCAGATGACTGGCGGCGTCGCTCACCCGAGTTTAATGAGCCGAATCTGAGCCGGAATCTTACCCTCCGGGACTCCTTGGCCCCGATCGCAAAGCGCCACAACACCTCAGTTTCATCGATCGCGCTTGGCTGGGTGCTGGCGTGGCAGGGCGTGACGGGGGCAATCGTTGGTGCCCGCAGTCCGCAGCAGGTGGAAGGCTGGATTGATGCTGGCGGCATGAAACTAACCGTGCAGGATCTCGACGAAATCGCCGCAGCGGTCCACAAGACACGGGCGGGGAATGGACCGGCGATCCCAGCGGATGTCTCCGCAGAAAAAGCCTCTTAGCGACCGGTCAGCCTTCGAACGGAGGAGCCGAGGCTTTTTGTCGTAGCCATGCCATCAAATCGTCTTTGCTTTTGGGTGGAAAGATTCTGAACTCCATCCCCGTGAGTCCGTCCGGGCTTGCCCACCTCAGCTGTGCGCAGCCCTCGATCGTCGCTCCTGAGTCGAGATCGAAGGAAAAATCCACGAACGAGGCGGACGGGAGCAGGCACGGGAGCCGGACGGCAATACCGCCTTGACTAATGTTCTCGATCAGGCCGGGATATCCTATGTCCCCCAAGGTGATGACGACAGGCAAGGTCACTTCGAAGCGCTGGTATCGGCGCCTCTCAGTAAGAATGATCGATTTGAACGAGCTAATCTTTCGGGCGATGCTCTTGACATTGAGCGGCTTCGCGAAAAACGCCGTTGCGCCGCCTTTGAGGGCAATTGCCGCTTCCGCTTCGCTCTTCACGCAAACGAAGGCAAAAGCTCGCGCATTCTTCGTCCGTCGCATACGCGCGATAAGGTCAAGAGCGGTCTTGAGGTCTACGTCCAGAATCACGCCATCGACTTTGCGGCTGACAATAAGCTCGCAAGCGGCCTCGAGAGTAGAAGGGTGCTCGGCTTCTCCGCCGACCGCCTCAAGTGCGGCCTGAACGATGCCAGCCGTCGAGGAATCACTCGACACCAAAAGGAATTCGAGCGTTGCTGCGGGTATCGCTATGGGCATCTTGCGAACTATTCTCCCTATGTTGATCTCAGGGGAAAAATCGATTTTATTCGCGCGAAGTCATTGTTTACAGCGGGATTTCGGAACTTTGGTACGAGCCCTGGTCTGCGGGGTAACCAGATCTCGACGGTTGCCATTGATTCTATTGATCTCCGCTTAGGAGGGCTGCCGGTTACTAAGATGACCAAAGATAGATTTGCGAAGGTGTTCCGCTCACACCACAGGCGCCGGGAAGAGTGATTTGGGATTCCCTCAACGCCGAGCTCAAGTCTTACCGTTTCACAGCCGGTCCTTGGCGGTGCTCGCAGGCAGGCGTGTTCAGACACTCTTCTTTCAGGAGCAATCTTTCGACTGGCTGGCCGGCGACGATGTGGGAGTTTACGATCTCATCGACATCTGCCAGGGTCACAGAGCCGTACCACACGGCTTCCGGATAAATGACAAGGTTTGGTCCATGCTCGCATTGGTCCAGGCAACCGGCCTGGTTCGCCCGCACCTTACCTTTGAGGCCAAGCTCGGCAAGCTTTTGCTTGAAGCGCTTTTGCAGCTCCGCAGTCCCGCTCGGATCGCAGCACCCGCGCGGATGCCCCGCCGGACGCACGTTCCCGCAAATAAAGATGTGCCGTTCAAATTTCGGCATAGCAGTACCTTATCAAATCTCGATCTGTGACACTAAGAATCACGAAGTCGTGCGCTGCGGATTGTTCGCCGCGCCACGCCATCTTTGAGGGTTGCTCCTATTAAACCCTGACTCGATTTCTCAATCAAACTGTCCGTGATCTCTGCAGCTTTTCATTCTTTAGCACGCTTCAGTGCAGCCCGTGCCAGCAGCCGCGTCGAATCGAGGGTAGGTAATGGCGAATTGCTGTCGTTCATGAGCAGCGGGATCTCGGTGCAGCCGAGGACGACAGCATCGCAACCCGCCTTTTTCAGCCGAGAGATAACGCTCTGGTGATAAGCGATGGCCTGCGGCTTGAACACGCCCATGACCAGCTCGTCGAAGATGATGCGATTGATCTCCTCGCGCTCGGTCGAATCCGGCCGCACATACTCGAGCCCGCGGGCGGCGAGCGCCTGGGGATAGACGTCGCTTTCTACCAGCCAGCGGGTCCCAAGCACACCCAGGCAATGGAAGCCGCGGCCAAGCGCGCTCTCGGCCACCACTTCGGCAATATGCAGCCAGGGCAGCGGCAGTTTGGACTGGATGAAAGGAAGCGCCTGATGAATGGTGTTATCGGGGCAGATCAGAAAGTCAGAGCCGGCTTCCTTGAGCTTGTTCGCCGAAGCCAGCATGAGCTCTCCGACGCCGCACCAATCCTGCCGCTCGATCGCCTCCATGTAGTCGGCAAACGAGTGCGTGTGCATCGAGATCTCGGGATGGCCATACCGCCCCCAAAACTGCTCGCCTTCCAGGCAGAGGGTCCGGTAACACAAGGCCGCGCCTTCCGCCGAACACCCCACAATGCCGATTTGTTGAGACATGGGAAGATTCTACAGGCGGATAGTTCTTGCACGGGAGAACGCGTCGAACAGCCAACTGAAAGATCGTTACCGAACATCATTTCAGAACGGGAGATTGCTGCCCCTCCCTTCACTCATAGCGGAGGGCGCGGATGGGATCAATTCGCGATGCCCGGCGGGCAGGAACCGCCGCTGCAAGGATCGACACTGTAAGCAAAAGAAATGTTGTGCAGGAGACCGTGAGTGGATCAGCAGCGTCGAGACCGTATAACGTAGATCCAATCAAACGCACCATCAAGCGGGAGATCTGGAGCCGAATCGCTGCGCTAGCCCAGCCGGTAACCGTGAAAGCCGGAGGTAAGGTGGATATCGTACTGCAAGACAAGACGGTCGATGTCGCCCGTTTCGCCGCCAGGGCCGGCATGCCGCTCGACGGCACGGCATTCTCTCCGCCTTAAGCCGTTCCGCCTACGACGCCGCACGTCGGTGGAATGTGAGTCTCGAGGAAATTGTAGGGCCGGGATTTTGTCCCGGCCCTCAGAACGAACCTCAATCAGCGGGATTCCTACTTCGTTCTTCCGCCTTCGACGCCGAGTTTGTCTATGGCTGCGGCTTGCGCGGCTGCCAAACGCGCCGTCAGCACGCGAAAGGGTGAGCACGAAACGTAGTTGAGTCCCACTTGGTGGCAGAACTCGACCGACGACGGTTCTCCGCCATGCTCGCCGCAGATGCCGACCTTCAACTCGGGACGCGTTTTGCGTCCGCGCTCGGTCGCCATCTTTACCAGTTGGCCGACGCCCTCGCGGTCCAGCACAGCAAAGGGATCCTGCTTCAGAATGCCTTCGGCAAGATAGGTGGGCAGTATCTTGTTGATGTCATCACGCGAGAAGCCGAATGTGGTTTGGGTGAGGTCGTTGGTGCCGAACGAGAAAAACTGCGCTTCCTTCGCGATCTCGTCCGCAACCAGAGCAGCGCGCGGCAATTCGATCATGGTGCCGACCATGTAATCGACCTTGCGCTGCTTTTCCTTGAAGACCTCATTCGCCACGCGGTGGACGATGGCTGCCTGGTTCGCCATTTCCTTCAAAGTGGCGGTGAGCGGGATCATGACCTCAGGATGAACCTTTACCCCGTCCTTCGCGACGGCTACGGCCGCCTCGAAGATGGCACGTGCCTGCATTTCGCTGATCTCGTGGTAGGTGATTCCCAAGCGGCAGCCGCGATGACCGAGCATCGGATTAAACTCGTGCAGCTCTTCCACGCGCCGCAGCAACGTCGGGAGGACCTTCTTCAAATCGCCGGCTCCCTTTGCGCCAAAGCGGCCATACTTCTCGACCATCGCCTTCTTTTCCTTGGCCGCCGCGTTGGGAAGGACCGCGATATCAACCATCAGGTCTTCACGGCGCGGCAGGAATTCGTGCAGCGGCGGATCGAGCAAGCGGATGGTGACGGCGAATCCATCCATCGCTTTAAACACCCCGATAAAATCCGAACGCTGCATCGGAAGCAGCTTCTTGAGAGCCTGGCGTCGATCCTTCTCGTTGTTGGCGAGAATCATCGCCTGCATGTGGGGAATGCGGTCCTCGGCGAAGAACATGTGCTCAGTGCGGCATAGACCGATGCCCTCCGCTCCAAAAGCACGCGCCTGAATCGCATCGCGGGGGATGTCGGCGTTGGCCCGAACCCGTAGCTTTCGGAACGGCTCCGCCCAACCCATCAGCTTGAGCAGTTCCGGATCGTCCGCCTTGGGCGGAATGGCGTCCAGCTTGCCTTTGATCACCCGGCCAGTGGTGCCGTCGAGCGAGATCCAGTCGCCCTCACGAAACTTCTCGCCCTTTACGGTCATGACACGCGCCTTCTCGTCGACGTGTATGTCGCCAGCGCCGGCAACGCAGCACTTACCCATGCCGCGCGTAACCACGGCGGCGTGGCTGGTCATGCCGCCGCGCGAAGTCAAGATGCCCGCGGCGACTTCCATGCCATGAATATCCTCGGGAGTGGTTTCGGCTCGAACCAGGATGACGGGGTTCTTCTTCGCGCCGTGCCCCGCCTTCTCAACCGCTTCGTCGGCCGTAAAGACGATCTGGCCGACTGCCGCCCCGGGCGATGCCGGAAGTCCAGTGGCGAGCACTTCCACTTTGGTTTTCTTTTCGTCCAGACGTGGAACCAGGAAGTCATAGAGCTGGTTCGGTTCCACTCGAAAAATGGCCTCTTCCTTAGTGATCAGGCCTTCCTCCACCATCTGGATGGCGACTCTCACGGCAGCGATTCCGGTCCGCTTGCCGTTGCGGGTCTGCAGCATGTAGAGCTTGCCTTCCTGAATGGTGAACTCGAAGTCCTGCATGTCGCGGTAGTGCTGCTCCAAACGGGTGGTGATCTCGTGCAGCTGGCGATAAACGTCCGGCATGACCTTTTCGAGCTCGGAGATGTGAACTGGCGTGCGGATGCCGGCGACCACATCTTCCCCCTGCGCGTTCATCAGAAACTCGCCATAAAACTCTTTTGTGCCAATCGCGGGGTTGCGGGTGAAGCCGACGCCGGTGCCGCTGGTCTCGCCGAGGTTGCCGAAGACCATGGCCTGCACATTGACGGCGGTGCCGAGCATGTCATCGATGTTATTGATGCGGCGATAGTGCTTGGCGCGCTCGTTCTGCCAGGAGCGGAACACGGCGTCACGCGCCATGACCAGCTGCTCGTGTGGATCCTGGGGGAAGTCGCGCTTGGCTTCTCTTTTTACGACCTTCTTGTATTCGGCGATGACTTCTTTAAGCGCCTTGGCGTCGAGTTCGGTATCGAGCTTCACTTTGCGCTGTTTCTTCTTGCCATCGAAAACTTCGTCGAATGCATGCTTCTCGATGTCGAGCACCACGTTCCCGAACATCTGAATGAGCCGGCGATAGGAGTCGTAGGCGAAACGGGGGTTATTGCTCCTCTTCCCGAGCGCTTCGACGCTCTCGTCGTTGAGGCCCAGGTTGAGAATGGTGTCCATCATGCCGGGCATCGAGAACTTCGCGCCCGAACGCACGCTGACCAGCAGCGGGTTGTCGCCTTTGCCAAGCTTCTGGCCTTGCAGGGATTCGAGCCGAGCCAGGGCCGCGTCCATTTGCCGATCCACTTCCTCGGAGACTCCGCCCTGGCGCATGTACTCGCGGCAGGCTTCGGTCTGAATGGTAAAGCCCGGAGGCACAGGAAGGCCGGCATTGGTCATTTCGGCGAGTCCGGCGCCCTTACCGCCAAGAACGTCCTTCATCTTGCCGTTGCCGTCTGCCTTGCCGCCGCCGAAGGAATAGACGTATTTGGTTGATGTTTTCGACTTACCGACTTCCTGGACTCCTGGTTCTACCAGTGTTGTAGCCATGATTGCGTTTTGTCCTTTATACGAAGTTTAGAAACTCGATCCTTGTCCAATCCCAGCGACCTCATTCCGCGCAGCAAACCAGCCAAGCAAGCAGCCCGCTGGTGCGGGTGAGGCGATTCCCATGGCGCATTGCCAATCGGAATGACATCGGGGAGGCGAACTACGCCTTGCCCTCAGTCACAATCTCGGAAAAATCAGCGATCGTGGAAAACTCCTTCGACAACCTCTGAAGAAGTGCCAGGCGATTGGCCCGCATTAACTCATTCTCGACCATGACCATGACCTTGTCGAAAAACGCATCGACGGTTTCCCGCGCCGTGGCCAGAAGTTGCAGCGCGCCGTAATAATCCTTGGCCTGCCGAAACTGCTCAATACGGGCCGAGTTCCGCTCAACATATGCCCCAAGTAACTTCTCTTCCTGAGGTGAATCCGGCAGATCGCGAAAACTAGCCGCCATCGAAAGTTTCTTTTCCGCCGCCTGCTTCAGAATGTTGCGAATGCGTTTCGACGCGGCCGCGACCGAGAGGAACTCCGGCAATTTTAGAACGCTCTTGACGGCTTCGGCGCGAGCAACGGCGTCCACTACGTCGTCGGCCCCGGCCGCAAGCACGGCATTTACCACGTCATAGCTGAACCCCAGTTGATCGCGCAGATAAAACTCCAGCCGCTCGCGAAAAAATGCGCGAACCGACTCGTCGTAGTTGGCGGCCTTGAATTTCTTCTCGGCAGATGAGCCGCGGTAGGTGTCGCGCGCTACTCCGATGAGCGCCGGCATGGGCAAGGGCAGCTTGTGCTCGGCGATTGTCTTTACGATTCCATTCGCCTGCCGGCGCAAGGCAAATGGATCTTTGGAACTCGTGGGCTGGAGGCCCAGTGCAAACATCCCGGCAATGGTGTCCGCCTTGTCGCCGATCGACAGCACTGCTCCCTCAATCGTGCTCGGGGGGGAATCTTCCGCAGATTCCGGCTTGTATTGGTCGTAGATGACCTGCCCGATGAGTTCCTGCGTCGCTTCCGGCATGCCCTTGTCGAGAACCTGCACGCGCGCATAGAGCCCACCGACGATGCCCTGCAATTCCGTGAACTCCTTGACTAACTCGGTCGTGAGATCGGTTTTCGCAAGACACGCCGCTTTGTGCACCACGCCGGGGCGGACGTTGACTCCGGCCTGCTTAATGGTCTCGCAGGCACAACTGCACAGGCGTTGCACGCGCAGCGTCTTTTCGTAATAACTGCCAAGATCTTTCTGAAACGTGACCTGTCTCAGCCAGGAGAGCCGCTCGCGCAGCGGGTGCTTCTGGTCCGTCTGCCAGAAGAAGCGGGCGTCGTTGAACCGGGCCCTCAGCACGCGCTCGTTGCCGTGCCGGATAAGCCCTTGCGGATCACCCTCCGTGTTCAGCACGGCAAGAAAATGAGGCAGGAGTTTCCCGTCCCGGCCTTCGATCGCGAAGTATTTCTGGTGATCGCGCATCACCGTGACCAGCACCTCTTCCGGCAATTCCAGGAATTCCCGATCGAAGCTGCCCAGAATAGCCGACGGCCACTCCGTCAGATTCACCACGGTATCGAGCAGGGCTTGGTCTTCACGCCAGCGCGCGTCAGGAATGGTCCGAGCCGCCGCGTCCAGCGCTTTACGAATCTGGTGCTCACGTTCGGCGCGGCCGAGCACCTTTGCCGAGCGAAGAGTCTCGATGTAAGCCGAACCCGCGCGCGCTATGCGAACTTCCGCCTTGGCCAAAATGCGATGCCCGCGGGACAGATCTCCGGCCCGAATGCCGGCAAATTCGAGCGGAATGACCTCGTCGTCGAGCATGGCCACCAGCCAGCGGACCGGGCGCACAAAGTGCTCACTGGTCTTGCGCCAGTACATGTTCTTCGGCCAGTAAATCGAGCCAATCTCCTTCGGCAGGGCCTCGCCCAAAATTTCGGCGGCGTTGCGGCCTCTCCTGGTGATTCTGGCGGCTAGATATTGGCCTTTCGGTGTCGCAATCTTTTCGAGCGAGGAGACATCCACACCCGCTTTCTTTGCGAACGCCTGTGCGGCAGGCGTCGGCTGTCCATCTTTGTACGCGACGCTCAGCGAAGGCCCGGTTAATTGCTCGGTCAGGTCCGGCTGAGCCGCAGGAATTCCCGAGGCGAGAACAGCAAGCCGGCGTGGAGTGTCCAACTCCGAAACCGCGCCAGAAGGAGCTAGACGCTCCCGTTCGAGCAGTTCACCCACACGCCGGCGGAGTTCGTCCTGGGCAGCGGCAATCATTCTGGCAGGGATTTCTTCGGTCCCTATTTCTAGGAGGAAATCAGGCATTGCGGATTAGCCAATATTGTCTCAGATTTCAGGGCTAAGTAGTGCGCTGAGATTGACAAAAACTGGGGTCGAGAGATCGCTACGGAAACGTTTATTTGCCAGGTTTTAACCACCAATCGGTCATCCCTCGACTGGGACTTGCCGACCTCGGAGTCAAGGATCTCGAACCAGACTCCTGGTGTTTGCATCATTCGCGCGAGCGGGACATCGAATGGAATGGATCCGAGCGAGGAGAGCCTCGTGAGCACCTCCGTCCAACCGGCGCGCCAGCCATCCCTCTTCATTCCCCATGGCGGGGGTCCCTGCTTCTTCATGCAATGGACCATGGGTCCGCCAGAAACCTGGGAGAAGACGCGTGCTTTCTTAGAAAGCATTCGTTTTTCGCTCCCGGAAACGCCCCGGGCTCTACTTGTGATCAGCGGTCATTGGGAAGAGGATGTGCCGACGGCGAGTGCCGCGCAGTCCCCAGAGCTGATCTACGACTACTCTGGTTTTCCACCAGAAACTTACAAGCTCACCTGGCCCGCGCCTGGCTCTCCAGAGCTGGCCGGAAGGGTTCAGCAACTGCTCGAGCAGCGAGGTTTGCCCGCCCGACTCAGCGCCACTCGCGGCTATGACCACGGGGTCTTCGTACCGCTCAAGGTCGCCTTTCCAGAAGCCAACATCCCGGTTGTGACTTTATCGCTGGCAAGCTCGCTTGATCCGGCCCTGCATTTGGCTGTCGGCAGTGCGCTGGCGCCTCTGCGCAACCAGGGCGTTCTCGTCATTGGGAGCGGAATGAGCTTCCACAACTTGCGCGCATTCTTTACAGGGGGAGCCAGGGAGCGGTCAGAAGAATTTGACCGCTGGCTGACCGAGACAGTTGAAAGTTCAGCCCCTGAGCGCGAGGCTCGGCTCAGAGAATGGAAAAAGGCACCCCATGCGGCCTTTGCCCATCCGCGTGAGGAGCACCTGCTCCCGCTGATGGTTGCAGCCGGAGCCGCCCCCAATAGCCGTGGACGGTTGGTATTCCGTGACTGCCCGATGGGAGCGGTCATCTCGGCTTATCGTTGGGACTGAAGAGCGTAGAGAAGGCCGCTCAGCCAGGCCCCGAAGCCAGGCCCTAAAGAGCGGAAAGAAAATCCCCCTGCACTTCCCTGATCGGGGGACGGGGCGGGAATTTCGAAAGCTTTGGTTAACTAGGACCCCACGGTTAACTGCACGGCCTTTTTCTTCCTAGCAGCCTCAGGCTCTTTCTTGGTAGGTTCAGACTCACTCGTCTGTTGATCGACCCACGCCTTAGCGATTCCGACCGCAAGCGCGCGCACCCGGGCAATGACCCCAACCCGCTCCGTCACGGAAATTGCACCGCGAGCATCAAGAATATTGAACAAGTGAGAACACTTGAGGCACAACTCGTAAGCGCCTAGGAGAGGGAACCGCCTCTTCTCGCGAGTGATCCCATTGGCAGGATGGGACTGTTCTTTTCCAATTTCCGCGTATTGGTCGATGAATCTTTTGCACTCTGCTTCGCACAGCTCGAAGTGTTTCCATGCACTCGCGACATCGGCCATCTCGAAGTTGTAGACCGACATCTGCAGCTCATCTGCAAGCCGCACCTCCCCGTACTTGGTCTCCCGTCCGGCCACAGGGTCGCGCGCCCACACAATGTCGTAGATCGAATCGACGTCCTGCAAGAAGGCCGCGATGCGCTCGAGCCCATAGGTCAGTTCGGCGGAGATAGGGAACAGATCGACCCCGCCGCACTGCTGGAAATACGTGAACTGCGTGATCTCCAAGCCGTCGAGCATCACCTGCCAGCCGATACCCCAAGCCCCCAAGGTTGGCGACTCCCAGTTGTCCTCTTCGAACTTGATGTCGTGCTGGCGAAGATCAATCCCCATGGCCTCGATGGACTCAAGGTAGAGCTCTTGGACATTTTCGGGCGGCGGCTTCAGGATGACCTGAAGCTGCATGTGTTTGTATAAACGGTTGGGATTCTCTCCGTACCGGCCATCCGCGGGACGCCGGGAAGGCTGCACGTAGGCAACCTTGTAAGCTTGCGGCCCAAGCACACGCAAAAAAGTCTCAGGCGCCATCGTGCCGGCGCCGACTTCGAGGTCATAAGGCTGCTGTAGGACACAACCGCGCGCCGCCCAGAATGCCTGCAATCGCAGAATCAGCTCCTGAAATGTAGGCGGGTTTGGTTTGACTGGGTCCATGTTGGCAAAAGCGCGAGTTCCTAGCGGCCAGCTTCTAGCAACCTAACACTGGAACGGTAAAAGCGTAGGCAAGCGGAAGGAACTAGTTCCTGATTGTAAATGGAAGGGACCGGGTGCGTCAGCAGGAGCCGGGATTCATCGGGTGGGCAGCTTCTCGAGCATCCCCCGAGTGACCAACTTCTTTTCGATGTGTCGTTCTAAGGTTTGCAACAGAAACTTTCGCAGATCCCCAGCCTTATGCGCGGCAGAGCCTGCTGCCGGCATGGAAGAAAGCGGCACTCTGAGCATCTGCCCTGCCAGCATCCGCGATTCAGGCGAGAGCTCGGAGGAAGCCAGCTTCTTGTCGGCGGGACACATCAGCCCGTCAGAGAGCGCATGGTAGAAAGCGCGGCTGCCATTCAGGGAACGCCCACAACTGATGCACTCCGATAAGTCAGGCAGATATCCCATCAAACGCGCCATCCAGAGCTCGAAATAGGTGAGTGGGAGCCAAATCTGCTCTCCTCGCAGCTGCTTGACGACCGTCACGGCCAGCCGGAACACGGCGTCGCTGGCCTCTCGATCGGGCAAGAGTTCGTCGAGCAGCTCAGCCACATGCCCCAGTGCTACCGCGCGCGGATAGCTGACCTCCGAGGTCAGAGGCGAATCGAGGACCTCACAGGCATCCAGCCTTGACAGTTCCTGGCGCTCGCGATCTTCCCAGGTGAGCTTTACGTAGGTGAGAGGCTCCAGTGCGCCTCCGAACCGCCGGCGAGATTTTTTCGCCGCCCTCGCCGCGCCCCGAATCTTTCCTTCGCTGCGGGTGAACAAGGTAACCAGCAGGTCGGATTCGCGGAAGGGATATGTCCGCAACACCAGCGCTTCCGATTCCTTGAGAGGCATTGCTGAAAGCTTAGCTTATTGCTCGCGACCCGGCCTACTTGCTTCCCCTGCGCTCCCTTGCCTTGAGCCGGCCTCTCGCCCACTCGGCAGCCTCTGCGACAGCCGCGTCGGGATCGTTGGCGGCACGCTCAACGATCGGGGAAAAGGCGGGATTCCCGCTGTTTCCGATTGCGATAAGGGCATTCCTGCGCAGACCATTGCGCTTGGCTCGTTTTAGCGGAGAGCGTCGAAAGGCGTCGCGAAATTCCTCTTCCGAAATTCCCGCCAGCCACTCTAAGGCAGGGTTGACAAATCCTTCCCGCGGCTGAAATTCAGCCTTTTCTGTTGCCGGGGCCTTCCGGTTCCACGGGCACACGTCCTGGCAGATGTCGCACCCGAAGACCTGATGTCCAATGCCTTCCCGTAGTTTTTCCGGAATGGAGCCTCGTTTTTCAATCGTCAGATATGCGATGCACTTGTTCGAGTCAAGGCGATGGGGCGCCACGAATGCATGGGTTGGACAGGCCTCGATGCAGCGCGTACACGTCCCACAGCGATCCGGGGCCGGCAAGTCGGGGGTGAGTTCAAGCGAAGTGATGATGACTCCCAGAAAGAGCCACGACCCGATCTTCTGATTGATCAGACAGGTGTTCTTCCCCTGCCAGCCGATCCCGGCATACTTTGCGTAGACCCGTTCCACAATGGGGCCGGTATCAACGTAGGAGCGGATTTCGATTTGTTCCGGCAAGCAAAGCTCTTTGGCCTGGGCCTCAACCTTGCGGAGCCGGCGCAGAACCGAGTCGTGATAGTCTTCCCGGCTCCAGGCATAACGGGAGATCCACCCGCGACCAGAGGCTTGGGCCTGTGTCGAGTATGGGTGGGCGCTGTTGTAGTTCACTGCGCAGACCATTACGGTTCGTGCCCAAGGGAAAACAGATTTGAGGGACGCTCTGCGCAACTGTCCCGAACTATCGCGCGATTCCAGATACTTCATTTCGCCCGCATGCCCCTGGGCAATCCACTCGGGAAACCGCGCCAACTCAGGGAAGTCCTCGACCGGTGCGATTCCGCACAAGTCGAACCCGGCTTCGGCAGCTGCGGATTTCAGTAGCTTCGGAAGATCGCGCGAAGACACGACCTTATTATCGCGTAGACTGCGGCGAAGTGCCGGTTCGAGCGAGAGCCCCTTCCGATTCTCTGATATAAACGAGTGCCGTCGAGTGCAGGATCAACGAAAGGCTGTGACTGATGAGCAATTTGCGATTCCCTTCCACGGTTGCATTGCTAAGCCTCTTTTTAGCCATATCACCCCTGGCCGGGGCACAAACTCCCAATCGGCATAAAGCCTCTGAGGCAACCGCGGTCACCCCGGAAAGCGTCGGCTTCTCGAGTGAACGGCTTGAAAATCTGCACAGACTCATTCAGGACGAGATTGATCAGAAGCAGCTGGCAGGCGCCATTACCATTCTGGCGCGCCACGGCAAGATCCTGGACTACCGTGTCTATGGTGAACGCGACGTGGAATCGCATACCCCCATGTCGAAAGACACCATTTTTCGCGACTACTCGATGAGCAAGCCAGTCACGGGCGTTGCCATGATGATTCTGTTCGAGCAGGGCAAGTGGCTGCCAAGCGATCCAATCGCCAAATACATTCCTGAGTTCAAGAACCTTAAGGTATTTAGCGGCGTCGACAAACAAGGCAAGCCGATCCTGGTTGAGCCCGACCACCCTCCTACCATGCGGGAACTCATGTCGCACTCGGCCGGGTTTTCCTATGGGAGCGGGACTACGGTGGTGGATGCAATGTACAAGGACGCGAAGCCGCTTGAGTCCGCCAGCCTGCAGGAGATGATCGACAAACTAGCCAAGATTCCGCTGAACTACCAACCGGGCAAGGGATGGAGTTACAGCCTTTCGATGGATATCGAAGGCTATTTGGTCGAAAAGCTTTCCGGTCAAAAGCTCCCCGATTTCATGCGCGACCATATCTTTACTCCGCTCGGAATGAGGGACGCGGGGTTTTTTGTTCCGCAAGAGAAGCGCTCGCGCTTTGCAACGAACTACCGCCTCGAAGACGGCAAACTTGTTTCCACAAACGCCATGGCGCTAGCCAATAACTACACTGCCCCACCCACGCTCGCTTCAGGCGGCGGGGGTTTGGTTTCGACGGCGGAGGACTACTATCGCTTCGCACAGATGCTGGGAAACGATGGAGAACTTGAGGGGAAGCGTGTTCTTTCACCAGCTTCGATCAAGCTGATGGGATCGAATCACCTGGGGCAGAACCTGCTAACTGGAGAATTCGGAATTGGAATGCACGTGATGCGGCCTGGTTTCGGCTATGGATATAACTGTGCGGTGGTGTATGACCCGGCGGAAGCGAACTTGCCAGTCGGCAAAGGTACCTTCTTTTGGGATGGCGCCGCCGGAACCTGGTTTTGGGTCGATCCCACAAACGACATCGTCTTTGTGGGCATGATTCAACGCCTGACCGCTCCCGACAATCATCCCTTGCTCTATCGCAGCCACGCCGCGGTTTATGGGGCGCTCCTCGATCCGGGAAAATAAGGGTTGCTCTGGAGCGCGGAGGGAAGCCCAAAGGCTTCCTAAAATCCCAGTTTCTTCACTTCCTCGTTGTAGTATTTGCGGTAGAGGATGTCCCACTCTTGGCTGCCTTCGAGGATGGTTCGCTTTTGACTTTCGATCTTCTGGCGGGCAGCCTGGTCGATCTTGGCTTCTTGGTTGAGCAAGTCTTCGATAATCTTGCGGACCTCTAGACGGATGGTATTGCGGTCTTCGACGAAATCCAGTTCGTCAATCCCGGCGAGCGCGTCGGTCACCACGTGGGCGACTTTGTTCGCTTTGTCGCGGCTGATCCTCACAGTACCGCCCTGTACTTGCGCACCAGCTCGTTTTTCACCTTGCGGAACATCTCCTGATAGTTCGCGCCGGTGTTACGCATTTCATCGGAGTAGGCTTCCAGGATGACCCGCACTTCGTCATTGATGCGGTCCTCAAGCGAGAGCTCGTCCAGCATGGCCGCATGTACTTTCTCTGTAACTTGCGGCAAAGACTTGCTTTCTATGAATTGCGTCGCAGCCAGTCTCTTCACTGTCTCGCGGGCCATGTAGCCCACAAATTCTTTTGAAAGAAGCATGTGCGGTTAGGAGAGTGTGGCGAAAAAATTAGTTTAGCAGAAAAAGAAGCGATCAGCTGTCAAGCGGAAGGTCTCAAGCCCGGACAGGTGTTGGCCAAGTGTTTGTAACGATCCCTGATGGTGCTCGGCTTCGAACGGCCCCGCCAGCCTGAAGGCTAACGCCCGGCGCCGCGTTTTGGCATACAATTACCCAATCACCCATGCCTCAGCTCCCCGACGATCTTGCGACGATGAAAGATGACATGGTGGCCTTCATCGAGGGCCACGGCATGCGCCGTTTCCCAGGATACGTGGATCACGAAGAGGTCCAGACCGTCATGTGGAAGCCTGGCGACGATACCGAGAGCTGGAAGGATTTCGTCGAGCTCGCCAAGGCCGCCGGATCGCCCTTCCTCACCATGGACTCCTGGCAGCTGGATCGTGAAGAACTCGACGACATCATTTCCCGCCTCAGCAACGCCGATTTCACCAACGACGACGACATCGAAGACGCCAAGTGGCTCAAGACCTACCTGGGCAAGACCGGCTTCCTGCAGCTCGGATTCGCGTTCCAGGGGGTGATGATGCTTTATGAAGTCTCGACCGGCTGGTATGAGCATTATCAGCGCCTGGTGGAAGTCGCTGACGACTTCGGCAGCATCGCCATCGACGAGTCCGGAGGCGAGGACGAACCGTAGGTCTAAGAATTGCAGGCGCTCGAGAGCGCTCCCATCCCAATTCAATTGCCGGTCGTGCATAATGCCAGATAGCCGTGCGCTGGAACCTTAGAGAAGCTGATGCCGATCGCATCCATGGCCTGGTCGAGGCCCTGGCTCCGATTGTCGGATCCGATCCCTCGATTTCGAAAACACTCGCAGGCCTGCTTGTGCAGCGCGGGATTGACTCGCCCGAATCGGCGGCAGCCTTCCTCTCGCCATCGCTCGATCGGCTGCACTCGCCCTATCTTCTGACCGGCATGAAAGCCGCCATCGAGCGCCTCAACGCTGCCATTGAGCGCAAAGAAGGGATCCTGATCTACGGCGACTACGACGTGGATGGCACAACCGCCGTGGTTATCTTGAAAACAGCAATTGAGCTTTGCGGAGGCGAGGCCGATTTCCACGTGCCCCACCGCATTCGTGAAGGTTACGATCTGCGCGGAGACGTCATCGAGCGGGCCGGCGCGGCAGGGATTCGCCTCGTCATCAGCGTGGACGCCGGCACCCGCGCCTTTGCGGCTGCCGAAAGCGCACGCCGGGCGGGCATCGATCTCATTATCACGGATCACCATCTTCCCGGACCGGATGGCCTGCCCAATGCATTCGCGGTGGTGAATCCCAATCAGCCCGGATGCGGCTATCCCTGCAAGGCTCTTTGCGGCGCAGGCATCGCCTTCAAACTCGCCCAAGCCCTGCTTGCAAAACGATTGAGCCATCGCGATCAGAAGGCGCTGCTGCTTTCCTTCATGAAGGTCGCCGCCATTGCCACCGTCGCGGATTGCGTTCCTCTCCAGGATGAGAACCGTGTTATCGCCAGCCTGGGACTGAATGCCTTGCGCTCAGCCCTGAATCCAGGACTCAAGGCTCTGCTCGAGGTCGCGCGTCTCGGTGGCAGGCCGCTCAGCTCTGGCGAAGTCGCCTTTCGCGTTGCCCCGCGGATCAACGCAGCCGGTCGCATGGACATCGCCCGCGAGGTGATCGACCTTTTCAGCACCAAGGACCCTGCTCGCGCGAAAGAGATCGCGGGCCGGCTCGACCAGCTCAACAGTGAACGTCAGGAGGAGGAGCGGAGAATAGTCGATGCCATCGAGCAGCGCCTGGCCGAAGACGCTGCCCTGCGCGAAGCCTATTGCATGGTGATCGCAGGGGAGGGCTGGCACCGCGGCGTCATCGGGATTACCGCGACGCGCGTGGTGGAACGCCATGGTCGTCCTGCTCTGGTGGTCTCGCGCGACGGCGAAGAGGCGCACGGTTCAGGGCGTTCGATCCGTTCCTTTCATCTATTGCAGGCGCTCGAATCCTGCGGAGGCCTTTTTACGCGATATGGCGGACATGCGCACGCGGTTGGATTCTCGCTCCCAGCTTCGCGAATTCCGCAACTTCAGCAGCAGCTCGATTCGTACGCTCGTGCCCGGTTGACTCCAGATGATTTCGTTCCCGTCCTGAACATCGATGCAGATTTAGAAATGGACGCGATTACTCCTCAGTTTTTGGAAGCTTTGAGCAAGTTGGAACCGTTCGGCACCGGGAACCCCGAGCCCCTATTCCGCACCACCGCGCGTCTGGCCGAACCGCCTCGCATTCTGAAGGACAAGCATGTGCAACTGAAATTGTCGCCCATCGATGGACCCTCTCAAGGCTGGAGAAAATCGCTGAAGTACAAAGCCATGGCTTGGCGGTTGGCCGAGCGCGTTGCCGAAGAAAAACTTCTGGTAGGAGACTCTCTCGAGGTCGCTTTCACGCTTGCACTCAACGACCATCCTGAGTTTGGGGGAATAGAGCTGTCGCTCAGGGATTTCAGGGTTCCCGCTTCTTGCCAGGCGGGCGAGAACCAGGGCTCCCCCTCGTCTGAAGCCAAGGTTCAGGAAGCTGCCCGCAGCTGATTCGTGTTCCGATCGGCGCGGAATCTGAGCAACGCGGCAATATTTCCGATCTTATCGAGGGTTTCATCCCGCGGAAGCAAGACGACGCTCAAATTCTTGCGTACGGCAATGGGCACTAAGGCTTCGCAAACGTCCTCCAGCTGACGAGTGGCACGGCCGCATACCGGGCAATAGCGTACGACGTGCGAATCGAGGTGCCTGCAGTTCGTACATTCCACCGCCCGCGCGGAATAATCCTGCGCCATGAGCAGAGTGTCGACCTCTCCCTGTTCCATGGCACGCAGCACGCGACGTAACCCTGTAACCCCGCGTCCATTGGCCCGCGCCTCATCGAGCGTCTCCCCCAAAAGAGAGTAATGATGCTTGCGCAAAGTGCCCTGGGCGACGCGCAGAGCCTCGCAGGCGGCACGCTCGTCGGACAGCGCTGTGATTTCGCCGGAAAACTGTCCCAACTTCTTTTTCGCGACGTCGGGATGCAGCTGCGCCTGCAGATCCGGCCAGTTCAGGTCGTTGCAGCCGAAAACGATGGCGTCAAACTGCCTGCGCTGCGCTCCATTCTTCAGGAACTCTGCCAGCTCGCGAAAGTGCTTTCGGACCTCGTCTTCCTTGTGACGCTGAGCGTGTCCGGCGTCGTATCCTCCAAAGCCATCGCTGCGCCCGTGTCGAGGCACGGGATTGGTGATCGACAACTGCTGCCTGGTTTCGCCGAACTCCAGTTCTAGAACGCGGGCATTTTGCCGGTCTGCTAGTGCAACCCATAGTTTGGGGTACTCAGAAAACAGTGCGGCCAACGGTTTCAAGTGAAAGCGACGATTTACAAACAGGCGCGTCGAAAATGAGACTTGAGGCACATCGAACTCGCGCCAGATTCCCCGGTCCGAACAGCTGAACAGCACCTTTGCAAACCTCTCGTTTCCGTGAAGAGCCTCGGCGATTCGCAGGATCCGGTGCAGATCTTGAACGACCTCTTGATTTCGCGCATTGAGTTCCAGTTCTTGGATTGTCTTGCGCACCAAGTCCTTGGCTTGAATTGCCTCCTCACGGTGCGACTTATCCTGCGGTATGCCGGGCTGAAAGTAAAAACTGATGGCAAATTCGTTCCCGCGGCATTCGAAGTCGGCAAGTTGGCGCAAGTCTTCCCGAGTAAGCATGAGGCACCTCGTTTTAACGTGTTTCTTGCAGCTGTCGTTTTTGGAAGGGGTTGTTTCTAGCGAAGCCGTTTCGCAGCCTCTCGCGGGCTCGCGCAATCGATTGCTCAATCTCTTCGCGATTACGATCGGTGATGGCGGCGATTTCCTCGACCGTAAAGCCTTCCATTGCGTGCAGGACGAAGGTTTCGCGATCTTGTGGGGCGGCGCCCGCCAGGGCCAGCTGCACCAGCGCGACCATTTCGTCGGTGTAGGCGACCTCTTCGGGCGTAGGCGCAGCGCGGTCCGGAATGCCGCTTTCGTTGGTCATGGCCTCGTCGGGCTGATGATACTGCAGGCGGGCCTCGTCGCTGGCGCGCTCTCTGCGCCGTTGGCGAATGCCTCGGAGTTCGATTTCCGTTTCGCTCTGCGAACGCCCCGCCACGAAATCGTCGATGGCACGAATGGCCAAACGATAGAGCCAGGGTTCGATTCCGATACGGTCTGGTTTCTCTACTTTCTCGTCAAGCGCATCGGCTACCGCTTGGTCGACAATTTCCTCGGCCCTAATCGAATCCGACTCGATGTCACCGGAACTCTCGCGAAAGTAAAGTTCACGCTCCACGAATAAGTGCAGTCTCCGAAAGTTTGCATTCACATAGGTGCGCACGTCTTCCGGGGTGGCCGTAAGCGGCGGAACCGAAGCAACGGTTTGCTCGAAGGGAACCTGCGCCAGCGGCCGGCCCTGCTCGGTTCGGCGACGTCGCCATTTGTGCGAATTGCGGAGCAGTTCCTTGTGCTTGCCGATCTGGCCCAACAAACTTTCGTACGCGGCTTTGATGGCAGCGGTCGCACTCGATGCCGTCTCCTGAGCGGCCATCTGCCCTGAGGGCAGGCGCAAGTTCAGAGAGACAACGGTTCCTTCCCTCGAGGAGTTCTGCTCGACTGAGCCTTTGAGGTGCACCAGCTCAGGCCGGAAGACTTGCAGCCGTTTCCTTGCCTTCTCTGTTCCATGCTGGATTTCTCGGTCGATGTCGGGGGTTCGCGGAAGTCTGTAGCTAAAATGCACATTCATGCTCGCCTCGGATCGGGAGAAGGTCCCGTGAAGCTTTTGCTACCTGGCGATTCTACACCTGCTCGTAAGCCGGGGAACAAAATTCGCGTTTTGACTCGTCACATTTCAGTAATTCTTTCCCGAAACGTACGGGCATTTCCGGTGCCAAATTGCGACCCCCACGAGCAACTTGCCGCGCCCAGCGCGTCTCTAACACTCGGGTGCGCAAATGTTGCAAATGTCATGAGGTCATCCTGGGCCTGTCGGTCTTGACGGCGTCCTTGCTGGGAACGTCGTGTGGCGGGCGCAGCGTTCCACCAGCCACGGGGAAGATTCCGGTTGTGGCGCATGTGTTTGTGTTGGTGGAAGAGAACCACTCCTTTGAACAGGTGATCGGCAATTCGGCCATGCCGTACACCAATGGCTTGGCGCAAAACTACGCCTTGGCGACGCAGTACTTCGCGAACCGCCATAATTCGCTGCCAAACTATTTCATGTTGACGGTTGGAGACCTGGTTACAACCAATGATCTTTTCACGGGCACGGTGAGCTCCGACAATGTAGCCCGCGCCGTCACGGCAGCCGGGAAAAGCTGGAAAATCTACGCCGAAAGCTTGCCCCAGCCGGGGTTCACCGGATCGGCGGGCGCTCCCTATGCCAGAGACCACAACCCCTTTGCGTATTTCGACGACGTACTCAATAGTCCCTCCCAAGCTGCGAGCATTGTCCCCATTACCCAGCTTGCCACAGACTTGCAGAACGGAACGTTGCCGGACTACGCGATGATTGTTCCCAATCTCGCCAATGATGGACATGACTGTCCGGCGCAGGCGGGAAATTGCAGTGACACGCAAAAACTTTCCACCGTTGACGGTTGGATAAAGAACAATGTGGGGCCGCTCATCAACAGCTCGGCATTTCAAGATTCCGTGCTGATCTACACGTGGGACGAGAGCGATGTCAACGACATGGCCAACGGAGGGGGGCATATCGCGACCATTCTGATAGGCCCCAAAGTCCGCTCAGGGTTTCAGTCGACCAGCACCTATCAACATCAGAGCGGGCTGAAGCTTACCATGCAGCTGCTCGGCATCACTGATTTTCCCGGAGCTGCGGCAAGCGCGCCCGATATGAGTGAGTTCTTTTGAGCCAATGAGGGTGAGTGCTAGCCCGCGAAATACACAGTGTGGGCCCCTAGACCGCAACCGTCACCGAGGTTTCGGTCCTTAATACCGGCCGGTACATCGTGTCACGTTCTACGGGCTCGCGGCCCGCTTCCCGGATGAGACGCACGAGTTCCTGGCGCCGCATGCCTTGAGGAGTCGTTGCTCCGGCATCGTGATAGATCTTCTCTTCGATCACGGTTCCATCCAAGTCATCCGCCCCAAATCGCAGAGCGATTTGCGCGATTTTCGGGGTCAGCATCTGCCAATACGCCTTAATGTGCGGGAAGTTGTCGAGCACCAGCCGGCTCACCGCGATCTGCTTGATATCAAGCATGCCGGTTGTGCGCGGCAGATGTTCGAGGGGAGTGTTGTCTGGATGAAACGCTAATGGGATGAATGTCTGGAACCCGCTCGTCTCGTCCTGCAATGCCCGCAGCTTCAAGAGGTGATCCACGCGATCCTCGTCGTTTTCCACGTGGCCATAGAGCATCGTGGCATTCGACTTCAGACCGATCTGATGGGCCATGCGGGCCGTGTCCAGCCACTGATCACCGTCAATCTTGTGGTCGCAAATGATGTGGCGAACACGATCGGCAAAAATCTCTGCGCCGCCGCCGGGAAGGGAGTCCACGCCCGCCTGCTTGAGCTCTCGCAAGGTTTCTGCAATGGAAAGCTTTGCGCGCTTTGCGAGATAGGCGACTTCGACCATGGTGAAAGCTTTCAGGTGCACCTGGGGAAAACGCTGCTTCAAGCCGGAAACGAGGTCGAGGAAATATTGGAATGGCAGGTCGGGATGGAGCCCTCCGACAATGTGAAACTCAGTAACCGCTTCGGTGTAACCAGACGCAGCCGTTTGGAATGCTTCTTCGAGGGCCATGGTGTAGGCGCCCGGAGCGTCCTTCTTTCGGCCAAACGCGCACAGCCGGCAGGCCGCGATGCAAACATTCGTCGGATTGATGTGCCGGTTGACGTTGAAATAGGTCCGATTCCCGTGTAGCCGCTCGCGCACGTAATTTGCGAGCCAGCCCACTGCAAGAATGTCAGTGGTTTGATAGAGCAGCAGTGCGTCTTCACCGCTCAGTCGAGCCGCTCCTAGGACCTTGTCGTGGATCGAGGCCAGGCGCGGATCGTCGGTTTGAAAGCAATGTCCCACTGACATCGATCATACAAGCCGGGCGTGCCAGTGGCTAGTCATCGGGGGTGGCCGCTCCGGGGGCGCCTCTAGCCCAGCTCCATGTCCCCTAAAAAGGAATGCGCAGTTTCTCCCGGGGAAGCCATCTGACCGAAGCAACAAGCCGGTTCGGGCGACTCACTCCCGAAACAGCAGCGGCACGAGGCTTGTCAGATTTCGCCGCCACACCATCCAGGTGTGCATTCCCGGAGTTTCAATATCGGTATATTGGACGCCTTTGTCTTTGAGCCACGACTTGAACTGACGATTGATCTGAACCAGCCGATCTTCCGTGCCGCAGGCAATCCAAAGCAGTTTGAGTCTCTTATTGGAGTTTGCGTCTGTGCCGGGAAACTCGGTTGCGAAATCACGATTGTCGATTCCGCCTGAGCTGAAGGCGCCGATCCACGCGAATTGGTCCTGGTGGTTCAGTCCCGTGAACAACGATTCGGCGCCCCCCATCGAGAGGCCTGCAATCGCGCGGGAATCCCGGTCTTTTTTGACCCGATAAGACTGTTCAATTTGCGGAACCACCTCTCCCAGAAGAATGTCGGTAAACTTCGTGAAATTACGCCACGAGAGCTCCTTGTCCTGCCAGGACGTCCAGCCCCGGCGAATCACTTCCATATCACCGTAACCCAGCGGCATGACCACAATCATGGGCTTAGCCTTGCCTTGCTGAATGAGGTTGTCAAGGATCACGTTGGCGCGCCCGACTGCAGTCCACCCGCTCGCGTCGTCGCTGAAACCGTGCAGCAGATACAGCACCGGATACTTCTGGTTCCCGCTGGCGTCGTAGTTTGGCGGCGTATAGACAAAGAAATCGCGATTGTCGTTGGCGATCTTTGAATGGAAGAAATGATGATGGAGTTCACCGTGGGGGATGTCGTTCACCTCCCAAGATGCTGTACCCGGTCCTGGGATCTCGACCGCGCTCTGGGTGAACAGAAGATTCGGCTTCCTCAGCTGATTAGAAGGATCAATCAGGGGCTGACCATCTTGAACGATGGAATATCCGTAAATATCCGGATCGTAGGGCCCGAGCGTCACCGTCCACGTGCCCTTATCGTCTTTTTGCATCGCGAACGGATGGGGTTGTCCTTCGAGGGTGATCTCGACCTTGGCAGCGTTAGGAGCATGGAACCGGAAGGTCACCCGCCCGTCTTTTTGGAGTTCCGGAGAGACGATGGATGGCAGAGATTGGGCCAGCGCCAAAACGGAGAGGGAAACAAAGGGGATGAGCACTGCAAGGTACCTTCTCATGAGGCCTCCGAAAACCAACTCAGATTGTATGTTTGTGCAGAAGATCCAGCGCAACGAAAACGAAGAAGACGACAGCAATGACACCGTTCATGGTGAAAAACGCAGCATTGAGTTTGCTCAAGTCATCTTTCGAAACCAGGGAATGCTCGTAGCCGATCAATAGTAGAACCACTCCCACTCCGGTGATTGCGATCGGTCCGAGCGCAAAGGCCCAGACCAGAAGCAGGAGTAGCGTCATCATGAGCGCATGGAACAGGCGTGCGATCCAAAGTGACTTAGCCACCCCGAAGTATCTCGGAATAGAATGTAACCCCGCGCTGCGATCGAACTCCACATCCTGGCAGGCGTAGAGCACATCAAAACCAGCGACCCAGAACGTGACTGCGGCCGTTAAAAGCAGGATCCTCGCGTCGAGCGACCCTCGCACCGCAATCCATGCCGCGGCCGGCGCAATTCCCAGCGCGAATCCCAGAACGACATGCGACCAGCGCGTGAACCGCTTGGTATAGGAATAGACGAGCAGCACAGCCAGAGCAAGGGGAGATAGCAGGAATGCGAGCCGGTTCAACTCCCATGCGGCCAGCAGAAACACGCCCGCAGAAAACAGCACGAAGGTACGGACAAACCCATGCGTCAGAATTCCTGCGGGAAGCGCCCGCGCCTGGGTGCGGGGGTTCAGAGCATCAATGCTCGCGTCTGCCAGGCGGTTGAACGACATCGCGGCGGACCGTGCGGCCACCATTGCGACGACGATCCACAGCAATTGACGAAGGCTTGGCACCCCGCCAGCTGCGAGCATGGCCCCGCAAAGAGCAAACGGGAGGGCAAACACCGAGTGCTCCCATTTGATCATTTCAAGAGTGGTCGTGAGATTCTTGAGCAGCGGCACGCAGGTATTTTAAAAGAAAAGCCGGGCGAAGAGCCCGGCTGGGATGGCCATGGCCGGCTGGTTACTTTACGAGATTTTGCCCGGCGATCACGAGCTTGTTATCCACGCTGAACACGTTCGGAACCGACTTGGCTTGAGTCTCGGCAATCTGCTTATCCATCTGACTGTCGACCACTCCGTAGAGCGTGACGTGTCCATTTTCCACGACAATTCGGATGGGGGCCTGGGGATCATTGGCGTACCGGGTCAGCGCAGGATTCCCGTAGATCGCACGTGCGACACGGATACGAATGTCATCATCCATGGGAGAGACGGGCAAGACGTTGATATTGTCGACGACATCTTTGACCCCGGGGGTGGTTGCGATGAGCGACAGCGCCGAATCTCTTGCCGGATAGTCGCGTACGTCTCCCTGCACGGTCACAACACCGTTCTGCACATTGAGCCCGAGGGCGTTAAAAGCGATGCCGTAGCCGATACGGTCATAGCGCAGTTTGTCGGCGAGTTGCTGCTGAAGCTGCTGGTCAGGGACGTTGCCCTCGACTTCGACATGATTGCGGACCCCGGACACGTGGTCCAGTTTGTCCACTTTTTTACCGACATCAAGCTTGTCGATAAACAGCTTGACCGTGCCCTGGAGCGTGGCGATGCCATCGTCGGTCGAAGCCGTGACTCCGCGCCACTTATCTTTGGACTGCAGTAGTTTTGTAACTTCCTGTTGAATCTGCTGATCGTAACGGCCAGTGCCCACATTGGAATTCTGTGCCCAAACCGAAACGCTGAACAAAACCGCCGTCGTTATCCATAAACCGCTCTTCATTCCGACCACCTGCCTTTCCCTTGCACCATTGCAGATTGGAGCAAGCAATGAAGGGTTGTATCTGGTGTGAATGCCTGGGTTCGACTCAGTAGCCCTCGGCCCCGACCAGCGGGACGAAACGGCAGCCTTCTACGGTTTCCCGGGTAATTTGCCCTGCATTTCTGCGGATCAATTGCAGTTCTTGCGCGTGCGGGGGGCCGATGGGAATCACCATTCTTCCCCCCTCCCCGAGTTGCTCGACCAGGCTTTTTGGCAGGGAAGGAGCCGCCGCAGAAACCAGGATGACGTCGTAGGGCGCGTAGTCGGGCCAACCTTGGCTGCCGTCTCGCACCGAAATCGTGATGTTTTCAAGTCCCATCTCTGCGAGAGTCCTCTGGGCTGTTTCGGCGAGTTTGGCATGTCGCTCCACTGAATAGACTTGCCGTGCCAATCGAGCCAGCAGAGCTGTTTGGAATCCTGAACCTGTTCCCACTTCCAGCACAGACTCGGAACCGGTTAGCGCCAACGCCTGCAAGGATACGGCGATGATGAATGGCTGAGAGATGGTTTGTTCCGCTCCGATCGGAAGCGGATGGTCGGCATAGGCGTGCGCCTGGGATTCGGGAGGAACGAATTCATGCCGCGGCACCGCCAGCATGGCATCGAGAACCCGTTGATCGTGAATTCCACGTGCGCGGAGTTGCTGCTCGACCATCGCCCTCCGCTCCCCCGCGTGGGCGTCTGAAGCGCTCCCTTTCATGCTGGAATCTGTGATGTGCGGCGGTAAAGCAAGTTGTATCTAGCGCTTTCGCCGGCGGATTTTGACATCGAAGCTCACGATACCGTTCTGGTCGCGGATGGCGACGATCGAAACGTTTCTGGAGACGAAGTACTCGGCTCGGATGACCTGCTGCGAGGTCTGGGCAACGTCGGTGGTGAAGGTGACCGTCAGGTTGTCCTTGACCTGCTGCTCGATGGTTACCGCTGGTCCCACTTGCGTGGTCGACGTTTCGGTCGCGAGACCTTGTGGATCGATCTTGATTCTGCTGTTTCCAAACAGCCGCTGGGCGCGATTGCTGAGTGTGGCGTTCAGAGCCGCGCTCAGCATGGCGCTGGACGCTTGCTGGCTGAAGGCCGACTGATTGCTTTGTTGCATGGCGGCGGATTCTTCGGTGGTCTGCCCAAAGGCCAACAGGCCAATGATGTCGTTGGTCGGCAAGGGCGGTTCGGACCGGTAATTCAACTTGGGGTGGTCGGCCGGACCAGTGATGGAAAGGGTGATGTCGTAGTCTCGCACCCGGGTGGTAGCTTCGAAGTCGACCACGGGAACCGTGGATGCCGCATTGCTAGCGCTGGGTGTCCCGAATGTGATGCCGCCTCGTTCAAGGCGGTACTTGGTGCCGTTAAAATACGCCTCTCCTTCAAACACATCGGCGCGCCCGAGCAGCACCGGCTTGGCAGCATTGCCGCGTACCCGCAGGTCGGCGTCCCCCCGCAGCCGAAGCACGCTGGTTTGCATCTGCAAATCAGGGGCAGTCACTACGTGCAGATCCAACCGTATGTTGTTCAAAACCGGATCGGTCTGAGGCAAGCTCGAAGCTTGAATGCTTCGCGTCAGGTAACCCCCAAAATCGAAGCCCGGCGTCACGCTGAGTTTGTTCACCGTAATGTCGCCGGAGAGCAGCGATCCGCTCGTACTGCCGGTCCAGCGCAAGGAAGCTGTTGCCGTCGAACTCACCCCAGGCGGATACCGCAAGCGCACCGAATCCGCATTGGCCTTGAGATCGAAATTGACCTGCCGCCCGTTCAATTGAGCGTTGCCGGTGAAGCTGACCGTGCCTCCGCCCGTCCTTCCGGTGAGTTTCTCGATCGTGACTTGATTCTGGCTGAAGGTCAGCGTGCCGTTTAGTTCGCTCAGCGCGCTCGGCAGGTTGATGTCCGCGATGGCGCCATTTTCAACCTGCAGAGATCCGCGAACGATGGGCGAGTTGAGAGTGCCGGTCATCGAAACCTGGCCCGATACCACTCCCGAGCCAGTGAGGTCGGGGTCGTAGGTTTGCACGAGACGCATGCCAACCTGCCCCTGGCCGCGGAGGTTGAGCTGCTGTTCGCCGCCAAGCTCCATGCTGCCGGTCACGGCGAGGTCGGTATCGTCGCCCGTGAGGTGAAGGCTATTGACATGAAGTGTCCGCTGATCGAGGGCAAAGCTTAACGGCCCATTGTTGCGAATCTTGATCTTCTCCACCTCGGCGTAAACATCGGTGAGGGTTCCGGTCAAGGTGAGGCGTTGCGGGTCCCGCAAGGGCCCCTCGAGAACCACGTCTCCAGCGACCGCCGAGTGTCCCGTGACATGGCCATGGAGGTAACTTGCGAGCAAGGAATCGATATCCAGGTGGGTGAAGTGAAAGGCGATGTGCGCGGGCCACAGTTCGCGAAGTTTGACATTCCCCCCGATCGCGAGTTCCGATTGCCCGGACTCGGAGTGCCCGGTAATTTGCAAATCAGGGCCGTGGGTCACGGCATTGATCACGTAGCCGCCTGCCAGTTCATTGTTGAAGGTGACATTTCGCAGGCGCAATTGTGCATTCACCTGCGGCCGATCGAGAGAACCTGATGCCTTGGCAGAAAAGTCCATTACCCCGGCAACCTTAACGCGCGTGCGGGCGAGAGGGGCGAGTTCGGAAAGGTCGAAATTCTTTCCCGTAATATCGCCGTCAAAGGTTTTCGCGGAAAGGTCATACCAGCCTTTTCCGGAGACTTCAAGCCGCCTTCTTTGAATTTCAAAGTTTTGCAAAGCGGCTCGATTGTCGGCCAAAGAGAAAGACGCGGTCAACCGGTCAAACTCGTATTCGTGAATAGCGCCGTTTGCCCAGGCGACCGAGCCTTGTGCTTCCGGCCAGGAGACAGTTCCATTCAGGTTCAATCGCGCATTGACTTTGCCTTTTGCTCCAATGTGCTCGCGCGAGAATGTTTCGAGATCACCTGCCTCGAAGCTGTCGAGGCGTGCATTCAACCGAATCGGGCTGCCGGGACCGGTGTCCCAGTGATCCAGGCCAACGCTTCCGTCGAGATGAAGAGTTGCACCTGCTTGGCGAAACAACGCATTGTGCAGCGTGAGGTCGCCCGCCGAAAGTTGAATCTCGGTCGACAGCGAATCCCAATGTACAGCTCTGGCTGGATGGCTATCGCGTGAAAGCTCGGTTTCGAAGTTGTGCAGCTGCAGGTTTCCCTTGACGATGGGGCTGTCCATGCGTCCGGTGACCAATCCATTGAAGGCGGAGTGGCCTGTCAAAGTGACAGGAGTTCCTCGGGGAAAGACCTTGGAGATGAGAGTCGCCCACTCGCCGACATTGTCGCTCGCCACCGATACACGCAACCCGCTGTCGTTCGACAGCGTGCCCGAAGCGCGTAGCTGGGTGGCGGGAGTACTGGCGCTCAGATCATGGATATCGAGCCGCGCAGGGCGAACTCGATAGCTGAATTGCGTCGCGGCAGTGACCGGTAGTTGTCCCAGGGAAACATGGGACGGGCGCGTAAGGGAAAGCGAAGAGCTGAGCTCCGCATTCTGAATGGATTCTCTCCAGCGAATTTCAGAACTTGTAGTGAGGGATCCGGCAAGCCGCAACGACTTCAGCTCGCCGAACCGCGTCCCCAGGCTAGCAAGCAACTCCGCCAGTGAAATATCTCTCGCCTTAATCATCGCGGTGCCACGCTGAGGCGCAGGTTTGGCCGAGGCCGGTTGCTCCGCAGCGTTCCAGTTGCTGACCTCCATTTCCGAGTTGAAGGTCCCGCCGAGAGCTCGCCCCTGGACTTGGGTCACGGAAATCTTCACTGGATCTACGGCAAACTTCCCCGCAGCCGCCAGGTCCCTGGTATTGAGGTTGGGATCGGTCCAACCGCCGTCTTTCAGGTCGAAGTCGCCAGCGCTGCGATAGGCATGATCGGACCACGTCGCTGAACCCCTCAGGTGGAGTTTCCCCGCGGCGGTGCGAGGTTGGCGCAGGGTTGAGGAAAGCTGTTGGAGATCCAAGATGAGGTCGTAGATGCCTTGGAACGAGGGATGGCGAAAATCTGATAGGGTCCCGCCGCCTTCGAGTCGGGAGCCTTCCGAAGTGGCCGTAAGCGAGCGGAGTTGGATTTCATCGTGTCCGATGCTGAAATGTGTTTCCGCCGCCCAAGAGAACGGCCGATAACCCGCCAGCTGAGTTTCGGCGCGCCCAACCGAAATCTCTCCCGAGTAGCGGCGATGGAGAAAGGAATAGTCAAGATGTGCTTCCACATCATTCGAGATGAACTCGACCGGAATGCGCTGTTCATCAAGAAACAACTCGCCTTGGCGCATCTCGAGGCGGTGCACCGAGATGGCGAACATTTGATCAAAGCTCGCTCCCGGCGGCTGTGGGGGCGAGGGTTGGTTGGTGGTGCCATCCGGGTAGTAGATGAAGTGAACAACCGGATGAGTCAGCGTCAGTCTGTCGAACGCCATGCGCACACCGAGCACGGCGCTCAGATCCACAATGGCGCTCATGCTGTCCACATGCGCCAGGGGGCGCTCCCCCGGGCCCTCCCGGCCGTGGATGGTTAAATCACGAACCTCAACTTCAAAGCGAAGCGGGACGACATGAAAACTCCCAATCTCGACTTTCCCCCCGGTTGCATGTTCGAGTGCGGCCACCAGGCGTCGCCGAACCATCTGCTGGAAGGAATTGGTGGTGACGAACCAAAGCAGCGACGACAGCAGCAGGAGAAAGCTGAGGAAGATCAATAGAGAATATCGACCAATTCGTCGGATGACTCGGAAGATCCTCATTTCTTCTGATCCCCCGTCGGCGGAGCGAATATCCGAATCCGCGCTCCCGTTCGCAAGGCTTCCAGCCATGAGTCCAGAGACTCGTTCATTCGTTGCTGGATGAGCAATTCACGGATTGCGGGCTCGGACTCCTCGAGGCCAGGATGTGATCCGGGTGGCAATTTGGGCAAGATTTGCTGCTGGTAATAGTTCCCCACCGACTCGGCATCGACCTGAATGGAAGGGCGCAAACGGAGGTCAATCAGCCGAAGCTGGTTGAGTTCAGTCTGGATATGACTCTTAATGCTCGTCTCGCTGATTCCGTAGGTGACGAGCGCAGCGCTCCAGGATTCCGGGCTCCCGTAGCCTGTCTTGAAAGTCTGGAATGCCTGCTCCACTGCAGCCGCATCGACGGGTTTGAAATCTGCGGAGTGCATTTGCTCCCGGAGAAGCTGCTGATCGATCAAACGGTTGAGCGCGGCCTTCTCATCTTCCGGCGAAATGTCAGTGAGGGGCCGTTTCGCGGAAAAGTATTCGTAGCGCAACTCTTCCTCAACGTCGCTCGCAAGCAGTGGCTCTCCATTCACGGTGGCAGCGAGTCGATCCAAAATCTCGCTCGATCGCCCGAGGGTCGGGGCGATGAGAAAGAACACGGCAATGGCGAATCGACTTAGCATCAGAAGGTTTGTCCAATACTGAAATAGATATTGAACGGACTGGCTCGCCTGGTCTTGTCAAACTTGTAAACGGGATTTTGTTGGGCGTCGAGTACCGGATGGCCTTGGCTGTCGAGAACAGGAACGAACCCAGGGAAAGCCGTTGGATTCAGGTTGTAGCCGAAATCGAAGCGAACTGGGCCGACCGGGGTTTTGTATCGGACTCCCAACCCGATGGCGTGCGACGTGTAGTTGTAATTACAGCGAGCGGCACCCGTTGCCGGATGCGTGGCAGTCCCCGGGTTATAGATCTGATTGGGTTGATCCGTGCAGTAGCCGATGGCTTGATGCCACCGTAGAAGCCCCGTCAGCATGTGAGATCCATCCGTGAACACGTTCCCCATGTCGTGAAATACCGCAAAGCTCATGTTGGTTCCCACAAACGGCAATGTCGGTGGGGGAAACCGCAATTCAAAGTTGTTCAGGAACAGTGCCGAACCGCCGATGGGGAAGCCGCTCAGTGGGTCGCGTGGTCCTGCCTGGTTGAGACCGAATCCGCGATGTGAGTTTCCGCCACCCATGTAGAACCTTTCGGGAAGTGGAATGGTGTTTGAAGGCGGGGGCTCTCCGGGTTGATTGATGGTAGTTGATCCGAAGGGGGTCTCCAGCCCAATGCGTATGGACCTGGCGAAAACCAGCTGTCGGGTGCGCTTTCCAAAGGGATGGTAAGTAGCCTGCTGTACCAGAATGCGGCTGAAGTCCGCCTGCGACCCGAAGTAACTGGCCGCTACCCCCGCGTCTACCGTGAAATAGCTTCCGCGGACTGTATCGAGATCATTGTCCCTTTTGTTGCGAATGTACCCAAACCCCGGTTCTCCCAGTCGTACTGGCTGCGACAGGATGGGAAGCTGCTCGGGTGAGAGCGTAGGGACGATGTCGGTAGCCTTCACCAAGCGGTAGTTAAACCGGTAGTCGATGGTGCTGAACTTGTTGAGGATCTGACCAGCCTGCACGGTTCCTTCGAGCCGTTGCGAGGTGAACGTGTTCACGTCCAGGGTGTGATCGAAGAAGGCGGTGAAAGTCAGCTTCAGATTCGGGTTATTAAACCATCGCGGGGCTTCATAGCTGAGGAGCCCGCGTTGCTGCAACTTGCCGACGCGCGAGGCAAATGTGATGGTGTGGTCGCGACCAAGGAAGTTCAGTCTGCTCACATCAAAGGAGCCGAGCGGACTGAATCCCGCTCCTCCCAGCGGTTGTTTGTTGTTGCCGGTCGACTGGCCGGTTTGAAATTCAAATCCACCGCCGTAGTTGAAGGTATAGCGCTTGGCTTCGCGGACCTGCACCAGGATATTTTTCCGTGGTTGAGTTCCGTCTGGGTCCTGAACCGCCGTATCCACCTGGCTGAAGATTCCGAGGTCATACAATCTTTGCTGGGTCTCGAGCATATTGGCCTGGCTTAGCGGATCCCCGGGTTTCATCTGCAGTTCCCGATTGATCACATGAGGCTGCGTGAACTCGCTGCCCGACACGAGCACCTGGTCGACATAGACCCTTTCCCCCTCGGTAATCCGAAACTCAACGTCCATGCGGTGGTCGGCGGCTGGCGTGGCCTTCGCTTGAAAGCTGGCATTGGGGAAACCGTGATTGAAGTAGTAATTCAAAACAATGTCGCGATCCTGGGCGACATTCGAATCGGAGAAAGGCTGGCCGCTTTGCGTGTTCAGAGGGGGAAACGAATCAGCGCTCTGGGTTGTGTTCCCCGTGATCTCGAATTTTCCCACAAGCGTCTGCGGGCCCTCGTCCACGTGGAGAAAGACCGCAATTTGATTGTTCCCATGGTAATCGTCCTTTACTTCGGGGTTGATCGCCACCTCGGCAAAACCGTTGGCCTTGTATTTGTTCTCGATGTCGCGAACGTCGCTGCGGAGCAACGCTTCGCTGTAACGGCCGTGCCTGAGGAGAACGCTCCGTGCCTGTACTTGCATGTTGGGCAGAAAGTCCTCGCTGCGGAAATACTTGTTTCCCGTGATTTCGACCCGCACGACCTTATGCCTCTCGCCCGGATTGATGTCATAAATGACCCGGGAAATGTTTTTTTCCGAGTCCGATTCCCGGCGCAGTTCGACTGTGGCTTCAAAATATCCGCGAGATTCCATGTAACTCAGAAGGTTGCGGCGTCCTTCGGTCAGCAGGTCATCGTCGAGGGCGTTCTCTTCATATACAGGGATGCTGCGGCGAATGGTGGACTTGCTCATGCGAAAGCCGCGCACCTCGATAAAGACAATCGGTCCAGCGTCAATCCGGAAGGTGTAATCGACAGTGTTCGTCACCGGCTGAAACTTCGTGGATGCAATCTCGACCTGGGCAAGCCAGCGATCGTTCTTCTGATACCGCTTGCGTATTCGTTCGATTGCATTCGAGGTGGTCTGGGCGGTGACAGTGTCTCCGGGATGGATGTGGCCGATGTCGGCGATCTGGCCCTTTGAATACTGCGTGTGGCCCTCTACCCGAACCTCGCCCACCACGGCCTGGGGACCGGGCTCAATGTGGAAGGTGATCGCCGCCTGCTGCGTCAACGGGTCTTGTTTATCGGAGTGTGTGACTGAGCTCTTGTAATAGCCGTTCTGCTGAAGCAGGTGCTGGATATTTTGCTGAGCTCGGTCCAGTTTTTCAGATGTGAAAAGCTCTCCCAGTTGCAGCTTCGAGGCGTTTACGATTTGCGCGTCACCGGGGGGCGAAGGAGCATTTTCCACGCCGACCCGTCCGACGAAAAAATTAGGGCTGTTGATAAATTTCACCGAAGCGGTCCCGTCAAGACCCGGTTCGCACTCTGCCCTCAGATCGGAGTAACGGCCCGTGGCATAGAGCGAACGTAAAGCCTGCTGAAGAGCGGAGCGGTCCAGGGGTTCCCCAATCCGGAGACCGGTCAGGCTTTCCAGCATTTGCTGGTCAGGGCCGTTGGCGTTGGGGATTTCGATCTTCCCGATCTTCTGTCCAAAACAGCTGGACGTACTGGCCCCCGGCATTTGGGCCAGCAAGACGCTCCCCGGCGCCGCTCCGAAACTCGGTGCAGCCAGCCAAAGAACGATCCATCGAAGGGTCGGTCCCCCTATTCGCAAACGCTCTCCTACACGAGATTCGAGCAGGCTGAAAGGTTCAATGCCTCAACGGCGGCACCTGCGCGCAACCCGCAGCTACCGCCCTTATAATAAATGTCGCGCAGAGGCAAAGCAGAATAGACACGTTGGTCCCTGGGCCTGCGGCTCCCTTTCCAATGGAACCCCAATTCGAGGAGAGATATTCGCGGCAAATGCTTTTCGCTCCCCTTGGCGAGGAGGGGCAACGTAAGCTCCGGGCTTCCCGGGTGGCGATCATTGGCTGCGGAGCCACCGGCTCGAGCTTGGCATCCCTTCTAGCGCGTGCCGGCCTGGGTTCCCTGCGGATCATCGACCGCGACTTCGTAGAGCCCAGCAATCTGCAACGGCAAAACTTGTTCGATGAAAAGGATGCTGCCGAGTCCACCCCGAAAGCACTTGCCGCGGCTCTCAAGATCGCTTCCTTCAATTCCGAAGTTGTGGTCGGAGCGCAGGTGGCGGACCTTCGTCCCGAGAATGCCAACACCCTGCTAGGCGGAGTCGATCTTCTGCTCGATGGCACCGACAACTTCGAAACCCGCTATCTGATCAACGACTATGCGGTGAAGAACTCCCTCCCCTGGATCTACGCCTCGGCGGTGGGCAGCTACGGGGTCACCATGAACATCCAGCCGGGAGAGACTGCGTGCCTGACCTGCATCTTTCCGGAAGCTCCCCTGGGAGCCCTCGAAACCTGTGATACCGCGGGGATTCTGAACTCGGCTGTAAACCTCATAGCCTCAGTGGCTGCGACCGAAGCCATCAAAATTCTGATCGGTGCAACCCACAGCCTTCGCCGGAGCGTGCTTTCCTATGATGTGTGGCGAAATCAGCGGGCCGAAATTTCAGCTGCCCTCCCTCGAGGAGACTGCCAGACCTGTGGGCGAAGGGAATTCCCTCACCTCGCGGGCGAGGGCAGGCCCCACATCACCTTGTGCGGCCGGAACTCAGTGCAGATCCACGAACATTCCCGGCCAATTGATCTCGTCGAGATGGGCGAGCGCCTCGCCCCCCATGGCCAGGTTCGGCAAAACAGCGCCATGCTGAAGTTCCAGAAAGATCCCTTCGAGTTGACCCTGTTTCCCGATGGCAGGGCGATTATCAAGGGAACTACGGACCCCGCCATTGCACGTAGTCTGTACGCCCGCTATATCGGCAACTGACAGGCGTCTTTCAGGGCAAGGCGTGAAGGCGCTCGGGTGCAATTCTCCTTCGTGTTAAACGCAATCTTTTGCAGCCTCAGCAGATCCTGACACTTGACCTGCCGAAGGCTGCCTAAACAAAAGGGTGACACCGGCAAGAGTCTCGGAATGGGCACTCCTCTCGACTGGCCCGAGAACTGCAGGCCTAGAGTTCAGCAGTGTTTCTCTCCAGGAGGGTAGGATGCGAGTATTTTTCCTTTGCGCGACCTTGCTATTTGCGGGTGTCGCGTTTGCTCAGAGACCGATTGAGGTTTACGGCCCCGCATATGGCCCGTATGTACCGCTCGTTACAACGCCGCAGGTATCGCTCTCGACGATATCCCCCAATCCCGCAGGTGCTCGCAACGCCACCTATGGGCTGGTTGCCGGTGCGCGGAACTCAACCTTAGAAATCGTCAATGGCAACACCAGTTCCACCTTCACCGAGCCGGTGTGGTACCAGGGCGGGGGAGCGCCACTCATTTCCCCTGAAGTTTCTCTTCACGTGCGCGAAATAGGCGGCGGAGAGCGCATGATGCACCACATGCCCGCGATGGGCGGGCCCGGAGTGCCGGAGCATGCTGCAGGTGCTCACGCCTGGACCTACTGGGGTGCAGCAGAAATGGCGAGCCCAGTCGAAGCCGCCGCTGGGGCAAAGACCCTGCGCAAGGCCACGCGGACAATCACCAATCAGGACATCGATGCCGAAAACCAGAAGACCGGCACGGTGAAGTACGACGGCAAGACCGAAAAGCTTCAGTAATCGGCGGCTCGCAAGAAGGTTTCAAAGGCGGACAGATATTGTCCGCCTTTTTCAGTGAGTCCATAAGTTTTGCAATCTTGGCAGGCGTTTGGTCGAATGGTTTCCCCTTGAGGGTCGTGGACTTGGTGTTGGCCAGGCCCTCCAGCACAGTTGCCGGTAAGAAATCTAGAGAGGGTCTTTTTCTTGCAAAGAAAACAAGGGACGAGGTTTCCCTCGCCCCTTTAGGACCAGCGGTACTTCGTTTAGAAGGTGAGCTTCAATCCGAAGTCGATCTGTCGCGGCGCTCCGATCGTATTGGCGCCTGTTCCGGTGCCGGAACGCAACGAGTTTGTGATGGAGCGGTCAGAGAGTGGGGTACCGTTGGCTCCGCCAGGCGTTCCGCCGCAACCACTTGGTGTGCCAAATGGGCAGCCCGTAATTTCACCGAAGTCGCCTCCAATGACGTGTCCCGGAGCGTTGAAGTTGGCGAAGTTGAACAAGTTGTAGAACCCGATCGAGGGTTCCAACGTGATCGCCTCGCGAAGATGAATTGGCCAGCTTGCCCTGAAATCAAAGGCCTTCAGCCACGTCATGTTCATCTGATCGGAAGGCGCGGCATCGAGTGAATCAGCGACTGCACCCAAGCTCACCAACTGACTCTGTGTAAACAGGCCTGCATTGATGAGCGCCTGTCCCATTGGCAGGATTGTCCCAGCCACCGTGCTGTTGTACTTGCTGATCACGGAGTTGATGTTGCTGGCTGTAACACTGCGACCCCAGGAACCAAGTTGCTGTCCCGGCAATATATGAGGAGCAGCAGCTCCATCTCCGAGATAGTCACTGAAGAAGCCCTCTCCTGCACGGAACTGGAAACTGGCTGCAAGGTTATTGGCCAGAGGCGAGAAGAAGTGAGAGACAAAACTCAACTTCGGCCCATGCGGCAACTCGAAGCTGCCACCAAACGAGATCTGGTGCTTACGGTCCAGAGAACTTGGGCCGAAGTAGTGGGTTGGGTTGCGGAAATCGAATGTGGAGTTCACGAAGTCCTGGTCTCCCGTCATGCTGTTGAAACGGGAGAGAGCGTAGGAAACCTGCAGACTGCCATTCTTGATTCCGCCCGGTAGGTTGTTCATGCGTTGCACCAGCTTCGTCTGCAAGCCTGTGTACACCGAGCGGCCTACAGGGAAGAGCATCTCGTTCTCGCCCACAAGTGGATTGATTCCCGGGAAGGCCACCCCTGGCGCGCAGGGGGTTGAAAAGTTCACGCATGTACTATCCGGCGTCCCTCCAAACAAAGAGACGGGGAAGCCAGAATAAAAGTTCTTGTCGCCGTCCAAGCCGTTCCCCGCGTAATCGCCGATCGTTGCACCGTTCGCGATTGCGCAGTCAATATCAGCTGCGGCTGTGCCAGGTCCACAGCTCCCAAAGCTGTTATTGGTAGCGGAAATCGCGGCCAAGGCAGCGTTCATGTTTAGATAACGCGCGTCACCAGCGTGGTTTGTGTCATAGGACAGCAAATAGTGCAGGCCAACGTTGCGAAGGAAATCGGCGGTGAACACCATGCCCGGACGAATCTCATGCTGAATGCCAAGGTTCATCTGGATCGAGTATGGAGTCTTGTAGTTCGGCGCGACGAAGTTGTTGCCAGTCGAGTTGGGACCGTTTGCGAGGTTCTCTCCGAGGAAGTTGGGGTTGACCGAGGCTCCCGCAGCGGCGGTCCCTTGCTGGAAAATCGCCTGCATATCGGCTACATCCTGTAATACGTTGCCTACGATGTCGCCGCAAATCGAGCTGATGCTTCTGCCATTAACTGTCGTAACGTTTCCCGACGGCAGAGTGATGGCTCCGCTGGTGCATGGCGATCCTGTTCCCCAAAACAGCCCTACCGGCAAACGTCCCGGTCGATCGAACAAGATGTTGTTGAATACCGCGTTCTCGTAGTAAATCCCGGTACCGCCGCGGATCACGGTTTTGCCGTTCCCTCCAACGTTCCAGGCAAATCCAACCTGCGGCCCAAAGTTGTGGTTGGGTTGGTTGACGCGACCACCGTAGTTGCCGCCGAATTGATCAAGAATCCGCGAGCTACCCGTGCAGGGCAACTCGGGTACAAAGTTGTTACTGGCATCGAAATAACCAAAAAGAGTGGAGTCAATCTGGTCGCACGTGAGGGGAGCTAGGTCGGAGTCAGACCGCCCAGAATCACGAGACCAGCGCACACCATAGGTAAGCGTGAAGTTCGGCTTTACCTTCCAGCTGTCACCTGCATACAGCGCGAAACGATTGTCGGCCTGTCCTCCAGCAGGGTACCCAAACGCCGGAGTTTCGGTGAAGAATCCTTGTCCGTTTCCTAAGAGGATTGAGGTAATTGGATAATTCAAGGGATTGCTGGCACCTCCGGGGAATGGCCCTCCAGCTGCCGCGCCCTGAGCC
>Ga0105238_10000260_pt1 | contig 59166 bp, 97 predicted proteins | sample KBSC34metaG_FD_81526 | JGI IMG/M metagenome (GOLD analysis project Ga0105238, IMG submission 81526) | Corn rhizosphere microbial communities from Kellogg Biological Station, Michigan, USA - KBS C3-4 metaG | ecosystem: Host-associated > Plants > Roots > Rhizosphere > Soil | place: Michigan, USA...
TCCTCGTCGCCGAGGAGGACCGCTGCGTCCAGCGCGCCTCGACCGAGAACCGCCTCGCGGACAAGCAGCACTACGCCGAGCAGGCCGCAGCAACGTTCCGGCTGCGCCAGCGTCTGGCGACGGGCATGTCCAGCACCACCGAGTCGCAGACCGAGATCATCTACAACAAGATCGAGGGACAGGAGAACCAGCCGACGTGACGATCGAATACGACAAGCCGTACATCGAGATCTGGTCGCTCACCGCGGAGGACGCGTGTCGCTTCTTCGGTGTCGACCCCGAGAAGCACCACGTCGTCGTGCTCAAGGACAAACCGACCACGGAGCGCGAGGTCGCCAAGTACAAGCCGGAGGCGAAACTCTTCGGCGTGTACGTCCACCACGGCGAACACGGAAAGGCATGACCATGAAGACCGCACTCCTACTCATGTTCTGCGCGTGTGCGACCGAGCCAGTCGAGCAGACCGACGGCGGTATCGTGCTCGTTGGTCCGGGCGAGACCGCGCCGCGCACCGAGAACATCCCGCCACCCGACGCGTACTCGTGCCCGGGCGTCGACCCGACGACCGCCGGTTGCTGCGACTACCTCGTCGCTGGATGCTCGTTCCCGACGGGCGTGTGCCAGGTTCCGCAGGGCGCGTCGTGCGAGAAGATCATGTGCGGCCCCGATCCGTCGGAGTGGTACGAGGTCTGTCGGTGACCGTTGACGTGGTCGCGTGGCGCAAGGTGCTCGATCGCATCACGTGCGGCGGGCCCATCCCGATGCAATTCCACATCGTGGTGCCCGACGGCGCCGAGGTCGCGGCGTACCTCCAGATCACGGCCGTGGTCCCGGATGTCACCAACCGCTTCTACGACAACTCGTGGCGTCCGTGGGAGACCGAGGAGTACCGCGCCGCGAGGGTCAAGATGACGGCCCCGACCGAGCCGCCGGAGATGACCAACATCTACTCGACGTTCGTGCTCGCGCACCTCGGCGAGCCGAGCGTCCACCAGGTCTACCGCTGCGCGCGGTGGTTCTACGTCCACGAGTTGACCGAGTGGTTCGCGGTCGACGGCCAGCCACTCATCGCCGCGCACTTCGACGGCAAGACCGAGCACACGCGCATCGACGACCCGGACGGCCTGCAGGAACTCGCCGGGCTATCGCCGTGCTGAACTACGTGAACCTCGTTGACCTGCTCACGCGCGCACGCTCGCAACTCCAGTACCTCGGCGAACTCGTCGAGGCTGACGAGGAATCAGTTACCGTACGTCTCCAGAACGAGATCGACCGGGCACTAGATGCCCGGAAGACCACCGAGGTAGCGAGGACAGCCCACTGCGAAACGTGCGGTGACCCGGTTCTGACCTTCGCGTGGACCGTGTGGTGCTACATGTGGCGATGCGTTGGCTGGCATCACGCCAAGCACCGGCGCGCTAGTACGCCTCGTAGCGATATGCCGGTGAGCCCGACTTCCACTTCCGTCCCGTAGCTACGCGTCGCCAGCGCGACTCGAACAAGCGTGCGCACTGGCCGTCATCGAGATGCCCGGGCGCGTTCTCGGCGAGACCGAGCGCAGCCGCGTGGTCGCTCGCGTGCGGGCGACTCTCCCAGCGCTGCAGCCACGCGTGACCCATGACGACATCGTCGCCGTGATCGGCCGAGCCACCGTTCGAGTACGTCGAGACCCGACGACCATCGAGCGTCGCGGTGCGGTTGTGCGACCGCGTGGTCGGCGTCCAGCCCGAGCACTTGTAGACGTGCCCCGTGTGTCCGACGCTCTCGTCGGAGTACGTCACGAGCACGGGCCAGCGCGTGCGGTCGATCAGGTTACGCATCTGCCAACGCAGGGGCTTGGCGATGTGCTTGAGCGTCCTCTCGTCGGGGGGAACCGCGACCATGCGCGAGAGCGCGAGCACGCCCTGCGGACACGTCGGGCACACCGACTTCGCGGCACCTGGCGGTGGCGGTTGCCACACGAACGCGGCGACGGCACGTTCACCAAGGATGCCCTGCTCGAACACAGCGTATGCGTACGTCGCCAGGCGTCCCGTGCTCTTGTACGCGTGGAAGCGTTCGAACAGGTGCTTCACGTCCGCGAGCGAAACCGGTCGGAGATCGAACTGCGGACCACTCACCAGAACCCCGTATCCGCGTGGCCGAAGCGTTCACCATCTCGCGGCGGCATCGAGACGAACGAACAACCACACGCACGGCAGATTGACCGACCTGACGGCACGAGGCGCCCAGACAGACGAGACATGTCGTAGTTGGACTCGAACATTGCCTCGGTCGGTGCATCCACGCGGCGGGTCGCGAGACAATGCACAATCGGTCCACCTGGGTAGACCTCTACACTGCCGGGGCACCTGACTACGTAGGCCATCGCGCGATCAACGCGCGCGCCACTGCACGGCGTTCCCAGCCATGAGCCACACAGCGCGAATCCAGTCGCGTCCATGGGTCGGCCGTGGTGCGCGATCGCTGGGCCATGTCCCCCAGCCACCGGGGCACTCCAACACGAATGAACCGATAGACCCGGCCACGCTCGGGTTCGCGTCGGCCGAGCACAAGCACACGGGCTCGGGGCGTTCGTGCTCGGAGTCGACGGCCGCGTCCGGCGCGAGCGCGGCGAAGCCGACGCCGAGGCACGACAGGCCGGAGACCACTGGACCGAGCGTCGCGCCCATGAGCGCGAACTCGCCGCGCCACCCGGCCGCGCGAGCGCGCGCGAGGTGCTCGCGAGCTTCGGGTGCATCGTCGGGCCACTCGCCATGGTTCGCGCGCGGGTGCGTCCACATGACGGGCTTGCACTCGACGAGCACCTGACGGAGTGTTCCGCCCTCGGGCAGGAGCACGAAGTCCGGGACGTACCCGGTACCTCCCTCACCACCAAGGTCCAGGGGTTCGTACTCACAGCGCAACTCGACGAGCTCGAAGATCGCCGCCCACCTCGCCTCGAGCCGACTGCGGAAGCGAACGCCGGCGTAGGTCGTCGCGATCGCGTTGATGGTTTCGTTCTCAGTTGGCGCGACCACGGCTGTTATCCTCACGATCCACGAGCACGCGCGGCGGGGCATCCCCCGACGCGGGCACGATCACTTCTGCGCCCTTGCGCATCCACACTCGGAGACGGCGCTGGCCGGCGCCCGAGCGACGCTGCACGAGTCCGGCCGCGCGACACGACGCGGCCAACTTGATCTGATGCCTCGGGAGATCCGCCGGGCCCATCTGCAAGGCGCCCGACGCGATCTCCGCGAGCGTGAACGTGTGCTGTGCCGAGACACCGGCACCCGTACCCGGACGGCTCTGACCATCGACCCACGCCGCGATGAGCGGCGCCCACGCGTCCTCGATGTTGCGACCCTCGATCTCCTCGTCTGCCTCGTTCTGCTCGTGGGGCTCGAACCACCAACGCTCGCCGACCGGATTCACCGCGTCGGCCTCGACGCCGCGCTGCCACGCTTCGCAGCATGCTTGCTCGTAGCGCGCGACGGCTTCTGCCCAGATCTGATCTCGGTCCTGGCGCAGTCGCGCCACCTGGCACCCGTGCACTCGCACCGCCCAGAAGCGGCGCGCGCCCGTCGGGTCGCGGAGGTACTCTTCCGCATTCGTTGACCCGGCGAAGACACAGCGACGTTCGAACGACACGATCGTTCGGCCGTACGGCGGCCGGAAGTCGTCGCACTTGGACGACAGGAAAGCCTTGTGACTCTCGACCTCGCCCGCGCTCAGCGACGAGAGCTCGGCGAGTTCGACGATCCACTTGCTCGCGGCGAGCATGCGCGAGTCCTTGTTGCCGATGTCGATGGGCGTGTCGCTGAACCAGTCGCCGCCCAGCGCCGCGAGCGTCGAGCTCTTGCGCTCGCCCTGCTCGCCTTCGAGCACGAGGACCGTGTCGACCTTGCAGCCCGGATCGAGCGCACGCGCGACCGCCGAGATCAGGAACCGCGAGCCGACCTTGCGGGCGTAACTCGTGTCGTCCGCGCCGCAGTACGTCGTCAGCCACGAGGCCGAGTCGGGACCGCCGATCCGCGGCACGCCATCCCACTTCACGCCGCGCAGGTACTCCGCGACGGGGTCGTAGCCCCACCAGGTCCGCGCGACCATCGTGAGTTGCTCAGTGACCTCGGTCGTCGACGCGAACAGCGTCCACTCGCGACCGAGCCAGTTCTTGAGCGCGACGTCCATAACGTCGATCGGGAAGCCATGCAGGGCGCCGCCGCTGACCTCGAGGGTCTTGGTCAGGACGTTGAACCGTATCTGACCCTTGGTCGCCTGCGAGTAGCGCAGGATCATCTCGATGTTCGGACCGGAACCGCGGACGCCCTCGCCGTTCACGCCGGGCGTGAGGCGCGCACGAAGTTCCTCATCGGTCGCCGGAGGCGGCTTGTCGGGGTCCGCGGGCAGCACCGGGCCACGCCGCGATGCCGGTCGCGTGACCTCGCGTGCCGTGTTGATGGCCGCTGCGATCTCACCGGGCGTCTCGCCGGGGAGGCTGGCCATCAGGATCTCGGCGATCTGCTCGGGCGTCGCGCCGCGGGGTGCATGACGCGCCATCGCGGTCATGACGGCGTCGCGCGCCTGTGCCGCCTCGTCGAGATGGTCCGAGAGTTCCGCGCCCTTCATGGCGCGACGGAGCAGGTCACCGTCGAGGATCTTGACGGGGTCCGTCGACCGCGACAGGCGACGCTGCGCGGCGCGGAGCTCGACCAGTAGTTCCGCGCGCGAGATCGGTTCTGCCGGTGTCGTGACCAGCGCCGGGATGACTTCGCGGGGCGCGCTCGCGACTTGGACGACCTGCGCCGCTTCCTCGGACGAGATGCCGAGGTCGTCGAGGGTCTGCGCCAGGCGCATCGCGTCCGGCATGAGGTGACAGCCCCACTCCGGGGTGTGCGCGCGGTTGAGCGCCGTCCACGCGAGGCGATCGACCGCTTCCTCGGGCCACGGCGGGACGCACTTGGCGTTGTAGTTCGCGCGGACGAGTTCGGCGACGTGCGCCGGGTCGCGCAGCGCGAAGCCGCGCGCGACGGAGCGAATCACGTCGAACGTGGTGCCGGCCTTCTCGATGCCCTTGCGCTCGCCCTTCTCGCGCGCGAGGTGCACCGCGGCGCGTTCCGAGCGCGTGGCGGCTGGAATCGCCCGAAGCCACTCGGGCTCCTGATCGGGCGGCGGCGCACCGATCGCGCCCTCGGGCTTGTCGGGCTTGAGCGCGGCGATCCACGACGCGGGAAGTTCCGCGGGACCGCGCTCCAGCGGCGACGCGCCGGGCAACCACTCGTAGGCGTGACCGCTCTTGTGCTGACTCGGGGCGACGACGCAGTACGCGCGAGCGCGGATGACCACGCCACCGAGCACGCCGCGGCACCGCATCGGCTCGCCGGTCTCCGGGTCCAGCGGGATCCGGTACATCAGGTGTCGACCCTCGCGCGAACCCGAGACCTGGCTCAGCGTCTCCGGCAACGGGCCGTAGATCTTGATGAGTTCGGCGAGCTTCGCCTCGTCGCCGTGATAGACGTCGATGTCGAACGCAACGAGACTGGACTCGCGCATCACGACCGCGACGTTCGCGCTGGGTTCCATCGACCAGGCACGACGGATCACCGACGCGTCGGTGGTGCAGTCGTTCAGGCCGCGCTCGAAGAACCCGGCGTGCGACAGCGGATGCTTCGCCGGGGAGGTGCATTCGAGCCCGAGCGGACACGAGCACGCGGGCGAGTCGTTGGTCGAGTCCACGCGCGGTGCCCAGATCGGGATGACCTTGAGCCCGCGCGACGCGAGTGCGAGCGCCGCGTCGAGACAGGGATTCGTGGCCTCTGGGGTCTGCCCAGGGTTATCGAACAGGATCCCCAGGGGAATCTCCTAACGCATCGCCGCGAGGATGGCGGCGTCTTCGGCCGAGATCGCGAGACGGACGACGCGCTCGACGATCTCGCCAGCGTCACCGCGCAGGTTCCAGTAGGCCTCGACGGCATACTCGGTCTTGAGTTCCGAGCCAACTACGCCGAGTTGCGCAATCAACGTCGCCTTCCAGACGTAGCCGCCAGGGGTGTTCGTGTCGCCACGAACTCGCAGACTTAGCGCCCGCTGGACCTCGATGTCTGGAACTTCAGGGGCACTGGCTGGTTCTGCGGACACGTTGATCATGCGAACGTTGTACGATGGCTCAGATCTTCCTGGCCGGCTCGTCCTAGTGGTTCCATGAAAGATCCGTGCCCTAGGGATGGTGTGGTCGGATTTTCACAGTGTTGCCTGGAAGCCTCGGGTTCAACCACGCGTTATTCACGTGTTACGTGAACTTCGCGATGGGCACAGTGATCGCATGATGGAAGACCCGAGTGAGTCGCACGCATCACCCTAGGCGTAAGCCGACGTGGGAACCGTGTCCCTGCGGACGCCCCAATCACCCCATGCAGATGGTCCACGGTGCAAGTCACCGCTATCGCCACCACGACGTGTGGTTCGCCAAGCACATCCAGGACCTGGCACGTGGCCCGCGTCCGGCCGAGCGCGCGGCGCTCGCGCGCATCCCGGACGTGGAAGAGACCGAGTACATCGACGACGTGCTGTTCATCATGGACTACCGGAAGCTCGGACCCGACGGTCGTCTGCACCCGCCGGTGCCGATTCGTCGCGCGGACCAGGAGCGCCGCGGCAGGCGCGGATTCCAGGACTGGCGCTTCTACAACGAGGACATGTTCGATCGTTGGGACATGCCTGAGTTGTACGAACTGTCGAACAGCGACTGGTCGATCCCGGACTGGGACTCGGACGCGCACTACTACGACGGACGCTTCCGCGATCGCGTCTGGGAGGACGACCTGTCGTGGTACGACGACGCGCCGGGCCTGAGCCCGGATGATCCGGCATTCGTCCAGGCGTGGGTTGACGGCCAGGTCGATACGCCGTACGAGCGTTGCTCGATGCCGTGGATCGATGACGATTACTACGACACCGAGTGGGAGTACGACGCGCGATCGGACCAAACCGATCTCGCCGGACATCCAGAACTCGATCTCGACCGAGATCGGGCGCGCGAACGCGACCGCGCAGGACAACGTCGCCGGGAGGCTGCACGATGAGCAGACAGACACCAGTCGGAATCCGCCGTGACATCCGGCGTCTCATCGTGGATGGGCGCAAGCGCGGTCTCAAGGGACGCCCGAGGGGCGACGTGCACCACGAATACCATCCGGGACGGATGCGCATCATGGCTGCAGTCGATCACCGACGCTATCACTACGAAGGCCTACGCGATCTCGCGCGCCTTGTTAAGGCAAACCCTTGACCGACAGACGTCAAGAAGATCGTCGACGATTGATGCCGAGACGCAGGACATCGCGCGGTGATCGCAGGACCTGGTTCAGACGACTCTTTGACTGGATTCGTGGGCGATGACCAAACAGTTCAAATTCCTATCCTACCTCGATGGCTACAAAGTCGATTACGTCGGAGACGGTATTCCGCACGTCCATATCGGCTTCGTGCGTCTGTTCGAACGACGGTACAACCTGCGACGGGTACTCCTGGTCAAGGGCTGGCGTGCTACGACGGCGCGCGCCGAGTTGCATCTGTGGACCCGTGACGGTTACACCGCCGAGACTCGTGAGGGTGCTGCCCGTGTGCTCCTTGAAAAGCACCGCAATCCGGTCGCTCACTGTCTGCGTCCAGATACATGTAACCCGGACAAGGGCCACGAGGGTTGCGTATGTACGTGCCGCGAATGTTCCTGGCTGAGGAAGGGCTGAGGACATGAACCACGTCCGCTTCCCACGCGCCGAGATCGAGATCTTGTTCCAGGAACTCGCGGAGGCACGTCAGCGACTGCACCAGGCACGGGCTCGGTGGTACCGCGCTGGTTCCATGGTGCACATGACGAATCCGAACACGCACCGCGAATACGTGTTCGTCGCGTCGCGCTGCCAGCAGAAGATCAACTCGATCGAACACAAGATCGCGACGATCATCTTCGAGGCCGCGGACCCGCGTCTGGCCTACGACCCCGAGTTCGGCGACGAGCGCGTGTGTCGGTGTCTGCACCCGTATCGTCGGCACTTCGACTCGTACGACCACATGCTCAACGTCATGCTCAACGTCGGCTGCAAGTATTGCGGCTGCGAGGCGTTCGTCGAGACGTCATGCGAGACCTGTCGCCTTCACAAGGAAGGCGTACTGCACGAGGAGGGATGCCTTGCCGACCGCAACGCCACCGACGAAACGTGATCTCACGCATCTGTTCCGCAAGATCAAGGGTGTCGACCATGTGCTCGTCCACGCTGACGGGCCGCCCTGCCAGGGCACCGCGCTCGACCTCGACGGCACGTGTCCGGCCTGTGGCATTCACCCAGACATGCAGAGCACCGAGTTCTGGCTCCCGGACCTCGCGAAGTGAGCACGTCACCGTACATCCCAGGCGCGGTTCGCGCGTCGAACACGGAGCGCGAGCGCGGGCGCTTCCTCCAGATCGCCGAGGTGCACGAGCGCTGGCCCGAAGCTCTGGTCGCGTTCGACTGGCAGTGCCCGCACCTACAGGCCGATCCGTCGCTCCGGTTCCACACCATCAAGGGTCGCTTGCGAGCGTACACCGGCGACGACCATCGCCACGCGGACTACGGCTACTCGCCGTCGGGGCGGGCGTACTGGCACGACAAGTTCGGAGTCTGGTCGCGCTGCACCGTGAACGTCTCGTCGGGCGGATTCCCGGAAAGGTCGCGAGAGCCAGACCTGCGTCCGTTCACTCTGGAGTACGTCCAAGCACCTTGGCGTCTATCGGACTACGTCAAGATTAGGTCCACCGTCCACGGGACGACGCTGGCACCTGGTCCGTTCGGACCGCCACACAAGAATCACCCTGTTGCGCTGATGGGTTACTCGATTCCTCAGGCCGACCATTGCCCGGAGCTCCAGGCCTTCGACAGCGACGAGCGCCGTGCCATCAGGAATGCCGTCATGGCCGGCGTGCAAAACGGTACGATTTCGAGAATTCACGACGGTCCTGCCACGGTTGTATCTGCGGACGAACCATGAGGACCATCAAGTGATCGAGACCTGGAAGATCGATGCCTGCGCGCACGCCGCGCACGAAGCCAACCGCGCGTACTCGCGCACGATGCCAAGCGGCCCGGTGGCGCCGGCCTGGGATACGGCGACGAATGCCGACAGGGCCGCCGTGCGCCAGACCATCTACCACCTGCTCGCCAACCGCAGCATGACCGCCGCCGAGTCGCACGAGATCTGGGTCTCGACGATGACGTCGCTGGGCTGGAAGCGTGGCAAGACCAAGGACTACAAGGCCAAGACCCACCCGTGCCTCGTGGCATGGGATCAACTCGACTTCGAGACGCAGGCCAAGGACGTGCTCGTCCTGAAGACGGCCAAGGCGATGCTCGACGCGATCCTGAGCCAGCCCGAGTGAAGGCGCAGTTCCCATACGTCGATCCGGCCACGAAGTTCGTGACGCAGGAGTGGCTCGACGAGCAGGACGAGAACGCTACTCGTCGTGATGCAGGCATCATGAACGCGCTGCTTCGCGAGGTGAAGTGGTACCGTTTTCAGACTGCATCGGATCGCCCGCGCCTGATCGAGACCGGGAAGCCGAAGACCGGCAAGTGCTGCGACTGCGGGTCTACGTTCGAGTACATGCCGGAGCACATCAAGTGTTCGAGCCTCGGCGACTTCGACTCGCAACTCGTCAACTGCCCACGCCCGAAGTGCAAGGGCTACCACAGCGTCCGATGACCAGGCCACCGAAGACCATGACGGAACCCGAGGCGCTCGTGTGGGCCGCCGCGTTCGTGCTCGCGCTGCGAGACTGCAAGGCCGAGACGCCACGTGGTCTGCTCACGCCACAAGATGACGTCGACATGGCGGTGCTCAGGGCGCACGGTGCAGTACAGGCGCTCAAGACCGTGCGCATCAGCGGTCGACACGAGCGTGCCGACATCCGCACTCTGATCGCGTTCCGTATGGACGCCGAGCGCGAGGACTAACCGATGACCAAGCCCGAAGACGAGTACGAAGACAAGTTCGACACCACCGACGTGACCGGCGTCCCGCCACGCAACTATCTCCCGCCGGAACTGGTCGCCGAGATGATCGAGCGTCAGGGCGCCGAGTTCACGCGTCTCGAACGGATGGCGACGGCACATGCCGAGCCACTCAGCGATGCGCAGGCAGAGCTCCTGGTTGTCCTGACCGAGGAGTGTGCCGAGACCATCCAGCGCGCGACCAAGATCCAGCGCTTCGGTCTTCGCGTCAACCCGTGGACCGGGCTGCACAACCGCGACACGCTCGAGACCGAGATCGCCGACATCATGGCGATCGTGGACCTACTCAACTGCGCGGCGGTGATCAATGCACAACGCGTCCACGCCAAGACCGTAGAGAAGATCGGCAAGCTCGCAGTTCCCGACGGACGGCTTCGCTTCGCGCTCGAACACGCCAAGATCACGCGCGACCTGTACAAGCGCGAAGACGCCAACTACGACAACCTCAAGCGTCAGGCCGCGAGCGCGGACCGCGAATGGGCGAAATGCAATGACCTGATGGTCGAGAACGCGACGCTGCAGCGCGTCCTCGACGACGCGACCAAACGCATCGACGAGTTGGTGGCGCGCGTCGCGGAACTCGAAGCCGCGAAGCAACTACGTATCTCCGACGGAGAATACTGGTGAGCACGTCAACCGAGTTCGTTGTCGTCCTGCTGGTCGTCGCGTCTGTCCTCATGGCGTTGGTGTTCGCGATGGCGCTGCTGTTTGGCGCGATCGAGGTTGGAACACTGACCTACTACAAGGTCGTGATGCGTCTGCACAGGCGACGCAGGCGGATTGCGAGGGACCGGGACTTCCCGCGCGCTCGTCGGATTCCGTGAAGGGCCTCTACTACCCGTGGCGCGCTGAACCGACCACGGTCTATCACGGATCGCTGGTGCTCGGTCACGTCCGACCGAACCTAGGTGGCTGGTGGCGCGCGTACTCGGCGTTCGCCGTCGCGGGTCGGCGGAACTTCGTCAACGAACCCGACGCGCGAGCCTGGGTTGTCGAAACTACGATCGCACGGGCATTCGTGAGTGCTGTGGCAGCGTTCTCTGATACGTGAGTGTTCCCAAAGAACCGCCCGAGCACACGTTCCCGATCACGCAAGAGCACCTGGACATGATCCGGACCTTGCCGCGTCACCCTCTGGCAGAAGTGCCGCCCGGTGCCGACCGACGTAGGTGGGCCGAGCGCTGCCTCTGGCTGTTCGGCACGATCCTGGCCGAGGATTCGCCGCGCACGCGTAACACGCTCGCGCTAACCACCGGGCTTCCGCTATGGGTCGTGGATGACTGCCTATGGCTTCTCATGGGAGTCGGGCACGTTGTCATGGACGCGTCGTCGAAGTTGTGGGCGACGCCGGCCGGCGTGATGACCTGGGCGGTGGACTGATGAGTTCTCCCCACTCCCGACCCGCACCGGACATCCTCGTCGGTGCCGACGTGATGCGTGCCTTGATCGCGACCACGGTCAGGTACATCCGCGGTGAGCTCGTCCTGACCAAGAGTTACGACGGCATCGCGTGGCTCATGAAGCCGATCACGATGACCCGCGAAGTCTCCGACGAGGCGGTGGCAGAGGCGATCGACCAACTCATGGTCGGTCTCGGCGAAGCTGCGCGAGATCTCGCGGCGGGCGCGGACTCTCAGGGCGTGTTGAAGACGCTGCCTGAACACCCGGCCGAAGGCGAAGTTCGTCGCCTGCGCGAGGCGCTGTACCTGACCGGCGTCATGGACAAGGCTGAGCGCCAGAACCTGCTCAGGGGCTACGTCGAGAACGTACTTGCCGGTCACGATGGGCATGAAGCACTCATGAAAGCGCGCGCGTCGCACTTCGGGCGTGTCGCGGGGGACGTGTCAACGGCGACCGGAGAGGAACTCGATCACATCGCGGCGCTCACGGGCACGGCACGTCGCCACGGGACGACGGTCAGCCTAGAGGCAGGAAGCCCGTTGAAGATCGGTGACCCAGTCTACGTCGACCCCTCCGGGCGCGTTCATCGTTCACAGCCCGGCACCACGATCATCGGGCACTACCTCGGACCGACGGGCACCGGCGATGCAGTGATCCAGTTGCTGGACGGTCGCGGCCCAGAGACCGACGAGGAACTTCGCGCGCGTCATCGACACGAGTCTCGCCGTCCGTACGTTCGGCAACGCCGAGAGGCTCTGGCGCGTGGCGAGACGATCGAGATGGAGATCACCGAGCGCGAGTTCTATCAGATGCACAACGCGTTCGAGAATAACCGCCCGGTAGGTCTCGATCAGGACGGCAACCCCGTGCTCTGGCTTCCGGGCACGGTGGTGGGCACATACCCGTCCTTGCGCGTCACGCAAGTGACCTACGCGATGGATGATGACGACGACAAGCACCGCGTACACCTGCGCCAGGGCTGATTTTCGCGCTCTGGCGCGATTCCCGGAACACGCTCGGGCTATTCCGAGTTCACTTGACGATGGGAACCAACGGCATCGTCATCCAGCCCGACGACATCCACGTCGTCTGTGGCGTCCTGCTCAACCGGGAGACCGGGCACGTGTTCATGGGCCTGCGTCGCAGCGAAGCGATCCGACCGTCGCTCTGGGAGTTCCCGGGCGGCAAGGTCGACGCCGGCGAAGACCCGCGCGCGGCGCTCAGGCGAGAGTGGCGCGAGGAACTCGCCATCGATACCGTCGTCGGGTCGCTCGTGTCGCGGGCGCGCTTCGAACTCGAGCGGACCTACGTCGCCGACCTCTACGCGATCCACCGAGCCGACACCAGGCACCCGCAGGCGCTCGACCACGACGACCTCGCGTGGGTCGAGCTCGGCTACGCGGTCAAGCACATGCCGTGCTCGCCCGGGTTCTACCTGCACTACCAGGACGTCCTGAAGTGGGTCACCGAACAGGTGAAGTGCTGGGCGCCCGTGCTGGCAGGTGCGCGATGAGCGACAAGAAGATCATCTACGTCGGTGACTGCGAGCGTATCCAAGACCTCGCGGGGCGCTTCGGCCTCCTGCCGATCGACATGCTGCACATCGCAATGCACGTCACCGGTTACAAACTAACCGAGGACTCGGTCATCGACTACGAGACGATCGAGATGATCGCCAAGCACCTCAGGCGCGAGATCAAGAGCGACGCCTTCCGTCCGGTCGAGGAACTCAGCGTCGACCCGCCGCAGGCCTCGATCATCCCGCCGGGTGACCCGCGTCTGGATCCGTGCTCGCTCGCGTTCGTCGTCGGCGCGAACATGCCCAAGGAAGGTTGGGCGCTCGACAAGGGCTTCGTCGAGGAGGCGAAGGCGCTCCTGTTCTGGGCGTGCAACCCGAAGGACCTCGAATACGAGGTTCGCCGCGTGCCGCGGCATGGCGAACTCAGCGGCAAGTCGTTCCCTCCGACCGTCGACTACCCCAGTGACCACCGTTACCAGGCACGATGCCTGGACTACCCGACGCCCGGTCTCGGCATCATGCGCACTCAGGACGAGGCGCTCACGCACGCGATCTTCATCGTCCGTGACCACGTCAGTCGCAACGCGTGGGACTGGATCATGATGTTCAGCGACTACGCTGCGCCCAAACTCGACTGCATTCAGGAACTCACCACCGACGCGATGTTCCCGGAGCGCCGGACGTACACGTGTTCGCGCAGCGCCGCCACGATGAACGACGAGAAGTCGCACGACGCAATCGGCCTACTCGCGGTCAACACCGAAGACCGCAAGGCCGTGCACGCGCGCTTGCTGCAGGACACGACGCTCGCGGGCGCGCGGCGTCGCCTGTCCCAACGTGCCTACTGGGCGCTGATTGACTGGCTCGATCGCATCTACAAGATGCTCCCGTCGCGGCCGGACACACGCGCGTCGAACGACCGCATCATCCCGCAGACCGCCGCAGCTCGCGGGTGGGTCGCACGCGCGAAGGCCAAGGGCGAGGACGGCTGGGAAGCGTGAGCATCGTGGACGAGAACAACCTCAGGCGCACACCATCAGGTGACGAGATGCTGGCGCTACTCGTGAGCAACCGCCAGCACCCCGAGGTTCGCGCGTTCATCGCCGAGTTTCGGCGCCAGTCCAACACCAAGAAGACCGACGACGAGATCCTCGACATGCTCACGGAAGTGCTGATGACGTGCAAGGCGCACGACAAAACGGTGAAGTCATGAGCGACGAGGAACCCAAGAAGATCGTGAGCGACGTGTACCGCTACAAGGACTGGATGCCTCTCGCGATTCAGTGGACCGGCGAGAACTACGACGACATGCACACGTGGATCACGCAGTTCGACATGATCGACCCGGGCATCGATCGCCGCTATCCGGGCTCCGAGGGCGACCCGATCCAGATCACGACCGTCGACGAGGTCGATCAAGTCATCAGGGTCTACAGGGGCGAGTGGCTCATCCGCGAAGGTCGATGGTTCATCACGATGCCCGACCTCATGTTCAAGGACCGCATGGAGAACATGGGTCCAGAGCACATGCGCGATGACCTCTACGCGATCGAGTGTCTGGACCTGGACCTGCTGCACCACGACGACGCGCGCGTGATGGAGATCATCTGCTTCGGCGCGCGCCGCGACGAGCAACTCGCGATGACCAGGGCCATGGCCGCGATGCGGGAGATCCAGGGCCGCGCGTACGTCGTCTGTGACCATGGCATCAAGTTCGACGAGGACATGTGCGTGCGCACGAATCCGCCTGCGAACGTCGTCAGGAGGTTCTGGCCGCGTCTCAGTGGTCCGTGTCCGCTGGGCTGCGGTTACGTCGGCATCGGTTACGCGTCGATGGCGCACTACGTGTGGGGTGACTGGTGAAGCCTTTTCTTCATGCTCGCGGTTCCGTCGCTCGCTGGGGCGGCAAGCCCGACGACTACATCGAGATCCACGACTTCATCGATTCGTCCAAGCACGCGATGCCGGACCTGCGCCACCGAGCGCTCCTGCACCACGCGCCAGGCACGTTCATCGTCGAGCGGGTGTTCGGTCACACGATCGTGAACTCGGATGGTCGTGAAGTCTCGACGCGCGACATCGCCGAGAACCACGTCATCGAGGACATGGGCTTCTTGCCGAGCCTTGAGGACTGGCTCGACGAACTTCCACAGAACGTCTGGCACGGCGGCATCCACCGTCTCGCGAAGGAGAAGCGCCCGCCGACTCCGACCGAGGTGCGCGGCTTACGACGGGATCGTGTTCGTCACGAACTCATCGCTGCATCAGACATCCCGCTCGACGGTGAAGTGAGCCGCGAGACCATCGACAAGATCATCGCCGCGGTCCTGGGGACCGAGGCCGATCCCGATAACACGTAACCCGCTCAGGAAAGAAGACAAGACAGTGGCACTACAGACAGCACTCCAGAACATCATCGAGGCCAAGCGCGCGTACGACGCGCAACTCAAGGCCGCAGGTACGACTGCCGCCGAGGACGTCGCCAAGCACATGGCACCATCAATCCCGGCGGGATTCGAGATCTGCTGGACCCAGTACACGCCGTACTTCAACGACGGTGAGACGTGCACGTTCAGCGTCAACGACGCGACGCTGCGCCCACTGACACGCAAGTCAGATGACCCGACCGAGGACGAGGATGACGAGCCGTACGACAACGATCGCGAGGACCGCGGCGTCGACCTGAGCGACTTCGGTCTCAAGCACTACGGCACCGCGTCGTGGTCACCGCTGATCGATGGTCTGTCCTCAGACATGGTCGCGACCGCGGCCAACGCGTGGTCCGAGCTCGGCGAACTGGGCGACGACTTCATGGAACTCGCCTTCGGCAATCACGTCAAGGTCATCATCCGACCCGACGGCTCGCACGAGATCGACGCCTACGAACACGACTAACCCCGAACACGAAAGATACCAAGACCATGGCACTCGAAACGATTCTCAAGAACATCCACGAAGCGCGCAAGGCGTACGACACCGCCCTTGGCGAGGCCGGCAAGCAAACCCGCGACGAGTTCGCGCAGGCCCTGGGCAAGACCCTGCCCGAGGGCTTCGCAGTCCAGTGGGCCCAGTACACGCCGTACTTCAACGACGGTGAGGCGTGCACGTTCAGCGTCCACGAACCGGCGGTGTTCAAGGTCGAGCACAACGGAACCACGCGCGAGTTCGTCAACTACAAGTCCGAGGCTTCACTCTACGAGGCCTGCTACGGCATCGACCGGTACGGCGGTAGTGACAAGTACGACCCCAAGGCCATCGACGGTCTAACCAGGGATCACCTCAAGGCGTTCGCCGATGCGTGGGCGGCGGCGCACGACGAGGACATGCTCGAACGCATCTGGGGAGATCACGCGCGCATCGTCGTCAAGAGCGATGGAACCTGGACGCTCAACGACCACGACCACGACTGAGGTGCACTATGGCCAAGAACACGATGGTCAAGAACATCAAGGCGGCACGCGAGCGCGTCGACGAGACCTTCAAGAAGGCGACCGATGCTGCGCGTATCGAGGTCCTGAACCTGCTGCGCGAGGTGCTGCCGCCGGGCATCTCGTTGCAGTGGCGGCAGTACACCCCCTACTTCAACGATGGCGAGGCCTGCGAATTCGGTGTCGAAGACCCGACCCTGTTCCGCACCGTCTACCAGGGCAAGAAGCGCAAGAGCGTCGAGTACGGCGCCGAAGATGCGATCGAGGATGCCTCGTACGCGAGCGGTTCTTCCATCAGTGACCTCACGAACGAGCAACTCGGCGCGTTCCAGAGGGCCTGGGATGCGCTCGCGACTGGCGAAGCGGGCACCCTGCTCATGCTACGAGCGTTCGGCGATCACGTCGAGGTCGTGGTAACGAGTGACTCGGTCAACATCGACGACTACGACCACGAGTAGTCATGTTCCACGATATCTACCCACCGGACGCTGCTCGGGCACTATACGACGGTGACGAAGGTTGGCCTCTCGGAGTAGACCACCACTGGCACGCTCACGTCACGCTACGCAACCACCACGATCCGAGCAACCCACGCATCGTCGAAGGTGAGTTGTCGTGCTGGTATCCGTTGTCCGGGCTCTGTGTCATCGACCCGGATCCCGAAGACCCGAGTGAGCCGCTCGTCTACGTGCACTTCACCGAGGTGCTGACCGGGACAGCATGGTACACGTATGGCCGAGAGCGAAGCACGAATCGTGATTTACTCATCGCTGCTCGCAAGAGCGGCTGGTCGGAGCGCTGAGTAATTACCAGTCCGGCAGGCGCGGCACACCGGCCATGGTGTCGCGCATGTGCGTCAGTACCTGGCTCAGGGCGTCGACGCGGTCATCGCGCGCGCCGAGCGGGTAGCGCGAGAGTTCGTCGACGAAGTCCTCAAGCCACGACGCGCCATCGAGCAGGTACACGTGACCGGCTTCGAGGATCGGTAGGATGCCGTCGACGCGAGCTTCGAACTCGCCGTTCGCGGGGATGGCTTCTAGGACCACACCCACCGAACGACCGTTGCTGTCGCGCAACGTGCCATCGGCGAGTTCTTCCCGGAGCATCGCGAGGATGCTCGGGCCCGCAGCCTTGTCCTCGATGAGGATGCGATCCGGGCGCCAGCGCAGGATCAACTTGCGCAGCACGCGCAGGATCTCCGTGATCTCGCCCTTGGTCGTCTTGTCGTCGAGGACGAAGCGGCGCTGACCCTTGCCGCCGACCACGAGGATGCCGTAGTTCGAACCGCGGACCGTCTTCTTGTTCGCGGCGTCGATCGAGATCACGAGCCAGTCCAGGTCCCAGCCCTGACGGTGGATGCCCGGGTGGATGACGTGGGCCTTCGACTCCTGATTGGTGCCAGCCGGCCGCGGGCGGTCGGTAACCCAGTCGCCCTGGGCCATCGGCCACTCGGGCCACGCCGAGACGCCGAGGTCGGACAGGCGGCAGTAGCCCCAGAACGCCTTCTGGATCCGACCACCGGTCGCGGCCGTGGGCCGCTGCTGCATCTGGCCGGCGTACTTGTCGGCGCCGAAGCGCTCGCGTTCCTTCTGGAGGAACTCTGGCGTCACGCGACGCGGGTGGATGCTCTGGCCCTCGCGCGTGCGCGGGTCCGAACCCCACGGGGTAACGCACCGCCGCGACTCCTCGAACTCGGCCGGGATGACGACGTGCAGCCAGCCCAGGCGATTCCCGTCGTCATCGGGACCGTTGGTGCCCGGCGCGCGCCAGGCGCCCTGCTTCGACAGGACGTGACCCGACCAATCGAGTTCGTGGGTACGCTGCTGGACGCCGATGCGCATCGAACGACGTGGGTCGTTGACGCGGTTGTAGATGTTGGTGTCCCAGAGGTCGTTGACGTAGTCGCGCTCGTTCGCGCTCTCGGCTTCCTTGGGGTTGTTCGGGTCGTCGATGATGAGGCAGTTGTGCGCTACGAGGTACTCGCCCCGAACGCCGCCAACAAGGAAGTTATGGAGTCCTTCAACCTGGATGTCATAGACCGCGTCCTCAGCAACGCAGCCATCGCCAAGTTCTTCGTCAACAAGCACGCGGGCGGACGCCGTGCCTTGTGATGAGTCATGTGGCAACCGTCGCAGAGTGTGATCAGATTCTCCGGCCAGTTGTGCTTCGGGTCGTGGTCGATGTGATGCACCGGCATCTCGCGGCTGTTCACAGTCGTCTGACACGCGACACAGCGAAACTCGTCCCGCTCGCGAATCAGTACCTGCAGATTCTCCCAGAGTCCGCCCTCGTAGGGGCTCAGCGGGCGACCCGAGTAGTTCGAGTTCCCCGCTCCTGCCATACGCAGCGAATGCGCGCGATTCGCGCACTCCCTCGTGCAGTATCGCCGACGAGACCGAGGCTTCACACGCATCGCCGCCCCGCACTCGCAGATCCTGGTCTCGATGTTCGATGCTCGCTGGGATTCCCCGCGACACTTCATCGAGCAGAACATTCGCGAGGCCTTCGTCGAACCAGGTCGGAACTCGACCGTGCACCATGCGCAATTCTTCACGATGGCGACCTGTACGCCTCGTTGGTGCTTCGCCTCGGCCGCGCACTTCCGTGAGCACACTGTCGGTGCGCCAGGGTAGCGCGCCCGCGACTTCTCGTGCTCGATTGCGGCGCGCCGGAACTCGACGCGGCAAACCGAGCAGACCAGTGTCAACGTCGAGCAGCGATTGCAGCGCATCGCTCGACCCCGCCACGTCCAACTCGGTTGTCCGCACGACGGGCACTCGGCTCCCGGCGAGGTGTGCTGTCTGTGTGTAATCGTTACCTGTCCAGAACCTGTGGTCACGTGTACAGCGTAGCGCATTACCGGACTGCGTGCGGACCTGGATCACCGGACGATGGTCGATCCGTCGTGACGCCTGGATGGAGCGCAGTTCGACGACTCCGGTGTCGTGGTCCACGGACCACACGCGAGGACGCTGGTCGCTCGCCAGCACATGCAGGTCGTCGATGCGCATGTTGCCACGTTCGGTGGCGACGAGGGTCTCGCCCGTGAAGCAGTCGGCACGCAGACCGACGATCTCGGAGGCCTGCGCTCGAGAGATGCGCTCGCCACCCGCGGTGTTACCGTAGTTCGAGATCGAGTCCTGGTCGTCACGGAGACGCCACTGCGGCTTGAATCGCGACTGGAACCAGTCGGACCTGATGAGCTCGCGACTCGCGCGACCGTCGCGGAAACTCGCCTCCTGGTTGACCGAGAGGCAGATGATCTTGAAGCCCGGCTCGTGCAGCCAGCACCAGACCGGGAAGAACACGGCGAGGATGCGACTCTTGAGTGAGCCCGGGGGCACGTTCAGGAGTGCGTTCAGGACTCGCTGCTGGAACGTCTCGTCGTCCCGAGCGCGCAGCCAGTCCTCGAACATGCCCTGGACGACGTCGCAGATCAGTTGGTGATGCCAGTTCCATTCGAGCTTCGTCGCGGGCTCGATGACGTGCCAGCCGGCCTGGATGAAGTCGGCGAGGCTTCGGCGGCAGAGCATGACCTCGAACTCGGCCAGGAGTGACGGCGCGAGTGAGAGCAGGATCTGGGTATCTGGGTCGGAGAGTAGGGACGCGAGCTCGGCGCTCGCCGGCGCGAGGGCTTCTGCGATCGCGCGGAAGTCATCCTCGGCGAGTTGGTCTTCGAGCTCGGCCATCGCCTCCTGCGCGGCGCCCTCCGGGCCAGCGATCGCGGTAGCGACCAGCGCCGCGGCGTTGGACTCGTGCAGGACCTTGGTCGCATCGGCCTTGCGGCCTTCCAGGAGCGCATCACGGACGATGAGTGCGGCGTCGACCGCGCCCACTGGCTCGGTGTATTGCGCCGTCGAACCCTCGGGCGGCGGCGCGGCGCACGAGCACGGCAGAATGTGTAGGTTCAGCGGACAGGACATAGCGGTCGAGGTGACCACCAGATCCTGACACGAGATCAGGTACTTAGCAGGTTATCGGGTTTTCCGATATCGGGATACCGATAAGTCTATCGCGATCTCGATACGTACCGTGCGACCGCGATCAGCAGTGACTCGCGCGGCGCGCGCTCTTGTGTCTTCGAATCCCGGAGCTTCGCCCAGCGTCGAGAGTAGTACCCTCCGGTGAACTCTGGCGGCATGTCGTCAGGGTATGGCAAAACGCTACGTACGCTTCACGCTGCTGGCCGCCGCGCCAGGATGCGAACTCGAACAGCAACCACGCGCGCACTCCTGGGTGCGTGTGCACCGGACAGAACGTACCGGCCGGCGGGTTACATGTTCCGGGGCCGCCGTTGTCACCGACACCGTACGTCGTCCACGACAGGACCTGATTCAGGCCTACCTGCGAGCGCCGCGGTCCGATGTGACTCCTGGCAACCTGGTGATGTGCTGCGTACTCGCGACGTCGCAGCGCCGCGCGACCGAGCGCGAGTGGTTCGGACATCTTCATCAGGTCGCCGCCGAACCTCATGCTGCCTCGGCGAACGCGAGGTCGAGTTCCTCGTCGGTGACTTCGTCATCGCGCATCCAGCGCATGCGGAGGTCGCTCACAGGAAGCGCACCCATCATGACGTACTGGATGTCGGTCTTGGCGCGAGCGAGCATCGCTTCGGAGAAAGTAGCGAGTTCTGAGCCGAGCGGATTGAAGAAGCGTTCTGGCCACGCAAGATGTGTGGCTCGAGCCGCCGTGCTTTTGTCCCAGTCGGGGCTGTTGAGCTCCGCCTGAATCTCGTCGTTGAAGTGCTTCGGGACCGGAGGCCACACGATCATGGTGAACGCCGCCCTGCGGATCTCGTCACCGACATCACCGATGACCGGACCGATGTCATCGAACGGGCGAGATGCGAGCGACACGTGCTCGGACAACGGAGGCCACGGATCGAGGTTCCCCATCATGTTCTTGTTCCACTGGGCAAACGCACCGCGGACCATGTCCGATGGGAATGGCCAGTAACCCATGAGAGGACTCGCGGGTGGGATCAGGTTGTCCGACGCGGCCATGGCCACGGACCTCCGAGGTACTCGACCCAGCAGCCGTGATCCGGGTCGACCGGTGACGAGCGCACGATCGCGATCGGTCGCTGGGGATCTGACTGGGCCATGCGGATCGTCGCCCACGTCCCACTGCCGCGTCGCTCGGGACCATCGGGCGCTGCGATCAGGACGTCGAACTTGGCGATGTCGGCGTCGCGCTGCAGGTACGGCTTCGGCGGCATGACCACGTCACCGAGGCGATGCGCGCGCAGGCGCGAGTCCGATGGCGGATGGATCACGAGACGCGCGTCGAGTGCGCGGTCTACGCGCAGGCCGAGCACGATGTCGTGGAACTGATCGTCGGCGCCACGGCAGTCACCGTGGCGGCAGATCAACGTCCGACCGGCGCCGAGCATCTGGATCATGCCTTCGACGACATGCCACTGTGCGTCGGACATGCCGCGGCGTGTGCCTGAGAAGCCAACGTCGAGTTGGGTGCGCGAGTTGAGGGGTGACTCGGCGGTCATGATCGTCGCTTCTTGGCGCGTCGCGGGGTGTTCTTGTCGCCGACGCTCGCTTCCTTGATTGCGTCCTTGAGGTCTGTCGGGTCCACGCCTTCGACATCGAAGTGCTCGAACAACGCATCGACGCTCTCGACGAGCGCCCCGGCCTCACGAGCACCCCACGTCGGAGAAATGGTCGGCGATAAGTTCCGCTGGAACTCACGCCACTCGACCGCAGCACCGAGTACGCGCATCACCGCAACCTTGAGGGCTGGCGGGAGGGCCATGCTAGCCCTTGTCTCCAGGCATCGTCACCGGATCGAACCGCAGCAACGACGGGTCGTCGCGTGTCGGGTAAGACGGATCGGGAACGTGGTACGAGACACTCCAGCCCGCCGCGCGATAGAGCATCGTCAGTACGTTGAGTTCGAGTCCTGGCGCCGGGACATTGACGCGCAGGATATCCATCGCGCCTTCGTGGACCCACTTCGCGAGGGCTTCGTCGATCGTCTTCTCGTGCTTGCGAGCTTCGCGAGCCGCGATGATGGTCGCCGTACAGTCCTTGAGAGCGATCACGACGGACCTCCACTCGAACCGCAGTGGTTCCTCGGCAACTGCAACTTCGCCGGGATCGGGCATACGAAGTCAATGTACGAACCGCTGCGATCGCTGACGGTCCCGCACTTCCAGCCGAAGGCCGCGTAGCGTTCGCCGAGTACGGCGAGACCCGTGTCGCTGATGTCGTGCAACTGGATGCGGAACGAAGACTCGGGCCAGCCACGATTCGCCTGCTTCTTGAGTGCCTCGTCCACGATGCGTTCGTGACCGGCGGTCTCGCGCGAGAGCGTGATGCGCTTGATGGCTTCCTCGGGTTCGTACATGTTAGTGCCCCTCGGGACCGATGTGCTCGACCGGCGGCTTGGGTTCGACGTAGGTCTCGCACCACGGACGGTTACCGTCGCCCGCGAAGCACAAGAGGGTGCTCGCGAAGCGAGGCGAGGTGCAGACCGCGATGTCCTGACCGCCGGACACGCAACGCGTATCGACGGCCTCGCACGAGTACGCGGGATGCGCGGCCTCGCCGAACGAGACGGCCTTGTTGTCCTTGCTCTTGCAGACGCGATCGATCTGACACGACGCGAGCATCAGCGACATGAGCACGGCGCCGAACAGAAGCACGACCGCCACCGCGACCCAGCCGATGACCTGACCGATCCTGGATTCGCGCCAGGGTTCGTAGGAGCGCGGCTTGGCGGTCGGCGCGGGTCGCGAGCGCGTCAGGCGGTCAAGGGCATCGCGTGCAGCGGCCGGTGTGATGTACGTGCTCGTCCGCGTCTCGAAGTCCGAGCGCAGCGCGACCGGTGTTTCCGGGTACTGGACGGGCACGGGCACGTACGGAACGGGGTCGTAGGCCGGGCTGGGGTCGTGGTGCGTAGCCGAGTGAACGGATCCGACATCGTGGGTGGTCGTGTGGCTCGACCCAACGTCGCAGTGTGAGTGCGAGTCGAACGACCCCGTGTCGCAGGAAAACCCGTGGTCACTCACTGGGCCACCACCACTTCGCCCTCGCGCCACTGCGACTCGACATCGCCCAGCCGTCGCCAGAGTTGCTGGCGGGACTCGGGGTAGAGATGCGCGTCCTTGACGACGGACCTGTAGAACGTGTTCCAGAACCCGCGCACGTCGGAGTCCGGGTGTTCGTAGCCGAGGATCTCGGCCGCGTGCATCAGGTGGAGTTGGAAGTGGTGCGGGAGCTCGTCGACGTGCTTGAGGTACGTGCCGACGTAGCCGTCGATGTGCCCGACGCCATCATCATCGCGTCCGTTGCGCGCGATCTTCTGCTCGGGCGTCAGGTGCAGCGGACCCGTGAACGACCCGCCGCCCTCCTCGTACGGCGACCAGCGGACCTTGCCGTCGAAGGCGCAGATCAGGAAGCTCCGGCGCAGGTAGCGGATCAGGACCTTGACCGGGTGATCCTTGCGGATGCCGTCCGGCCCGCGGCATGACGTAATGAGCACGGACTGCATCATGAACGTCAGGTTGTTGGTCCAGTCCTGCAGGACCGAGCGATTGGCGCCGCGCGGCGGGTAGAACGGCGGTGGTTCGCTGCGCGCGGCTTCGAAGTCTTGATCGGTGGGATAGCCCATGCCCGATCAACGAGCCTCGACTTCCTCGTCTTCCTGGAATCGCGGTTCCTCAAAATCTTTCCGCGCGACCTGGCCAAGACCCCCAGAGCGCACGGGCCAGCAGGATACCCCACTCGTCTTCTGGCTTTGGTCCCAGACCGATGCCACCGTCACCCCAGCGCACACGCTCCTCGAACACGCTCAGGGGCTCGGTCTTGAGGGTCTCCCACTCTTCCGACACTTTGGTCGGGCGCCCTGCGTTGTCGACCTCGTACATGTGGTGCGCGGGTTCGTAGATGTGCACGGACGCGGGGCCGGGTCGACGCACGTACCAGAGGCGTTCGTCTCCGCGCCAGATGCCGCAGAAGTATCCCAGACGCAGGTCCCAGGTCGGCACCTGAGTCAGGATATCGCTCTTGCGTCCGCGATCGGGCCAGAGTTGCCCGGCCCAACCCTTCTTGAACGTCAGTGGACACTGGGACATCGCCATGTCCCACGACACGACGGCGTCCATGCCGAGCACCGCGCCCATGACTTCGAGCACCTCGAACGCCGAGAAGTGCCACCCGACGCCCGGGTAGCCAGGACTGATGCCGCGGTTAGGGAGTAGTGCCACTGGTATCCGGCGGGATACAGACGTACTTCTTGTCACACCACACGAGCGAGCCGTGTCCAAGCCCACGCCCGGGTCGATCGATGCAGTCCGAGCACAGTAAGCGCCTGCAGATCATGCAACGCGTCCTCCGTGCCGTGACCTGGGAACAACGGTCGCACTTCATGGGCAGACGGGAACGCCCACGAGGGTGTCGCGCTTCGCGCGGGGCGGCCGAACGCTCTCGCTCTGCACGTGCTCGATCACGGCGGCGATCAGCGCGCGCACGCGGATGCGTCCGTCCATCTCGCCGGGCATCTTGCCGACCGGGATGTGCTTGAACTCGTCGCCGTGACGAATTGCTTCGTAGAAGTCGTCGGCGCGCTCGAGGACTTTCTGGGTGAGTTCGGCGAGGTTCTTGCCGATGGTCAGGGACCCTTGAAGTGGGTTGTTCATGGCTTGCCTTTCGACATGCGCGTGAAGTGGCCGTCGGGACCGAAGCCGTCCGGGTCATCCATCGTCTCGACGATCGGATGCTCGTGCGGGTGGAGTGGCGTCTTGCCGCCGACCACGAACCACTCGCGAAGTTCGTGCAGCCACGCGTGCCGGACGAACTTGTACAGGTTCGCGATCGTCGGCGGGCCGACGTCCTTGATCAGCCACGAGGTCTCGGTGTTGGCTTCACGGTTGTAGCCACGGGCCTTGTACTTGTCGATGGGCCCGAACGAGTCGGTCTTGCTCGGGTGCAACCGCGAGTCGCACATCTTCTCGGACGTGCCGATGAGCCACGCCTTCGAACCGGAGACCTCGGCCCAGACGTCCATCGGGATGGGGCCGGCGTTGAGATCCACGTTCTTGAGGAACTCGTTCCACTCGGCGACTTGGCGCCGGGCTTCGACGAGCTCGGGCGGGTCCTTCCAGTCCGGGTTCTTGTAGATCGTGTAGAACTTGAGTTGGAGCAACTCGGGGTTGTTCGCGATCATCTCGCCCGCGGCGTTGCGGTCTGGCGGCGGTGGTTCGGGTGGCCAGTCGGTGTGCAGGTTGACGATGCCGTCGCGCGGTGCGAATGGCGGCGGTGGGAATGTGGTCTCGTACATCGCGGCCTTCCCGTATTCGAGTTGGCGGCACGCAAAACAAGATCCGTCACAAGGACCATCGTTGCACGACTTACACGTGTGGAATTGCGTCGGCATGTTGTCTCCTACTTCGTCTCGGCGCGGTCCATGCTCGCGGGGATATTGCGCTCGCCCCACGCGAACAGACCGCGCTGGGTGAGGCACGAGCCACGGTGCTGGGCGACGAAGATGTCGTGAGCTTCGTCCTGCGGATCGGGCTGGCCGAGCATGACGATCACCGCGCCACGCGGACCGAGGATGTTCTTCGCGAGCGAGGCGAGGATGTCCGCCATGAACTTCAACTCGCCGAGCGTCTGGGGCTTGTGCCCGAGCATGAGCACGCACTTGGCCGGCGTGATGAACGGTAGACGACCTTCTTGGTACGCGGTGTAGGTCTCTTCGAAGTCGGTCACCAGATCACCCCCGGGATAAGTGCGAAGCGGTCGTCATCAGGTGCGAGGGACTGGCAGCAGATCTCGCGCGCGAGCCACCCGGCCCAGCGTTCGTGCACGAACGGGAACGCAACCAGACGCCCGTGCAGGTCGACAGTGGCTGGAATGCCACCGTCGCCGTGCCAGTGCTCGGTCCAGCCGATGCGCATGTTCGAGGACATCGCCTCGACGATGGCGCCGAGTACCGTCGTGTCGACCGCGACACCCCCGCGGAACTCGGTCAAAGTCGAGAGCACGTCGAGTGCGATCTGCATCGCGAGCCGCTCGGACCGAACATCGAGGGCCGCATCGTTCGCGGGGCCACAAGGCAGGATCGCGCCGCACTTGGTGCAGTGGAACGTGAGGCAGAGGTACGGGGACTCGGTCGCGGACTGGTCGCGAACGACCACGCCGAACGGTGCGACGTGACCACACGGATTCGGCTTGATGTTGATGTTTAGGAGGTCGCGAAGGAACGGTCCAACGTTCGTCCTGAGTCCACTGGGTGAACTTGGCGCACCGTACTCCGGCCTCTCAGATCCGACATGATCGCGTTCGCGCGCAGCACCACGCAAGTACCCCGAACTTCGACCAGGTCGTACCCACCTCGGGTCTGGTGAGTTCATGGTAGTGCCTTCGCTTCCGGCAACTTCGACCAGTACACGCTCGCGACCAACTTGCGCCGCGCGCGCTCGAGCCGCCACGAGAGCCAGCGCCCGACGAAGAACACGTGATGGGAACTGTGCTTCTCGTAGTACCAGCGGTTGTCGTGTCGGTAGACGTCGGCGAACTGCGCGCCGCGCCAGAGCCGTGCCTCGTTGCAATCGAAGTTCAGCGCGCGATGGCGGATGGACTCCTGCTGTTCGATCTTGATCTCGATGCGTGTGAACATGACTTCCCTAGGGCTCGGGGTGGACCTTGATGTACAGCCGCCAGCACGCCTCGCAGTTGCCGGTGGGCTTGCGCAGGGCGCGGTAGCGCTTGTGATCCGGGCACGGCTTCTTGAACGCCTCGACGCGCCTCTCTTCGTTCAGGAGCAACACGATCGACGGTGCGGTCACGCGGCAGTCACAGTACGCGTCGTCGCAGGACGCGCTACCGACCTTGACGTGACACCCATACTCGCCGTGGGACGAATACGCGTGCTTGCACCCGGGGCAGTGACCGATGGCGTTGCGGAGGGCATCGTCGATCTCGCGTTGCTGTTCGAACGATCGACTCACTGAGGTTCCTGACCTTCGTCGGTACGGATGTTACGACCGACAGGGTGGTTGCCGATGCGCAGACCGACCGGGCAGTAAGTGTCACGTTCGAGTTCGGTGCACGTGCACGAGATCACGGACAGCGTGCAGCCCACGTTCGCCCAGTCCTTGGCCACTAACCTACCCACGATACTATCGTGTGGGATATCGAACGTCGGTTCGCGAGCGAGATCACTGCGCTCGATCACACGGCAGATCCCCATGGCGACACCGTTGAGCGCGGTCTCGAACTCGGGCGTGCCCGGGCCACCGGAGCTCGTGAGGACGACGATCTTGCCGTCGACGTAGCCGCGCAGCACGAACTTCGTGTCGATCGCGACGACCGAAGTCGGGCAATCACGCATCCAATAGTCGACCGGAATCGCGACGATCGTGCGACGGATGAGGTTGAGTTGATCCTGACGCGTCACGGGCGCACCCACAGCGCGTCCAGGATCGCCCTCGCGAGGTCGTTCAGGGCTTGCTTGCACGCTTCCTGAGCTTCACTCGCCGTGTCACACTCCCCAGCGACCAACGCGCGACGATAGCACTTGTCTTCGTCGTCCGGCGCGACGAACCACTCGTATCTGGGGTTTTCGGACCACGACTCGCGCTTCACGAACGCGAACAGGTGACCGACCTTGGCTTCGAGCCAGTCATCGTCACCGGTCCACACGATGTCCTTCGCCTGGTCACTCATTGGTCGTGTCCTTGGTCGAGTCGTCCGTAGGCGCGGGCGCGGCCTGAGCGGACAGCGCCATGACCTCATCCATCGTCCAGATGCCGAGGATGTGCTTCCTGAATAGGTTCACCGCGTTCTCTTCCTCTTCGGTGAGCGTGGCGCTGTGTGCGTAGACCTCGCCGAAGATCTTGCGGATGCCGTCGAGCATCGGGCCCGACATCAGGGCCGCGACGGGCGCGGGGAACGTCTCGAGGACGGACTTCGGGAAGCCCTCGGCGCGGAGGCACTGCCGGAGGTCCTGCGCGAACTCGGCGTCGACCTTCTCGCGGCGGCGAGCGTACTCCCACAGGAGATCCTGCGCGGTCACGTCCGCGCACGAGAGCGGCACCTTGCCGGCCGGTGTGGTCGGGTACTTGTCGCTCTGGAACTTGCCGTCTGCGTTGATGTGTGCGGGCATGCTGACCTCAGTCCGTGGTGAACGTGACGATGTTGAGGTTATGTGTGTTTGGTTGAGTAGGTGTCGGCAGCGGATCGATCCACTCGACGTCGTCGTGTTCGAGAGGAATAAGGGCGCCCTCGATGTAGTACCGATCGGTAACCGGATAGTACACCCCGAACGCATTGGGTGAGGTGACATGCATCATCCTGCGTCGGAACCGACGAGGGACACATGCATCATGGTACTCGGCACGGGCCACGTCGTGTTGATTCAGCGCGACCTGGAGTTCGGATAGCGCGCGCTCGTGCTTCTTGATCAGGTCGAGTCCATTCGCGCGTACTAGATCGCGCGCGGTACTGACGACCGCGCTCTCGGCGGCGCGCACCTTGTCGTCTGCGTCGTTCTGCGCCTTCAGGTACTTGTTCATGGTCTCTACTTTCCTGCGCGTGAGTTGGCGTCGGCCGCGTCTTCGAGCGCGACGATCGCGGCGTCGACGGCGCGGTTCTCTTCGGCGTACGTCATGTAACGGAACAGGTTCACGTACGCGGCGTCCTTGCCAAAACCGGTGACTTCCTGCGCGATCTTGTGAATGGCGGCGCGACCCTGCGGCGTGTTGATGATCGCGGCGACGATGCGACAGCCCGTCGAGATCGGGTACGCTTCCTGTTCGAACGACGTCGGGCGGTACGGATCCTCGTCGGTCTTCGGCGTCTCGGTCTTGGGAGATAGACGCACGGTGTGGACCTCGGACTTCGGCATCTCCTTGGTAATGGATGTCTTCGGCGTCTCGACGGTTCTGGACTCGGCGGGCGCGAGATCCTTGAAGCCGAACTTGAGTCGGGCTTCGGCCATGCTCATGCGTTCGAGCAACCCTTCGACGGACTCGGCTTCGGCCATGCGCGCGGCCTCTTCGACCCGCATGCGTTCGACTTTGGTACTGCCGAACGTGTGTAGCGCGCCGAACGGATGGCCGAGACGGTTGAGCTCCGGTACGTCGATCAGATTCGTGAGCAGGACACCGTCATGGAGATCACCGCCGTTCGAGAGCGCGACCATGACGCGGCCGTTCGTGTCGTAGACGTGCTCGATGACGTAGACCCAGTCACGGTGCTCGAGCACGACGCACTCGGGGCGAAACTTGACGTGTCTGCCGACGAGGCTCATCGATACGGACTCATGGCACGGTGTGGCGTCGAGTTCTTCTTGAGCTTCGCGAGGTCTTGTTCGAGGCGGTAGAGTAGGACGTCCTGTGCCCACCACGCGAGGGCCTGGGCGAGAAGCCAGGGACCCTGGCCGGAATCCGGATCGGCGTAGCGATCGAAACTGCCGTACTGCTCGAAGAACCTCATCGGCAGGTACCTGTCGAGGTCGTGAATCACGTACTCGTCCGCCGAGTATCGCGACAGGTTCGCGTGCGGCGCCCATGGAACGGGCATGAACATCATGACGTCGCGTGCGTGGAACAGCGCGTTGATGTGAATGGCAGCGGCGCGTTCCTGAGCACTACTATGCGTGTGCAGGCTCTTGAAGCGTTGCGTGAGCGCGGCGTCGGCCAGGTACAAGTTCTCCTCGGGAACGACCGAGATCTCGGCCGGTAGGAGTCGCCGCATGCCGTTGATGCCACGCTCGCACGCCTTGCCGTCGACGAGCATCTGGGCCGTGAGCGTGACGCCGACTGTAGGCTTGATCTGCTTCACGGCGTCACCGCCGCGACGCGGACCACGAGGTCCTTGAACCAGATCAGGCCGTACACCGCCGACCAGAGCACGAGCACCATTGCGGCGGCTGGTGTTCCGCGCATGGATGACGGCCTGGCACACTGGCTCAGGAGGTCGATGCCCATGAACCCGACGAGGATCGCCAGGACGATCTGTACGAGGTCCACGATCACGTGTCGCTCCCCGAGAACGTCTCCAGGGACGGCACTTGCTTGGCCGCTTTCGCGGCCTTCGCCTTGGTGCGCATCTCTTCGAGGTCGTCGCCGCGAGTGTGCGTCGAGCCTTCGAGCACGACACGAACGCCGGCTACCGCCGCCCACTCGGCGCGTCCGATGGGCATGACCTCGACAGCGAAGGTCACGTTGTCGATGCCGTCCGGGTAGTGGTCCTCGTAGAACTCCATCAGGGCGGCTTCGAGTTCGAACTGGCTCAGGATCACGCGGTGCTTCACTGGGACTCTCCAGAACTGGGCATCGGGCCCGTCAAGATGCTGAACGAGGGCTCTGGCTCGGGTGTTCCGGGATTCGTATTCCCACTGGCACCGGCGCCGATCTTGAGGCACAGGTACAACCACGGCCCTTCCCAGCCATCGTCGATCTTGGTGGCCTGGTACTTGCTTGCCGGCTCGCTGAGATCGAGAAGTGTGCCGTCTTCCGAACGCATCTCCCAGTCCTCGAACGGTCGCGCGGCGCCTGCCGCCGCGATCGCATACTTCACGACCTCGGCGAGGGTGTCGTCGGCGTCCGGGTAGATGACATCGTCGTTGCCATTGACGACGACTTGGACCTGGATGTACTCGCGCAGGGGCTGGGTCTTCGCGGCCTCGCCCGAGAGCCCGGTGATCTCGATCGTGACTGGTGGCTTGGAGTACTGGATCTCGCGCAAGCGCGTCATGGATTCAGAGATGTCGTCGAACACGTGGTCGGGGACCGTGATGACGTTCGGGAGCGTGCCCTCGGGTTGGCCTGGTGGCGTCGGTGTGTACGCGATCGGTTCGCCAGCGTCCTGGTTCAGGGCCTGGACACCTTGCTCGAAAACCTCGTCATAGATGGGCGCGGGATCGGCCGGTACGTAACGCGGTTTGGGCTTCGTGGCATCGCGCGCGGGGATCGCGTTCGCCAGCGACGCGCGCAGGCGCGCGATCACGTCCGCGTTGGTCTCGGTCTGTAGAGACTCGACGAGGGTGTCGTAGACATGATCGGCGAGGACCTTGACGTCCGGCGTGATAACGGTGGGCTTGGCGGGGAGCGCGACCGGGCCGGCGTACTGGCGACCCTTGCCGCGAGCCGGTGGCGTGGGCGCGATCGTGTCCGGGTACTTGTAGTCCGCGGGCCTGGGTGACGCCGCGCGCGGGCCGCGCGAGGTCTCCGAGTACATCCGCGTCGCCGGGTCGCCCGGGCGTCGGCCTTCGATCCAGCGCGGGTCATCGGGGAACACGCCCCAGCGCGCACGGTCGTCGACGCGGAGATCACGGAACCACGACGGCAGGATCTTCATCATCGGGATCTGCATGTTCGACCACTTCCGCGAGTCCTGGCGCTCGGGCGTGCCGGGCGCCGGGATGGTGCGATAGCGCCGGATCTCGCGCATGTCGGCATGCAGTTGGATCCGGACATCGGGACCTTCTTCGTGAGGCCGGCACTTGAACTTGAGGTCGAGCGCAGCTTGAACCAGCGCACCGACCGGGATCTCGGGGTTGGGCCCCAGGTCCTCGGCGCAGTGTCCGGTGCGCCAGACCCACTCCGAGACCATCTGCGCGATCGTGGACGCGAGATTGGGACTGTTCGGTGACGGCCGACCGGGGCCGCGTCGCACGAACTTGATCAGCCAACGCGAGCTGGCGTCGATCTCTTCGGGCGTGGCCTCGAGGACCTGCTGATGCGCGGCGAGACGCGGGTCATCAATGTAGAGACCACCGGCATCGACCACGACCCACGCATCGGGGCGTTCGCCCAGGGCCGGTGTGGTCAGGTGAACGTCGGCCGGGATCGCTGGGATGAACGCGTCGGGATCGCGGCGCCACACGCGAGATCGAGAGACGGTGCCTTCGCGACGGACACTGTACCCGAGCATCTTGAGCGCGCCCGCGAGCTCGCGCATGTTGCGGGTCGGGTCGATGCGAAGGAACTGCCCAGCCAGGCCGATGTTCATGGCCTCGACACGCGAAGCCAAAGGGCGCAGCGCTGCCGCGAAGGCATAGGCATGGAGCGCGGGTGGCGCGCGCAACGGTTCAAGATCGCGGGGCAGGTCCAGGGTAACGGGGGTGCGGGGCATGCACCGACAACGCGGGTTCCGGTACGACGTAATCCCGGCGGGTAAAAAGTGTGATCCGGGCTTTGACGCGGTATGACGTGCCCACACGCCCACACGGCGAGGGGGTAGTCTAATAGTGTGGTCAGGGTGAGGTGCGATCGCTAAGTAGTCTTGCTCGAAGAGGTTGTGGGGACAGTCCACACGGACGACATGAAAACATACAAAAGTTTATAACCGCTGTGTGTGTACAGCGATAGTGTCCATGGTGTCCATGATCGGGCTACGAGTGGACAGTATGGACACTATCGCTGTACACACACAGCCAGTTAGGGGTTTCGGAGCGCGTTGGGGTCGAGTGTGGTCACGAGCGCTTAAGATCGCGAAGGTGTTAGAGAATATGACGATCCAGACCCCTAATGGTCTACCCAGGCACAATTAGCAACCCGGAGAGGGCATTAGCGCATAGATAGACCGGGTGGCCATGTTCCACCACATCATGGAACTCTCGTGGCTTGCGAATGGAGATCGTGGTAAATTTGCCATGATTCATGGTTACTACACTTGTAGTTAGCCTAAGTTAGCGAAAGATTCTAAACACATGAGTGATGAACCCAAGAAGCCACGTGGATTCCAACCTGGTCATGCCAACTTCGGTGGTGGCGCGGGTGGTCCGAACAAGATGATCAGGACCATGGGCAAGCAAGTGGCGATGGCCGCGCGCGAGCAACAGTCCGGCGAGTTCTGGGCGGCGTGGTGGCTCGAGATCGCACTGGGTCGAGATCCGCGCGTCACGCTGCGCGACGTGGATCCGAAGACCAACAAGCGTCGCGTCGGCGGTCCGAGCAAGTCGACCATCATCGAGCAACTGCCCACGCTGCAGGACTCGATGATGGCCCAGCAAGCTCTCGCGCTACGCGCGTACGGCCAGCCGCCCAAGAAGGAGGACGTCGACCGCGAAGTTGCCGGGGCCGGTGCCGCCCAGGGCGATGTCGCGGGCGTGTTCGCCCGGCTCGCTGCCCTGCCCGTCGACGAGGTCCGCACGATCATCCGCGCGCTGCGCACCGCGGCCGGCGCGGAACCGAGCTCGGTGCAGGTCGAGGCCTCAGTCGAGGAACAAGAGGCACAACTCAAGCGCGAGGCTCAGGCGCGACTCGAAGCAAAGCATGCTTCTCAATCGGCGACCTCGAGCGCGAGTCAAGAACAAAAGCATGCTTTTTCCGACGCGGACACGGCCGCGGGCGCACAGGAAAAGCATGCTTCTCGATCCACGGACACGGCCGCAGGTCAAGAACAAAAGCATGCTTCTTTGGATCAAGCCGCAGCCGCGGCCCAGGAGCAAAAGCATGCTTCTTTGTTAACGGCCACAGCCGCGGGCAGCGGTGGGGGGTCGCCCAGGCCGTTTTCCAGCGCGGCCTCGGGCCGCGGCGGATCGGCGCGAGCCGCGGATCGATCCGAGATCGAGGTCCTAGGAAGCCCGAGCTCGGGCGGAGCTCAAGACGAGTTTAGCCCCGAGGAGCTCGCGCGAGCTCGCGCCGGCGCGCGCGTCCTCGACGCGGAATGCACCGTGGTCTCGAGCGCGTTGCAAGACTCGAGCCGCGACCGCGGGAGCTCGGGTTGAGCTGGGACGTCGCAGGCCTGTCGCACCCGGTGTCGCAGGCGGAGCTCCGGGACGCGACAGTGTCGCATGTCGCACCTGGTGTCGCAGGTCGGCCTCGACGTCGCACTCCGTGTCGCGGGGTGTCTCACGGTTGCGCGCTCGCGCGGGGCGCTAGGATGCGCAGGGCTTCCCTAGTCCACGTTTCATCTGCGAGGGCTTCCCCGAGGTGGCCTAGGCGCGTGCGCGCCTCACGGGCCGCGTACGCCGCGCGCGCCACTGGATAGCCCAATGCAGCGACGGCATCGCGGATCCAACGCTCGCGCTCGTCCATTGACGGCCCGGCCGGCTTCTCTTCGATCACGGATTCATCGCCGACGGGTTGCGCCTTCACTGCAGGCGTCGTTACGACGATGATAGGCGTGGGGGGCCTACCGGGACGCTTCTTTGGCCGGTTGACGCTCGACCCTAACCCGGGCTTCTGATCGCCGTCGGAATCACGCGCGCGCCATTGGTCGCGAATGACTCGGACGAAATCCGCCCCTAGTTGACTTGCCGCCGCGCATGCAAAGCTCGCGCCGATGGCAATGCCTAGGAGCTCTGCCAATTCTCGTGCCGAATTTGAGAGCATATCCCTCCGGTGAACGCACGGCTAGTCGTTCGAGACACACACGGGATCGGCGTGATCGTCCGTGGTGCCCTAGGGTGTCGCCATGCGTTCAACGGAAGGCGCGATCGTTGTTCGATCGCGTTCACTAGCGCGCTATCGGGTCGCCTCGGATAGCACGCGCGCCCCGAGGCCTTCTAGGCATCGGCAGACCGAGCGATGCGCACGTGCCGTCGTACAGCACGCGGCGTGTACCGTGGCGAGCGATTCTCACGCACGGCCCGTCTGAACTCGGGCAACGTGATATCGCCGTCCAGAAGCGCGCTAAGCCAATGCTGGGGCGCGAGTTGATCATGCTCGTCGCACCACTGATCGATGTCTGGGGGCTTCTTGGAAGGCTTCCTAGACACCGCTCGTGCTCCATGCGCGCAACTCGCCGAGTCGCTCGCGCTTGCGAGACGACCATCCCTCGACGATACGGAGCGATTCCTCGCACGCCGCGATGATAGCGAGGTCCTTCTCAGACTTGCCACGGTTCCCCATCTTGGGGAGGTCGCAGAAGTGCACCGGGGGATAGTACCCGATCGCGATGAAGGCCTCGCAGATCTCCCAGGAGAGATCCATCCCGCCACCCGTGAGGGCCAGCCCGGTTTCCCCGTCGCTGAACTCGACGACGCACAGAGGCAGGTGCGCGATCTTCGTCGCTGCCTCCGCGCAATCGTCGATACGCACGGGATACCAGTAGTTCATCATGGGCCCTTCGGGATACATCGTGCCGCGGCACGTGTTCGGGACCTCGCATTCCTCGTCGTCGATAACCTCGACGATCTCCGCGAGAACGTCGCGGCACTCGCATTCACCGAGTGTCGAGCACACAACGGTACGTCCGCACGTAGGGCACTCTAGCGCCTCGTGCGCGGTCCATCCGTCGCAGTCCTCGCCTAGGCGCTCGCGCCAGTCGATGGACAGGGGCTTGACCTCGACTGCGCCGCAGTTGAGGCGTTCGATATTCAGCGTCACTGGCTTTGCTCCGTTTCGTTGATGGTAGGTCCCGAGTACTGTTCGCACGCGCTAGGCGTGTGTTCTTGGACTGCAGCGCGCACGATCGCGAGCGCTTGCTCGTCGGGTTTGGGAGGGCTGGGGAAGGCTTTGATCAGGATCTCATCCGCGAGCGCCTCGATCGCTTCTGCCTTCATGTCGTCGTAATACAGGCCTTGTCGCTCCTCGGGTGTCTTGAGATCCGGGCGCGTGAAGTCGTTCTCGTTCGCGTAGCAGCATCCCCCGAGGTACGAGCAACCGTCGAGGCCTTCCCACTCCGGGATCGTTGCTCTGACAGAGACTTGGGCCCATGCCCAGATGTCGCCGGAGTCGAGTCGCGCGATGATTTCGTCGGCGTAGGCCTCATCCGTGCCGTCATTCCACGCCGATGCGTTGCCTCGCACCGGGATATCGTCCGCCTCGACGTCGAGCGTGAACGTAGCGCGCTCCATGAGGTACGCGATCAAGGCCTTCTTACGGTCCGTCACGCGCGCACCTCGATCGCGAGGTCCGAGACCCCAAGGGCACGTTGCGCGCTCGCGATCGCGTCGCGCACGTTGGGGCCGCTGACAGTCCACACGTGCGCGTTGCCACCGTCGAGGCACAACCCCGCGTTGCGCGCGCTGCTACGGTCGCGCTTGGTGATCCCGTCCTCGTTGGTCAGCGTCGCGAGGTAGTACCGCGAGACGAACTGACCACGGGGGCCGAATGACTTCTGATTGGCATAGGTCGCATCGTAGAACTCGACCATGGCACCGTCGTAGCCACCTGCAGCCGCGATTCCCTCGGGGATTTCCGTGTTCGTGTCATGTCGGCGCGTGGGGGCCTTGCCGTGCGTGAGGCAGTCGTTCAACCCGTAGCGATCGCCACGGCGCACGAGTCGAACATTGAAGCGCCGTCCGCCGTCGTTCTCGACGGTGCAAACGATGCCATCATTGGACAGGGGGAGCGGGGAAGGTATGTTGCTATTGGTCGTCATGTGTTTGGGATAGTGTGCTAGGGCCATGCCAGCGGGGATCCGTGGACAATCGGACCTAGGAACACACGTTTACGCTCGACGGGGGCTTTTGCATGTGGCGTCCGGGATACACGGGTGTTGCCTGTCTTCACACTCGCGCTCTTGGCACGAGTTTTTCCTGGAGCTCGGCTCGAGCCTGGCATGGAATTTGCCCGGAGCTCCGGTGCTAGATCCGTTCGCGCGCCATGCGCCGCACGCATATCCGCGAGCGGAATTGTGTGATCGTCCGGTAGGTCCGTCGGCGCGGGGTTCAGCAGGTTGCGCTCCGTGGCGATTTCCAACTCGTCGAGCAAACGCGCATCGATCGCCGTGAGAATCTCGCCTGCAGACGGGCCGGACCAACGGAGCCACGTCGCGACCTTGCGATTGCCGTGCGGCGCACCGTAGCGCTCGACGAGTCCATAGCGCGTGTACGTGTACCGCGAGAAGTTGCACGCAAACGAAGAACGCCCCGCGCTACCGCCGCGCGCCTCGCGGTCGCATCGGCGATGGTACTCGGCCATGAACTCAGACATGGCCCACGTGCCGCGCGCCTGCAGCATCCGAAGCATGCGTGCCGTGATCGTGTCGCCGTAGATTGTCCGGGCGATCTTGCGTGCGTATTTTGGATCGATCATGCGGCCCCCATGGTTTCCGAAGCTTCGGTTTTGTCCTCGACGGTTTGCAGCGGTCGCGCGGGCGGATCGAAGTCGAGACCCGACACGCTCGGACCCTTGACAGCGTAGATCAACGCCTCGACGAGTCGCGGGATCACAACTTCGATCGCCGTGTCGATCTCGCCGTCGACATTCGGGATCACGGTCGTACGTGCACGCTCGGCGTGATCCTCGGGGCCCTCGTAGTATTGGCGCGCGTAGAGATTCGCGAGCGTGTGCTTTTCCTTCTGCCAAGGGGCCGAGTTTCGCTTAGTCGCGGTCCACGCGTCGACGTCAAAGTAAACCCCGCCTCCGGCCTCGTGGTGGCAAGACTCGCCGCCGCGCCACGCCTCGCACCCCGCATACCAAAGAGCGTCCACCGTCGTATCGTCGAGGCGATCCGCGTCATGCTCCCATGCGGGATCTTGCTCGTCGAGCCACGGCCCGAGCGCCTCACGGAAGTCGTGACGTCCGCCGTAGGCTTCCGACCATGCCTGATCCTCGACTTCGCTTTCGAGGTGTGAGAGATCGTCGTCGCTCAGCGCGGGGTATTGTTCCATCGCGCCGATCGCCTCACGGATCGCGACGGGGGCAAGGTCCCACGCATGATCAGCCCATTTCTTCGGAGTCCATGCCTTGGCTTGTTTGCTCGCGTAGCCCTTGTCATTCGGGGGAGGCACGAGGTAGCCCAGACCGCTGTAACCGTGACTGCCGTAGATCGTGAACACGTGCGCGGCGATCTTTTCGTCGTCGAGCATGACGCGTTGGTTTGAGCGCTCGACCTGACATGAGTTGTCATAGTCGCCGTACGAAGCACGCTCGACGATCGCCACTGGGTAGATCGCCCCGTAGTAGTCCGAGCGATCAGCCTGCAGGGACGAGTAGGAAACCGAGTCGCCCGGAGCGATCGGCGATTCTGCCCAACGAATCGTGATAGCGTCACTCATTGACATTGCTCCGTGGGTATGCGGGAAAGCATGCTTTGCACTACATCACACAAAGCATGCTTCTGTCTAGGGGATTGTAAGCATGCTTTTTCGAGGGTAGGGGGTCGCCCGGGCCGTTTTTAGTGGACCCTTCGGGCGAACTGATCTTCGGGCGTGAACTCGATGTCAGCGGAATTGTCGTTTGATTTTGTGTGGAAATCGCTATCAGAACTGGCCCATTTCCCACCGACATACTGTGGATTTTCACACGTGATCACGTGGTAGAACTTCCGATAGACGGGCGGACGAGTAGACGCGGCGATGTTCTTGGACTCGACGACTGCGCGAGCTAGCACTAGGCCTCCGGCAGGGGTGGGGAACCCCGGGTTGAGAGCAAAATGGGGCGGAGTGCCCCGAATCGTTCAAGTGGTTGAAATGATTGAGTTTCCTAAAACTCGAGGAGTTTCGAGGATTTACTAAGTGTCAGGAATCGTTGAGGATTAAATCCCTAAGAGCTCCGGGCACTTACAAAAGCCTTGAGCTCCGCGCACTTAGCGGAGTCGAACGATTACGCGATGTTAGGCTGAGTTCAGGAATGCAGGTCGAGTGGATCCCCCTCTTCGTCGCACATAAGTTGTGAATTCCCGTAGGGTTTGCAGGCCTTGTGCAACTCATCTCCGAGTGTCGCGCCGATGTCCCACAAGCCCCAGCCATGCCCCATTCGCGACGCTGCAAAGGCCTGTCCCATGCGCCGATAGTCGATCCCGTCGAGAACATGGCTCGCGTACAAACGTCCGATCTCATGGTCGAAGTAGTCGCTAGCACCGTTGTTATTCATGGCCTCGATCCAGTCCTCGGACAGATCCGATTCCGCGAGATCCGGGTGTACGGATTCCCCCGGATTCTCCGGGTTATCCTGCCAAGCATCCTCGCAAATGAACTCACGATTACCGAGTAGGAAGGCCTGCTTTGCCTCGCTATACGCATCGCTGACAGAGTATCCGATGCCTACATACACGTAGGGTTGATCGCTGTCTTGCGTACCCTCGATCGGACATCTGCAGTGTGCGCAACGTTCTTCCCGTCGCGTACGCTCGCACGTGCACGCCTCGCAGGCCTCCGTACACTCGTGATCGTTCCCATCCTCGTCGGTAGGCAGGAAGATCGCATCCGGGCGATAATACGCGCGGATGGCTTGCTCGATCTGGGCCCAGTCAGGGGTGGGATCGTCGCTGTAGTCACTCGCGAAATCGTCCTGTAGGTCCGCGAGAAGATCGTCGAGGCTTGAACCGTTCTTCCGTGGCGATGCGTGAAGTAGAACCGTGCCGCAATCGTCGTCGGAATCGTACCTGCTACCACGCTGCAGGTAGTCGGACAGACAGTGATCGCTGTACTCCACGCTGCACTCATAGCGCGGGATCGCGACGTCATGCATTGACGCGATCTCTTTGGCGATCTTGAGGACTGCAGCGCGATCGTTGTTACCGTGCGACACGGCATCATGAGCGATCGCTAACAAATCTGCGACGCTAGGCTGCTTATCCGTTGACATGATGCATCTCCTCGAACGGGTTAGCGAACGGGATCGTTTTGCCTGCATGCAGCACCACTAGCCAGGACTGCAGGCCAATCTCCCAGCGATCGGAGTCGTGTTTGGGGTGGGTGGGAAACGCGATCGCGTCATACGCGCGTTGATTCGCGATCCCTTTCCAGACACGTAGCGCGCAATCCGAGCGATTTCCCATGCCGAATGGCTTATACGACACGTTATCAGCCTGCAGGATGATGCCTGCGATTCTGGTTAGTGCATCCATGGCTAGGACTCCGTATCCCAGTCCTTTCCCATGAGGAGAGACTCGTGGAGAGCATTCAAGATCGCATCGCGATCGCCGGGATTCGCGATCGCGAGATCCATCGCGCGCCCCATCATGACGAAGCGCGTAACAGGACCGTCGCAGACATGGCGGATAGCGTCGATGGCTTGATCGATCGTCATGGTTAGTACCCCAGGAACGCGATCAGTCGGATCGCGGAATTGGTGGCGATGATACCCCCGTCCGTGCTCGTCACGAGGACGTGCGCGGTACCGACGATGCGCGCGTTGCAGCCATGCTTACGCGCGCAACGCGCAATCCAGCGTAGGCGAGCGGGATCGTGGGGGGTGTACTCTTCGTCCGTGAATTCCGCGTTCTCAAGCATGATCGGATACTAAGCGAGGACTATGCCAATTGACTAGGACCTAAACCCGCGATTCGTGGTGCGAAAAACCGGGGATGCGACATCCGCGAGTGTCGCATGCGACGTCGCAGGTTCTAGAGCTCGGGAATTACGGGGTTATACTGTTCAGTACCAGTGTCGCAGGGGTGTCGCACCTCGAGACTCGAGGCATTCCGAGCTCTTAGACCTGCGACAGGGGTGCGACACCACTACTGAACAAAAAAGGTGTGTGATTCCAGAGTTCTGCAGGGTGCGACGTCGCATGCGACAGTTGGGGGGTGTCGCAGGCTGACTGCGTCATAAGCGATTACAGGTATTTGCGGGACTAAGCATCTGGCATATTCAATGCTCTATATCAAATCATGATGACGATGATTTCCGCCGCGTGGGACCTTTGCCCGGAACTACTCACGATCGCCGTCGTTATGACGATCGCGATTGTCGCGTTCTTCGGGACCATCACTTGGGCAATCGTCGCGACGAAGATCGAGGCCTCTAAGCAGTCTCGCATCGCTCGTCGCAACTATGCCGCCATGTGCGCCGACGAGGACACGTGGTTTACGGGTGAGACGATCGCTCCGGGCGCTACGGTGTCTCTCCGCAAGCGTTAATCTCGACTGCACCACTCACAACCACACACGAAAGGCAACATCCCATGAGTAACTCGCGTAACATGTCCGACATGCTGCAGGATCTCCGCACCACGAAGTATCTCCGTCCGCGCACTAAGCCGGAATTCCGTCGCGTTGCCGATCGCGCTGACATCGCGCGGTACTGGCGAACCCTGGATCGGGCGCTCGTTCTCAGCATGCGGGATCCGGATCGCGCGATCCGCTACGCGGATGACGCACGCCGCATGGCATCGGAGATGCATCGCCCCGATCTCGCGTTCAACGCGAACGATGTTCTCAGCATCCTCGGAGGATTCTAGCCATGGCGAGGCCTCCGGTAAGGAAAGATGGATGGGTTCTATGTAGGTGCGTCGCATGTGGTCGGAAAAACTACGTTGAACCGCATGGCACTACAGCGAAGTGTAAGTGTTCTGATACGTGGACCGATCACGAACCCCTAACCCGTGGAGCAAAGTAATGGCGCGCGTGGTAGTCACGATTCCATGCGCCGACGGTCTGACGTTCGAGCAAGTCGCTACACTCTTGCGTGAGGCCTCGCAGAACATTGCGTGCGATCGATACACCGTCGAGGTGTCGGACGTGCACGTAGGCGACGCTGCAGGCCTAGGCGCGGTCGCATGGCACATTGACGATCCCTTCGCTGACTGGCGATCCGTCGGTACGTCTACCGAGGATGGTGCTCAGTGCCCAGGCTGATCGATGCGAGGCGATACCCGCTTGCCTGGCTTCTCGTGTATCGCCTAGGGAATGTCCCAGGCCTCGCTACAGCGTACGATGGCATCGTGGGTAGGCTCGTCGCTGAGCGTATGGCGCGGGGAATCCCAAGCCCACTAGGCTAGGCTGCGAATTGGCACGGAGCTTGCCGCCGGCGCTTCTATGCACGAGGCATGCCGACAGGTAGGCTGAGCTCAGGCAGCGGGCGATGCATGAACCGTGCCGGGACCCCGGGCGCCACCTCCAGCAAAATATTTTCGCGATCTTAGACCATTTTAATGCCTAAGTGCTCGAAAAGACGCGATCTTAGACAAATTTTTCGCCAAATTCTGGAAACTACACGCTTTTTAGCTAAAAACTAGGCTAAACTAGCGTAATCCTTACCACGACCCTCTCTTCCCGAGCGGGACTTCGTGGCACACCACCGTGGAATTTCGCCTCGTGTCTTCCCGATCGGGAAAAATGAGCCAGAATAGCGCGATTTTTGCCCTAATTTCACGTATTTTGGCTCATTTTGGAGGTTGCAACTACGTTTGTAGTAGCGACCTCGACTTACTGGCGCGATTCGCGATTCGCGAACCTCGAATGGCCCTGTTTTAGCCGGTCAAATTCGTGTTTTGGGCACAACCGCGCCACACGTGGCACGATTCGTGCATGGCACACGAGACCGAGGGCCCGAAGCCCGCCGAGTGGAACGACGATCGCGGCGATGGCCGGACCCCGAATGGCCAGTTCGCGCGCGGCGTGACCGGCAACGCGCGCGGGCGCGCCGGACGGCTCGGCGGGACCCTGTCCGGGCACATGGACGGCGCCGCGCGCGCTGCGGACGCCTCCGAGCCCGAGAATCGTGCCTCCAGCCGCGGCTACTTCGCCGACGGTGGCGGGTGGGCGACGGCCCACAATGACGGCTGGTCGTCGACGCTGACCGGCATCGGCAACGCGATGATGGACAAGCGCATGTCCTCCGCGTTCTACGCGATGCGCCTGTCGTACTTCGAGCTCATCGAGATGTGGCTCGGCGACGACCTGTTCACGCGCGCGGTCGAAACGCTTCCCGGTGAGGCGTTCCGCGAGGGCTACGAACTGTCGATCGCGGACGATGAAGACCCCGAGGGCGAGCTCAAGCACATCGTCGAGTCCAAGCTCCGCGATCTGCAGGTCGATCAGGTGCTCGAACGCGCGTGGCAGGTCGAGCGCGCGCTCGGCGGCGCCGCGGTCCTGCTTGGCGTCGACGACGGCCAGCCGCTGTCCGCGCCGCTCAACCCCGATCGCGCGAAGTCGTTCGAGTGGCTGCAGGTCCTCGAGCCGATCCAGTTGGTCCCGTCAACGTTCTACGACGACCCGAACGGCCCCAAGTACGGCGAACCGAAGTTGTACATGCTCACGGCGATGTCGCCGGTCACGCCGTCCTCCGGCGTCCCGATGGGTGACACGGTCGGCGGCGGTCTCCAGCAGCGGACGCTCCAGATCGACACGCGCCTGATCCACGAGTCTCGCCTCATCATCCTCGGCGGCATCCGCGTGAGCCGGTTCCAGCGCCACAGCATCGCCGCGGGCGGCTGGTGGGGCGAGTCGGTCATCGTGCGGATGTACGACATCATCCGCGACTTCCACAACGCGTGCGCGGCGGCGGGTCTGATCGTCACCGACTTCTCGCAGGCCGTCATGAAGATGGACGGGCTCGTGCAGATCGCCGCGCGCCAGGGCGCGGACAACGGCGAGCTCGCGAACCGCATGCGCGCGCTCAACATGGGTCGCTCGGTCGCGCGCGCGATCCTGATCGACACCAAGGAAGAGTTCAAGCGCGAGTCCGTCCAGATCTCGGGTCTGACGGACCTGCTCAACTGGCTCGCGTCGCGCGTCGCCAGCGTCCTCGACATGCCGCTGACCCTGCTCATGGGTCAGAGCCCCAAGGGCCTCGGTAACGAAGGCGAGTCGGACGTCCGGTTCTACAACGACCGCGTCGCGTCCCTGCAGGCCCGCAAGGTCTCGCCGTGGCTGCGCCGGATCATCACGCTGGTCTTCAAGGTCCTCAAGAAGCCCGAGCCCAAGCGCTGGGACATCGAGTGGCGCGCGCTCTGGCAGATGGACGACGCCGAGACCGCCGAAGCTCGGCTCACGATGGCTCGAGCCGACTCGCTTTACGCCAAGATGGGTGCCCTCCACCTCGACGAGATCCGCAAGTCGCGCTGGGGTGGTAGCAAGTACAGTTACGAGACCCACGTCGACCTGTCGAAGCCGGCCCCGGGCCCGATCGCACCGATGGGCGCGGCGCACGTGCCCGATGGCATGCGTGCGCAGCCCGGTTCGCTCAAGCCTCAGGGCGTGGGCGCGGGCTCGCACGGCGTCTCGGGGTACTCGCGGCGTAATCCACAGAAGACGTCACAGGGTGCCGAGGCCAAGGTCGGCGGTGACGCGGCACCGGGCGCCGGCGTGGGCGCGAAGGCGGACGCGATGGACTTCGACGTCCAGGCCGCGTGGTTCGCGCGCGTCGACGCGGTGGCCGCGGCGATCGCGAGCATGACCACGGAAGACGCGGACGAGCTCGACGCGTCGGTCGCGATCCTTCGCCAGGCCATGGACCGCGCGCCGCGCCCGGACGGCGAACCACACATGGACTACATCGAGAAGCGCGACGGCCGCTTCCACGTGATGTCGGAAGAGGGCAAGAGTCTCGGTGACTATGCCACGCGCGAGGAAGCGGTCCGACGCCTTCGTCAGGTTGAGTGGTTCAAGCACCACCCATCGACTTAGAATGCGACGTGGCCGTAGAGCGCGATCTGGTGTAGTTCCGACATCGCGCGCAGGTTGATCTCGCCGTGCTCGATGATCGGCTCCATGATCTTCCGCATCTGGTTCTCGCGGTCATGGCCAGGAGACGCTTCGTAGGTCCTCTCGATGGCCAGAAGACCGTCGTTGCCGAACAACTCTCGAAGTTGTTCACGCATGTTCCACGCTGCGGCAATCCTGCAGTTGACCGTAGCGTTCGGGTCACTGACGTTGGGGTGCAGGATCGACCGGGAGATCCCGCGCTCGACCGAGACCGCGAACACCGCACCCAATGCGCACGCGGTGCACGAGGCGCCGTCGACACGGTTCTCGTCGTCGGTCTCGGACGTCAGGTACAGGTAGCAGCCGTAGCTCGGCTTCAACTTACCGAAGTCGATCCACTCCAGGATGTCCTCGGCGATGCGAATGCGCTCCTCGTACGCGATCGACGCCGCGAGCATGAGTTCGTCCGGGTCCGGTTCGTCGGTAGGACGGGCGCGCTTCAAGGGCTTCGCGGTCTTCAGGGGCTTCTCGTTGGTCGGCATGCCTAAACAACTCGGGTATTCCCCGCGGTGTTCCGGGAAACTGCCGTCCAGTTAAACTTGGCGGATCGTCAGGTTTAACTTGGCGATCGAGAAGGAAAGTTTCCCGATTCGAGCAGTTTTCCTGCGCAGGAAAGTCGGCCGGAACTGGAAAGTTGCCTAAATAGGTCGTGTTGCCCAACCCGGACAACACCCTTAGTTTAGGCAACTTCGTCGAAGTCAAACGTCACGAACGTGCCGCCCTGGTGGGTGCACTTCTCGCCGTGGGTCATCGGCGGGCACAGTCCGTCCTCGGCCTGCAGCGCCCAGCGACACCTCGGCGCGAGGTTGCACTTCAACTTCCGCGTCAGACGCCCGAGCGGGATCGTGTCGGCCGCGGTGCAGCGCTTCTCCCACCACGTGCAGTCGACGGTGGTGCAGTCCTCGTGATGGAACCCGAGCCCGCCACCTTGGACTGATGGACACTGTGGCTTCATAGACCGTGCCGGAGCTTGAGGATCTTCGTGAGGTGCCACCCGAGACACAGCGGGCACTGATACGCTCGCGTGCGGACGCCGCGCGTCGCGAAGTAGTACCGGCCCTTGGCCTGCGCCGAGATCTCCGTCGAGTAACGACGCTTGCTGTGGCAACCGCGATTCGGGTCCATCATCGGTCGCGCTTCGCAGGGTCGTAGAGTTGTCCGGGTTGCAGTAGTTCGAGGCGATTCACAGGTCCGCGTTCGGACCACGAGATGTACGAACCGTTGATGAATCCACTGTAGTGCACGTGTCGTTCGAGTTGGTTCCCGAAGTACATCCGCGGCGCGACTGGTTCGCCGTGTAAGCGGTTCGGCACGGACGCGAAGTAGATCGGGAACGGTGATGGTTCCTCATCTTCGACCATCTTGCCCTCGTCGACCACGGTCACGCCGCCTTGTCCTTGTCGAGTGTCTTGGTCTCGTCGAACGTTTTGAATGTCCACGGTGTCGGATCGAACCTCGTCGAGTACGAGATACGCTCGGAACGAATGGCGCGCAAGGTCCGCAGAGCATCGGCGTGGCTCGCGTTCAGGGCTTCCTGCAATTTCTTGTTGTTCCAGCGCCGCTTCCAACCGGTGCTGTGACCCTTGCGGTACTGCCAGAACGCGCGATTCTTCATGCGCTCGTACGCGTGCCACGTCCAGTAGTCGCGACCGCCATCGAGGTGGTCCTCGAACTCGCGATCACCTTCGACGAGCTCGTCGGGCAACAGGCGCGCCATCTGCCTCTGTAGGCGCAGGCGTCCCTCGAGCCACCAGTCATCACGCGTGTACCGCCGCTTGGGCCGGAACCGAGAACGACTCACGCATGATCAACGAGGTCCGCGTGACTTCTTATGCCGCTTTTGCGACGCGAGGGTCCGGGTACGTCCACGCTGGTTCGCCCGCGGTCCTGCGCCGTTCGAGTTCGTCGTTGATGCGCTTGGCCCACATACCCCAGTCGGCTTCCTGATTCGGACTCGTCGCGGTCATCAGGCGCCGTTCGCAGTCTTCGAGCGCGTTGCAGAGCATGTCGTGGGTCATGAGCCGGAGCGGAACCGGCTTCCCAAGCCAGTATCCCCACGACGGACCCTGCGTCACGATGCCAACGACGCCGGTCACGAGGTGCTTGGCGAGCACGACCTCCGCGATCGCGACGTTCTCGTCGACGCTACGCTGATACGCGCCACGTTTCACGCACACGACCACGACCAGTGGCACCGGTTCGTAGATCGCGAAGGTCTTGTGCGCGACCGACCACGTCGAACGGTGATCACACAAGGCCTCGGTGAGTGCTTCCCACAGGTCACCACGCGAGCCCGTGGCGTAGAGCCGGGCCTGACGGGCACGTTCGATGGCCTCGTAGGCCTGCGGTGAGAGGACGATAGTGTCCGGCACTTCGTGCCCGCCCTCGCCGGTGATCTCGTTCGCGAGTTCGTTCATGTCCGCGAGGAGCTCGTCGACCGACTTGTTGTCCCAGTTGGACACGATGCCACCCAACTTCGGCGCGTTCGAGAGCGTCGTGAACAACTCGGCGTTGGGATCCGGCGGCAGCGTCTCGAACTCGATCGGCAGCAGGGGCGTCAGCAAGCCGTAACGCTTCCGCCAGTAGTCCTGCTGGTCCGGCGGGATGTTCATGCCGAGTTGCTCGACGAGACCCTTCAGGTCGTACTTCGTGTTGGCGGTGCACGTGGCCTGGTGATCGATCTCCGAGCACGTGTAGATCAGCCGACAGTGCGTGCAGAGCGGCACGACTACTCCGGTTCCAGCATCCGGCCGATGGCGAGAGCGTTGTTCAGGAGTCGCGCGATGGGCTCGGCGACGTGCTGTTCGAGGTTGTCACCGATCACGTAGTGGTCGTCGTAGTCATCCTCGCCCGCATCGTTGGGGATGTAGACCAGACGGTCTTCGAGCATCACGGCATCCTCGACGGTACCGATGACCGGAATCTTGCGATGCTCGACGACGGTCGCCGGAAGGAACGCGAAGCGCCCGAGGAACCCGTCGGCGTCGCGCTTGAACTGCTCGATGTCTAGATCGCGTAGATCCACTCGTCCGTTGCTCATGGTGTTTCCCCATCATGTTGTTCGCACATCACTTTGAACTCGCGACAACCTCTGCACAGCCCATCCAGCCCATCGGCAACGTCCTCGCATGGGTCGCTACTCACCGAGCGAATCAGCGAACCGCACTTCTGCCATTCGCTATGTGTCCAGCAACGTCCGTGGGTCTCACATGCGCCGACAGGGTCGCATTCGAGCAACTCCTTCACTGTTTTGATCTCGGACACATCGCAGCCAACGGCAGCCGCGATCGACTTACGCCATGCCTCTACCTCGTCGTTGTTATCGCTCATTACTTCGTCATCCTGTAGAAGTGCTCGGCCATGAACACGTTCGTGAACGTCCGTGCGTTGTCGTCCTCGATCTGACGCCGCTTGCGTTCCTCTTCACGACCTTCCTGGTCGGATTCTTCGTACATGAGGTCGGCGTGCTCGCGTTGCAGAGCGTGGACCCGGAGCGAGAACGCCGCGGGGTCCTGGACGTGATCGCCGTACGCGTACTCACCGCAGAGTACGAGAACAAACTTGGCGCGTGTGGCGACGGGGATCTGCACGACTACTTGAGGATGCGGTTGTCGGGGGCTGGCTCAGCGAGGTCCTCCGGCGGAACCATGTGGCACTCCTTACAACGCCGCCCCGCCGGGATCATCTTCCCGGTATCTTTGTCGAAGACCTCGAACTCGGCGTAATCGTGCGCGCCGCGGTTCTTGCAGAACGTGCTCGCGAGCAGATCACAGGTCCCACAGCCTCGAGCCATGGTCGACGACCCGAGGTTCACGATCTGCCACTCGTGGTGCCCGCGGCGTGTGCACACGGCCACGCAAGCTGCGTCCATGATGATGCCGACACCGGTCGAGCCGGTCGCACCGACCACCGTGAGCAGCGTCGCGACCTCTTCGCCGACGGCCTCGATGAGGACCTTCTTGAGTGCATCACGTGGGCGCATCCCGACGCTGACGTAACTAGCCGCGCGCTCGGCGCAGGCCTGAACATCGGGAACCGGGGGATAGGAGACGTTGTTCATAGGTCCTCGGGGAGAGGTTCCAGGAGCTCCAGGTGTTCCCGCGCGCGCCACACGTCGAGTGCCAGGCGGGCCTCATCGCTCTGCGTCAGCATGAACTCGTCGTCGTGTCGCCTCACGAGCGGTTCCATCGCGTGTTCGAGATGTTGATTGTACATCTCTTGGATTGCAGGATCGACGAGTAGCAACAACTTGAGACCCCGTTCCATGAACGCCTTGGCGACCGCCGCATTCTCGATGTGCTTGAACGAGACCGCGTACACGGTCTCCAGCGGTGCACCGGACATACGCGCAACGATCTGCACGATGTCCTGAGCGCATCGGTCGATCTCGAAGCGGTCGAGCGGAGACCATTCACACGTCGTGTGCTTGGGCATCCAAACCTTGATCTGGCGTCTCGGCCCTCGACCGTTCGGGTACGATGGCGAGGCATTACCGATCCTGTGAATTGACGCAGCGTGAAGGTCGCGCGAGCACCGCACCCAAACACCGACGCGAGGGTCCCACCAGACGCTGTCGAACCAGGTGAACACGTCACCGATGTCGTGCAGCGTCCCGTAGCATGGCAGGACCGCGGGCACCGTCATTGAGCCGTCAGGCGTGTAGACCAGGCGAAGCACGGTTCGCAAGGTAACGAGTTGCGGGCACTGAATCTCGAACATGACGCTAGCTTCCGGCCAGCACATGTCGACATAGGTCCAGGTCGGGTTGTTATCCTTCCAGTCGGCGTTGTTCCCGATCCAACCGTACGGCCTGGCGGTGTACGTGATCATTTCGCCGCCTTCCAAAGCGCGTTCCACGACATCTTTGACAGCATGCCGCCCGGTCGCGCGCGGCCCTTGCGCCGGTCGACGAGATGGTTGTTCAAGTCGTACTCCTTGCGCTCGTGGCTGAACGTACGGTGGCGGTTGAACTCCGGCGCGGGCACGAACGTGGTCGTCGTCTTGCTCGTGTCCATGAGGTCGCCGCTGACGTACGACTTCAGGCGCAGTTCGTCCTCGACGGTTTGATGGATGGCGTTGCCGTGGACCATGGCTTGCGACGCAGCGTGCGCGATCTGCGAACCGGCGGGTGGATTGTACAGCGGCTTGGCGTCGAGGATGCGCTGCAGCGCGGACGCCGTTACCGACTTGGCCTCCTGATGATTGCCGAACGGCTCGACGACCTTCACGGGCCTCCTCGGGTCAACGCCACCGAAGTTGAACATCTTCGCGCGCTGGCGCTCGCGCTTCGCTTGGAGTTCGAGACCGCGTGTTGGCGGTGGGTAGCCACGCCGCACGTGTTCGCGATAGTCGGTGCCCCAGGTGTTACGTCCGCGCGCGCGGTCTTCGTCGGGATGGCCCCAGCCGGTCGTCTTCTCGATGATGACCTTCGCCGGCCACTGCGCGCCGCAGTCCGCGTTCATCCACGGGTTCACGCACCCGGGTGTCTGCACGAAGTGGAACGGACAGATCTGCGCGAGACGCGCGATGAAGTAGTGCTCGACGCCGTTCTCGTCGACCGCGGGCCACTCGATCTCGTCACGGAACGCGAGTTCGATGTTGACCAAACGCCCGGGTGCCGGGTGCTTGGCACGCATGAAGCGTGTGACGTCGTCGGTGGCGTGCTCACTCATGAGTCTCTCGTAGGGTTCGTATTCAAGTAGACAGTGTCTGCAGGTTGGCGGAATTCGATAGCCGTTCCACGAGGTGACCTTGTGCACACCGCATGTCACCGACACGCGCAACACCGTCGCGTGGGTTTGGAGAAGACCAAGGTTCCGCCAGAGCAGGTCTGCGCGTGCGGGAACTTGCGCGGGTTGAGCAGGAGCGCCTGGTTCGGGTCCTCGACACTCGCGTGACACCCCAGGCATTCAAGCGCGCGATAGGGAACCTCGCAGCGCAGGTGGTACTGCGCCAGGTGCCGCGGGATACGCGCGCCGTCAGGGCAGAAGATGAAGTTCGGGTTGCTCGTGTCGATCTTGCCACCGACGAGTTCGAGTAATTCGCAGGTCATTCGTTCGCCTCCGGTGGCAGCCATGGCGGGAGTTCGTCCTCGTCGGCGTCCTCCGCTTCCATGGCGGCCTCCTCCGCTTCGCGCCTGAGGCGCTGTTCCTCGGCCTTGGCCTTCGCCTCGGCTTCCTTCTTCTTGCGGACCTCTTCGCGGCGCTTGAACTCGGGACAGCCAGGACCCAAGAAGCGCGTGACGCTCCGGGTGTTGATCGCCGCGTTCGAGACGTCGCACTCGGCGAAGTAGCAGTCGAAGCACACGCCCCACGTCTGGCTCTTGCGGAACTTGGGCGCGTTCGCCTTGCAGCACACGCACTCGACGTGCGTCGCGTTCGGGTCGGCCGACGAGGCCGTGGGTGTGATCGCGTTGCCGATGAGGGACGCGATCAGGTCGTGTGCTTCGGGTCCGGCGCTCATGACGACTACAGCGACTCGGCGAGGTGGAGGAACTTGCTCTTGACGTAGACACGGTTAGCGAGCGCGACCGCACGACCGATCACGCCTGGCGGAACCGGTTGATCGAACTCATCTCGGAGGACCTGCTCGATGAACCGACCGTGTAGTAGGGTCTGCCCCGGCGTGATCAGGCGTCGAGTGGTGTTGCCGTGGTGAGTGTCCTTCCAGCAGACCTCGACAGGGCCGTTGAATTCGTCGTTGTCGTGGATGAGCCACAACCTCGGCGCGAGTTCGTTGATGTAGTCGTGCGTGGTGCGTGACATCAGGACTCCAGACCGAGCGCCGTCGCCAGCGCCTCCTCGGTTTCGAGCATGCGGCGATGGGTCTCGATCATGACCAGGCTCGCGGCTTCCTTGTCGGGATGGCGGTCGGGTAGACTGCGGAACGTGTGCGCGGCTTCGCGGTGCGCGCGCAGCGCCTTGATGTGCGCCGCGGCCTCCACGTCGGCACCGACGCGCTTCGCAGGCAGGACCGTCTCCTCGGGGTACGGCGCCGAGACATGTGACACGGCATCGGCGAGTTGCGTGCGGTACAAGCGCATCGCCCCGCCGTGCATCGCCATGACCTCGTACATGTCCTTGTCTCGCGTGATGTTGGTGTCGGCTTCGTACCGCGCGTGGTCGTACGCATCCTGCGCCGCGAGGTAGCGTGCCGTGAGCGACGCGAGCCCGACCGCAGCTTCGGCGCAGATTGCAGCCGTGTTGCGGACGCCACCGCGCGCGTGGAACTCGGTCTACATCGCGACGTCCATCTTCTCGGCGAGCGTGACCGGTTCGTTACTCATCGCTGCACCAGCGAGTAACAGGAAGACTCCCAACCTCGCCCCCAACCTCTTGATGTACGTGGTTCGCGGCGCATCATCCCCCACGTGGAGAGTTGACGGAGTGCTCGGCTCGCCTGAATCTTCGAGATCGATCGAGAGATCGTAGCGGTCTCATTACGAACTAGGAGTTCCTTGACGTAAGAGACTACATCTGCCGCGCTGATAGCAACGGCATCATGTGCGGCCTCCAGGCAAGCGTTTTGTACGTCTGTCAACTCATGTACATTCACTGGTCATCATCCTTGAGTAGGGCAGCGATGGTTTCGCGCAGTTCGTCGACGCGGTGCGCGAGCAACGTGCGACCGGTCTGGCGATCCTTAACTGTATATCTTGACCGCGCGCCTTGGTACTTGTGCCACTTCGCATGGAATCGCTTGTCTGCGGTCTCATACTCGCGGCGTCCTACGCGGATCAGTTTACTCATCGAGGTCCTTCGCCTTGTTGGCAACGTCGTCGAGTGCGCTGAACTCGTCATCGTCCATCGCTTCGTAGATGTCGCGCGGCATTACCGCACTGTCGACATTAGCCGACTCGACATCCTTGATGTCCCACGAGTCATCTTCGGAAGCGCGCTCGACGAGCAGCACGAGGGTCACCGGGAGGTTGACGCTGAATGTCACGCGACGCTTCTGCGGCTTGGTCTCGGGTTTGAGCCAGTCGCAGTCCGGGTTCGTGCACTTGCCGTTCTCGCGGTCACCACCACAACCCATGCAATCGTCGTTGGCGGGTAGGAGAGCGAGTTCCTCTTCGGGTTCGGCGAGATCGCGCGAGCGCGGCAGGGACTTCGACAGGTTCGCCGAGGTCTGCTGGTTCAAGGTCATCTTGACCTTGGGCGCGGGTGCGATCTTGGCGTTCTTCGGCATGCGCAGCGGCTTGGTGTCCGCCGTGGTCGACAGAGCGGGCGTCACGTGGCCGATGACCGGCGGACCAACACGTCCATCATCGAACGCACTGGGGCGGGACTTCGGTGGCTTCCGGGCGCTCATGCCTGACCCTTCGTCATCATCGGAACGTCGGCGTCGCGCAGCGACTCCATGCCGATGGTCTTGGCGATGATGCTCTGGGTGTGCGCGCCGAGGCCGCCCTGATCCAGGCACGCCATCGCGAGGTCGAGGAAGTCGCTCTCGGTCAAGGAGAGACACTGGATGAGGTCCAGGGCTTCTTCGACCTTGGTGTTTGGGTACTTCTTGGTGCAGTTGGTTGCCATGATGCCGAGGGTACCTGCGCGTGGCGTGCCGAGCTCCAAATACTCGAAACCCCGCGGTGGAGGTCCCGCGGGGTGTTGCTTCTGCACCACAGTGTGGTGCGTTCGACTCGAGTCCTGTACCTAGGTCGTGCTCGTGCCACTCGCCGTGTCAGCGGCCGGCGCGGGCGCGACGGTCGCGGCCGGCGCGGGCGCCGGGACGGGGTTGCTGGGATCGGCGCCGAGGGCGCGCAGGTGGTCGGCAACTGCCTGCAGCGACGCCAACTGGTCGGGCGTCACGGCGTTGGCGAGCTCCGCGGTCAACTTGTCGACCTTGGCGGCGACGGCGTTCGTGTTGTCGTTGAGGGTCTTGATGATGTCATCGATCTGCTGGTTCACGGTCACGAGTCCTTGATTGAGGTTGCGCAACGCGGCGGCAATCCCGGCGAGGGTCTCTTCGATCTCGGTCAGTCTGGCCAGTACCTGTTGCTCGTACTTGCGTCGGCGGGATGTCCACCAGGGCATGCGCAGAGAACCTACCACGCATCCCCCAACATTCCCGATGGGGCTACTTGGGATCCTCGCCGCGCTCGCTGGCCTTGATCCACTCGTCGAGTTCCGCGAGCGTCTGCGGCAGACGCCCGACGTTTTCGAGGTGCGTGCTCGCCGTCCCCGAGAGCCACGTCTTCTCGAACGTGATCTTGAGACCGAGCTTGTCGAGAACCATCTCCAGGACCGTACCGGCCTGGATCGTGTGGTCCTCGTGAACCAGTACGCCGTCGATGTAGAGTCCTTGCCAGTCGCCTCCGTCGTGGTCCGTGAGCACGACCTGCGGCATTGGACGGGTCTCGGCGTTCTCTGGTGCGGGCTTCTTGCTCGGTGTCTTCTTGGACTGGGAGGGCTTCTTGGGCATGCGAGAATAACGCGGTGAACTCACGTGCGTCTTCCGGTTGACGGTTGTTGCCGAGGTGGTAGCCAGACGATCATGGATGACAACACCGTCAACGTCCGGTGGTCCATGACCTGGTCTCAACGTGGTCAAGTCGTGGCCGTCGAGGTCGCCCGTGTCGTCGTAGCAGTTGCCGGCTTTCCGCCCACACCGCTCTACTTCGATCTCGATACAGGCAAACCGATCTCGCCCAGTACGTCTCGTGGCGATGGCTGGCCGCGTATCGACGAACCGGACCTACAGCGCATCAAGGTCATTGCCGCCCGCAGACAGCGATAAATCTGGAACACCTCCGGTGCACGCCTCGTTGTTCTAACGTGCGAACGCGATCCTGGTTGTTCCTGCCCACTCTGGCTCTCGCCGCAGTGACGTACCCGATCTATCGCATCGGGCGCGGCATCTGGCGATTGTTCGTGATGCCATCTCCGGGTCCCAGGCTGTGGGACGGAATCGATGACGACGACCCGGGCGTGGACCTCGATGCGTGACCCCGCCGTGGCAGGTATCCTGGGACCGCCCGCGTCTCACAAGACGGAACTGAACCGCATCCTCGACAAGGTCGTCGGCACCGACAAGACCCTCGGAGAGGTGACGTTCCAGGCACCAGTCTCTCACGAGGACTGCGCCGAGGTCGGCAAGCGTCTCCGCGCGCTCGTGCCCAAGGGCACCAAACTGGACATCTTCCACCTCAAGCAAGAGTTCGTCCAGATCACTCTCTCGCTCGACAACGAGTCCCCAGTCTCCCGCCGCATCACCATCAAGGCCAAGCCATGACCACTGACCCCTTCGACACCGTCGACATCGACCTCGGTGACCTCGACGACGCCCCCACCAAGCCGCGCATCGTCCAGGCAAGCATCGGTCCGATCCGCGTGAAGGACCTCAAGAACCTCGATGACCTACAGGTCCCCAGCGCCGAGGAGTCCGCCCCGCAGAGCATCGCCGAAGCCGTCGGACGCGTGATCGCCGATCACGACGAGATTCACGTCCCGGACGTCACGATCACGGATGACAACGGCAAGGCCTTGGTCGAGTGCGGTCAGACGACCCTGGACCACGCGCTGATGGTCGCCAAACAGACCGTGAAGATGATCCCGCAGATGCCCCTGAATCGTCAGGCGGGTGACACGATCGCTGTTGTTCTGGCCGTGCTTCACTACGAGCGCGAGAACAAGCACCTGAAGGAGTTGCTGCACCGTGCGAAGGTGCAAACCACCGAACTCGCTCTGACACTCCTCGACCGCAAAGAGTAACGTCACTTCTTGACGGCCTTCGGCGCGAGTTTGGCCTGTTTTGCCGTCGCTGGGATCATGAACCAGCGACCGCGTCGCGGCGTGCCCAGGTTCATGACCTGATGCTGGCTGCGCTGGATCTCGACCAGGACGCCGCTCACGCGCGGCGCTCGTGCGCCCGTCGCGGCGACGAGTTCCGCGGTCGTCATGGGCTGATCCGAGATCAGCGTCTCGACCATGGCTCGCAGGACATCCGGCGGTGCCATGTCACCCACGCGCCAGATCCAACGCGCAGCGGTTGCCGTGCCGACGTTCCAGACCTTCTTGCTCTGGCGCATCTTGCCGAGTTCCGCGGCGGCCTGGCTCAACGTCACGCCCACGACCTCGGCGACGTCGCGCAGTTCCATGGGGCGCTCGCGTAGGCGAGCCTCGATGGTCTGCGCCAGTGTCGGCGCCGGGACAGAACGCGCAGCGTTTGCGGCCTGGCGGGCCACATCGCGCGTTCCGCGCGCCTTCACCTGGCGTTCGAGCATGTCCAGACGCTCTTGGACGAGCGATAGTGCCGCTCTCGTGCCCTCGAGATCGGCCTGGATGTCATCGGAATTGAACTTGTTAGACGGATTGTTGTTGCTGTCCACGCTGCCCTCCACGCGCATGCGAAGATGCAGTCCGTGTGCCTATTCTCTGCCGCATCCTGCTGCAGGGATCTCGCCTCGTTATGCAGTGCGCTACGCGATTCTACTGAGACGACCTGGCGCAATCACGGCTATTCCCGTGGCGAGATAGCACGCTCCGAACTTGCATTTTTGGAATCCCGGCTCACGATGTCGCGTTCTGCTCAGCACATGCCCACGAGGAGGGCCGAATGTCGACTCACTATCTGAACGATGCACTGACTCCTGCCACCCAGCGTGAGGCCCTGCCGGGCCAGGTGGCCAACTCCGGCGGCGGATTCTCGTTCGCCGTCGATGACTGGACGCGACTGGACCGGTTCCTGGTGCTCGGCACCGAGGGCGGTTCGTACTACGCGACCCAGCGTACACTGACGCGCGAAAATGCCGCGGTGGTGGAACGCTGCCTGGCGGCGGACGGCAAGCGCACCGTGCGCGCGATCGTCGAGATCTCGAAGGCGGGTCGCGCTCCCAAGAACGACCAGGCCATCCTCGCGCTCGCGATGGCGGCGCGCAAGGGTGACGACCAGACCCGAGCTGCGGCCTACGCCGCGCTGCCGGCGGTCTGCCGCACGGGCACGCACCTGTACATGTTCGTGAACTTCGCGACCCAGATGGGTGGCTGGGGCCGTGGTCTGCGCCGCGCCGTCGGTGCGTGGCTCAACGAACGCCCCGCGCAGGACGCGGCGTACCAGGCCGTGAAGTACCAGCAGCGCGATGGCTGGTCGATGCGTGACCTCCTGCGTCTGTCGCACCCGACGCCGCGCTCGGCGGCGCACGGCGTGCTGTACGACTTCATCACCAACGGCGAGATCGATGATGCTTCCGTCGCCGAGTACGACGAACTGAACATCCTGATGGCGACCCAGGCCGTCAAGCGCGCCTCGACGGTGACCGAGGTCGTGGACCTGATCCGCGCGAACAACTTGCCGCGTGAGGTCGTCCCGACGCAGTGGCTGAACAAGGTCGAGGTCTGGGAAGCCCTGCTCGCCAAGATGCCGATGGGTGCGATGCTGCGCAACATCGCTAAGATGACCCGCGTCGGTCTCATCGCGCCGCTGTCGCAGGCCACCGAGCTCGTGACCACGCGTCTGGCCAACCAGAACGCGATCACGAAGGCGCGTCTGCATCCGCTCGCGATCCTCAACGCCCAGAAGACGTACCAGTCCGGCCACGGTCAGCGTGGCGGCGGTTCGTGGTCGCCGGTTCCGGCGGTCATCGACGCGCTCGACGCGGCGTTCTACCTGTCGTTCGGTTCGATCAAGCCGACCGGCAAGGCGCACCTGCTCGCGCTGGACATCTCGGCGTCGATGACCTGGTCGAAGGTCGCGAACTCGGCGTTCACACCACGCGAGGCGAGCGCTGCCATGGCGCTCGTGACCGCGGCGGTCGAGCCGAGGTACCACGTGGTCGCGTTCTCGGATGGCATCCGTGATGCCGGGATCACGGCGAAGATGCGCCTCTCGGACGCGATCGCCAAGATCGAGCGGATGCCCGCGTCGAACACCGACTGCGCGCTGCCGATGATCTGGGCCATGGACAACAAGGCCAAGGTCGACGGTTTCGTGATCTACACGGACAGCGAGACCAACGGCTGGCGCATGCACCCGAGCGAGGCGCTGCGCGCGTACCGGAAGCAGTCCGGCATCGACGCACGGTCGGTGGTCGTCGGCATGATCGCAAACCAGTTCACGGTCGCCGACCCGAACGACTCGGGCATGCTCGACGTCGTCGGCTTCGATACCTCGGCACCGTCGGTGATCTCGGACTTCATCGCGGGCGGCAAGACCGCCAACGAGACCGATGACTCTGACGACGGCGAGGAGTCGGAATAAAGGATCGCCCTCGGGCGTTTACAGTTCAGACGAGCCGGACGCTAGAGCGTTACCTTCTGGAAAAAGACCGCCGGGAAACCGGCACTCGCTCTGCAAATTATGTTCGTCGCTATCTTCGCTGGGTCGGTTGTTGATCGTTACCAACTCTAGAGGTCGTGGGTTCGATTCCCACCGTCGCGAGACGTAGCTCAGTGGATAGAGCGCAAGACTAAAACGGCGATCTTCAGTTACACATCCAGCAACTTATTCCGGGCCAGGGCGCAATCCCTGGCCCTTCGTGTATCTGGGCTAAATCCGCGAGAAACTTACGCGATTTGCCCTGGACGCCCGCGCGCGCCACGATCAAGCCATGCCAGTCAGGGCCCTCGAATACACACCGATCGTCGCACCACGCGGCGAGGTCGTGCATGCGACCAGCCTGAGCCAGGCCCGCAAGACCGCGTGCGGCAAGAAGTGCATCGGCTGGCGTGTCGCCCTGCGGCGACTCAACTGCCCGGACTGCAAGCGCGCCGTGCACATCGACGTGAGGACGAGGTGACCAGTGACCTGGTTCGAGCTCGTGCTCTGCGTCCTCGTCGGCGTCGCCGCCGCGTGCGCTGACCTCGCGCACGTCATCTACGCGGCCCGTCGGGATGCCGCGCAGGCGCACGCTGCCGCGCGCTGGTCGGTGGCCCAGTGGGCCGCCATGACGGTCGGCTTCGTCGTCGCCGTCCGTGTGTCGATGGTTGCGCTGCCGTTCGAGGCGGCAGGGATGTACGCCGGGACCTGGCTCGCGATCAAGTCCCGGCGCACTGGCCGAGAACTTAGTCCTCGGTGATGGCCGTCGCGGTGGTCAACTGCGGCGTAACGCCGTTACCACACACGATATTCGGCGTGACCGTGCCCGAGTAGAGCAGGACGCCGGCGGCGCTCGAGGCCGTGCCGACGCCGAAGTAGGACGCCGTGCCCGAGCCACCGGTGCCAGCCGGGAACGTGATCGCCGCAGTCGGCGAGACGCTGTTGTTGGTCACGGTCCAGCCACCCGACGAACGCGCGACCGCGACGCGGGCGTAGCTCGTGTAGCCGATCTCGTTCGTGGTCTGGCTGCCAGCCTCGCCGGGGTCCGCCGTGTGCAGCGAGACGTACAGCGAACCGGCCGTCGTCGACCCGCGGAGACCAGTGGCGTCCCCGATGTTGGCTGCGTTCGTGTTATTGAACAGCAGCAGAAGCATTGCGTTTTCCCAGGAGTCAGACTTGGACATCGTGATCTCTCAGTCGGACGGCTAGCAGCAAGACTCGGAATGAGACATGAAACACTCATACCCCGA
>Ga0105238_10000261_pt1 | contig 58965 bp, 35 predicted proteins | sample KBSC34metaG_FD_81526 | JGI IMG/M metagenome (GOLD analysis project Ga0105238, IMG submission 81526) | Corn rhizosphere microbial communities from Kellogg Biological Station, Michigan, USA - KBS C3-4 metaG | ecosystem: Host-associated > Plants > Roots > Rhizosphere > Soil | place: Michigan, USA...
AAACCGCCGTAACCGAGGCCGTAGCCATATCCCAAGCCGTATAGCAATCCGGACAGCAATCCGCCGCCGAATCCATAGCCGTAGTACGGATAGCCCCAACCGTACAGACCGCGGCCGTAACCCCAGCCTCCATAGCCCCAACCACGTCCGTATCCGCCGTAACCCCAGCCGCGACCATATCCCCAACCGCCATAGCCCAGGCCACGTCCATATCCGAACGAATTGAAGTTATTGACCCGGTTGATGTTGGTCACGCGATTGACATTATTGAAATTGTTGACGTGGTTTGCAGTAAACCCATGTCGGCCGGCGAACGAATTTCCGCCAGCACCGTGATTAAACCCAGCACCCTGGTTGAAGCCTCCGCCGTGATGTCCGCCGACATTGGCAAGACCACCATGCGTACCGGCACCACCGTGATTACCCAGGAACGAACTGCGGCCAGCCCCACCCATTCCCGAGTGCGACAACGATGCTGTCCGCAGCCCTCCGGCAGCACCCCCCGCTCCATGATGAGACAGGAAGGATCCTGCGCCGCCGCGAGCGCCGTTAATGCCCCCGATACCCGAATGAACTCCGGCCCCGCCGCGCATCGCCGCAGCAGCCCCCATATGAGTCCCGCCCATATGCATGCCGCCGACATGAGCTCCACTCATACCGCCGACGCGGGCTCCCCCCATACCACCAACATGAGCGCCGCTCATCCCGCCCATGCGGGCTCCACCCATATGCATGGCACCGCCACCCATATGAGCACCGCCCATATGCATGCCGCCGCCACCCATGTGAGCCCCACCCATGTGAGCCCCACCCATGTGAGCCCCACCCATGTGCATGCCGCCGCCAAAGTGGCCGCCACCACCGCCGCCGAAGTGACCACCTCCGCCGTGGCCGCCACCTCCATGGCCACCGCCTCCATGTCCACCACCACCGCCGTGCGCCATCGCAATATCGGGGACGATCATCCCCATGGTCGCGACGAACATGAGCGCCGTCGCAATTCTCTTGAGTAACATGGCTCCCCCTCCCGTCCTGGTTTCCCGTGATTTTCGTGTGACCGGTCGGTCGCACGTCATCAGTATATGCAAGCTCGCGACAGTTCTGTGTATGTCTTGTCACCCTGTTGAGAATGACAGGTAACTCACATCAGCCCGCGACTTTGACGCCAACGTGGCGTTCCTTCAGATGGGATGCAATTCAGATACCACAACAAAACGGCTGTCGTCCCAGACAAGTCGGGGAAACTTTGACGACGGTCTGTGTCAATCACGCGACACATGCGACGATGTGAGCTTGCAGCACGGATCAAGTCCAAAGGGGGCGAAGCTCCTGCTGAGCCGGACATTGGACGCGACACACCGTCTGCCGCGCAGCCCCTCTGTCCTCGTTCACGGCTACGAAAAAAAGTTCACATTGCAGAAATGGCGCGATCCTCGGGCGGAGCACAATCGATTTTAGTCGATTTAAGACGGCTTGTCCCCACCCTACACAAAAAGACGCACTGTGTAGGTACTCATCAACTTTCAACGGCTCAGCAAAAACGGCCGCACTTCTGTGCCACTCTACGACAGAGCTTGACCAAGCTCGAAAATCGAGGCCGTATCGAGCATTCGGTCGTTGTCCTGGAACAAACTTTGGATCGCAGCCAGATGGATTTTCATCTTCGTCCCACCGACTCCGATCGCTCCGTAGTAATGCACGCTACCTTCACTGCGTGCTTTGTCCATCACTCCGACACCTTGAATGCCTGCAGGCGCGACGGCATTCAAATCGATCGCCAACTTCAATGTCGAGATGCTGGACAGTTGGCTGGTCGAGATCAATTGCGTCCCGGCGGCGCCGGCCGCCACAACCAGCTCGGCCTGATGGCACGCCCCTGCCATGCCTGTCTCCGTCACGGTCTCGTGCGGAGTCAGTTTCGACGCATCGACAATTTTGCCCAGCATCTGGCACGTCGCGGCCGATCGTTCCAGCGAGCGCGAACCCAATCGCACCGTGGCCCCCTGACTCAACAATAACTGAGCAACTCGGCAACCGACGGGACCGGTTCCGCCCAGCACGACTGCGGTCGTTTGCGACAAATCGAGGTGTCGTGCGGCGGCAATCACCGTTGCCGCGGCCGTGGTGTTGGAACCGTTCGAGTCCATCATGACCGAGACTTGGAACGGTCCAAACAGTGTTTTCGTCACCTTTTTGAGCAGCGCCTCTCCCGCAGCGACATTGCTTCCACCGATGAAGATGGCAGTATGGTTCAGGTCGGATGGCTTACGCGTAAAGATCGCGCCGTGGACCAGACCTTCCACATTGTCTGGCGTCACGCCGCCATAACTGAAAAGTTCGTCCACTCCCGCATCAATCGCAACGACACGATCGAAGGTACTGGGCAATGGGTCGGTATCGAACTGAATCAGGATAGTTTTCATATTTAGGCAGGCGGCCGATTGGAGGGATTCAGGCAGTCACAACGAACGACATCGTCACAACAATAAGACAAGCCCACGGGACAGGCGTCCTGTGGGCTTGAGATTTGACCGGTCAGGGCCGATCGCTCAGACCCCGAGCATCAAACGCCCGAGAATGGGTGCTTGGCCGAGTCTTTCTTAGCGACCACTTCGTCGACGGTTGGCAAACCCTTCATCGCGTTCGCGATCGCTTCCTTGGTGGCGTCGTAGTTGTATTGGAAAATCTTCTTGTCGTCGTTGGCTTCCCAGTGAATGAAGACGCCGCAGACGATGCACAGTTTTTCAGCCTGATCCTTGGGAATCACACCGGCAGCGACCGAATCGGCCACGGCCTTGGCGACGGCGTACTGAGCGGGGCCGAACATCTGAACGGCTTGCTTGGCACCCTTGATTGAAACCTTGGTGATCATGACGGTGGCCGGCTTCACGGCCAGGTTCGGTGTCAACACGGCCAGCAGGTTGCTGTGCCCCTGGCTTTGGTTGGCCAACGCGTTTGCGAAGGCAACGCCGACGGGACCTGACTTGTCGCCGATCAGCAAATCGATGTGCGCAATCTCATTGCCGTCACCGGACAGGGCTTCACCAACGTAAAACGACATGCTGTAATCCTCCTCAAGTTGATTCTGGCTGACGGCTCTTGCCCTCCGGAATGAGGAGGCGAGCCCGATCGTGTGATCGGAAATCGAGCGATACTGCATCGCCGCGATTGCCGATGTGATACTCATTCCTGCGTCGATTTTCCAGCAACACGACATCGCCAAATCGGTCTGATCTCGAGTCACTCAACATGTCACGTCGACGGATTCTGATTCTGGGAGGCAGCACGCGCGCCGCAGCCGATTCAGTCCGTCGCGCGGGATGCCTTCCGATCTGCGCCGACATGTTCGCGGATCTCGACCTGCGTCAGTCGGCCGATGTGATCCCGGTACGACAATATCCGCACAGTCTTCCAGATGATGTCAGGCACGTGCAGGCTGACGGTTGGTTCTATTGCGGGGCACTTGAGAACTACCCCGAGATCATCGCGGCGATTCAGAGACACAACCCGAATTGTGGCCCGTTACTGGGAACCAGTCCCGAGGCGCTGCGCCAAGTACGCGATCCACAGTGGCTGGTTCAACGGTTGCGAAGTGCTGGAATCGCAGCGCTAGATGTCCTTCCATCGTCCAGGCCGCCAGAAGCCGATGGAAGCTGGTTACAAAAGCCACTGGCCAGCGCGGGCGGCCGTTCGATTCGTGTCTGGAATTATGCCGCCACCCAAGTTCCGTTCGCCGAACCCTACTACTTTCATCGCAGGACAAGCGGCGTTGCACTGTCGGCGATCTTCTTTTATGAAGCGAATCACATCGAATGGCTGGGTGGTGCGAGTGAGTTGCAGGCGCAACAGAGCTCGCACCCTCCGTCCACATTCGCTTATTGCGGATCGTGCGGGCCCCTGCACCGCATCAATTTCAGCGACGCACATTCCGTCGATCGAAACGAATCGTGCCGACTTCGCTGCCGGTGCCACGTGGGTACAGTGAAGAGTATGCCCACAATGTCGAGTGTGATTGTCAGTGGGAACGCAGTGTTCCAATCAAACGTTCAAGTGCAACTCGACAAAATTGCACGAGTCCTTGTCCGAAACGCGCCCGCCCTGCGCGGCTTGGTGGGACTCGATTTTTGCCTGCACAATGGCGCCGTGTGGCTGACCGAGGTCAATCCTCGCTTCACCGCCTCCATTGAAGTGCTGGAATTGTCCACTAGACGTTCAATTGTCTTTGGACGCGATGAGGAACAGGTTCCTCGGCATCCAGAACTGGAACCGCCACCACCCTCGACACGCATGGTCGCCAAGCAAATCCTATATGCACCCCGCAGGTTGATCGTCGGTGATCTTAGCCGATTCGCCCGTTCGTCCAATCCCTGGGTGATTCCCACGATTGCCGACGTCCCGTTGCCGGGATCTGTTGTCGAAGCGGAGTGGCCGATCTGTACGGTGTTCGGAGCCGGTCCGAATTTCGACGAGATGCGGCAACAACTGAGAGAACGAGTGAATTCAATTCATTCGCTGCTATCGGTTGGTTAGACTGCCGTGACTTTCCACGAAAGCGAGCGACATGCCAGATAAACCGACGACCATCGACGAATACCTGGCCCGACTGCCAGATGATCAGCGGACAGCGTTGGAAAAGCTGCGCAAGGCAATTAAATCTGCAGCTCCCAGGGCCGAAGAGTGCATCAGTTATCAGCTGGCGGCATTTCGGCTGGATGGAATGCTGGTTGCCTTTGGCGCCACGAAAAATCACTGCGCGTTCTACCCGATGAGCGCCACAACGGTCGCTGAATTCGAAGACGAACTGAAAAACTTCGAAACCAGTAAAGGTACGATCCGCTTTCAGCCCAGTAAGCCGTTGCCCGTCGCACTGGTCAAGAAGCTGGTGAAAGCCCGTATCGATGAGAATCAGAACCTCGAAAAGAAAGCCTACTGAGACGCTGTCGCGCGCCTCCACTATCAACCGTGCCGTTGTCGAGATCTTGCATGACCGTCAATTCTTACACCGTTTGTGGCCGACATTATGCGAATGGCGAACCGATTCGTATCTCTATTCACGGCGATCGCATCGAACGGATTGATCCAGCCTGGCCGCAGCATCAGTTTGGCGATTGGCCATTTGTCGCACCGGCGTTGCTCGATCTGCAGATCAATGGCTACGGTGGAACTTGGTTCAGTGACGAAACATTGACCTCGAATGCCGTGCTGAAGGTGCTGCAATCGTACTACCAGTTCGGTGTCACTCGGCTGTGTCCCACGCTGATCACCAATTCGTTCGAGGGGCTGGCTCAAGGCTTCACGGCGATCCGCTTGGCCTGTGAACAAGAACCGTGGGCGAACCGGATGGTGTGCGGGTGTCATCTGGAAGGACCGTACATTTCCAGCGAAGACGGCCCGCGCGGGGCGCATCCGCGAGAACATGTCCGCCCCTGCGATTGGGCCGAGTTTGAGCGATTGCAGGACGCGTCAGGCCAGCGGATTGCACTGGTCACGCTGGCTCCCGAAGCCGCAGGGGCGATCGATTTTATTCAGCAGGCTGTGGCCAGCGGCGTGGTGATCTCGATCGGCCACACGGCGGCGACGCCGGAACAGATCCAGACCGCCGTCAACGCGGGAGCGACCCTCAGCACTCATCTGGGCAATGGCACAGCCGCGATGATGCATCGTCATCGCAATGTGATCATCGAACAACTCGCAGACGCGCGCCTGTATGCCAGTCTGATTGTCGATGGACATCATCTGCCAGCGAGCCTGGTCAAGGTGTTCGTCGAAGCCAAGACGCCACAGCGAACAATTCTGACGTGTGATGCCGCTGGTTGGGCCGGTTGTCCTCCTGGAATCTACGAAAACAAACTCGGCCGCAGTGAGATTTTGGCATCGGGCAAACTGGTCGTCGCAGGTCAACACGAACTGCTGGCCGGATCGGCACAAGGCACCGACACCTGCATCGTGAATGCGATACGGTATGCAGGTGTGACACTGAAAGAAGCGATCGACATGGCCGGCAAGAATCCGGCCACACTGCTTCGTCAGGACGTTCATCGGTTGCGTCGCGGTTCTCAGGCGGACCTGGTGCTGTTCAAAGTGCCAACGGAAGGGTCCAGGCTGAACATCGAAACCACGATCGCTTCGGGGGAATTGAAATTCGGAAACCTGATCCAGGGATGACCTGCCCCGCATTGTGGGTCGTCAGCAGAATTTGAAGCGGCGTAGCACACTGATCGACGATCCGGTTCTTTTTGGGGGCGATGCGTTGCGTCCGGCTCGTGATTTTCTGACAGTGGATTCACTTCAAACGGTCATCCGTCTGAAGCCCCGGTCACCGCAACAACGCTCACCGAAACAAGAGGTGTCGTCATGAATCGACCGTTTGCTTCGATGCGACTTTTGTCGATCGTATTTCTCATTGGTTACGCCGGCGTCTCGTGCGGACAGGATCTGGCCCCGGCAAGCTCACCGATCACAAATGCAGATTTCGAATCGGGGACCGATGCCTGGTCGATTCATGTCTATGGTGCGAAACCGAAAATCGATGCGGATGCAACGATCAAACATCAGGGCAAACAGTCATTGCGGATATCGGCGGAAGAACTGTCGGACTCAGCGCTAGGGCAGGAATTCCTGCTGAAGGCGGGCCATTGGTACCGGTTTCAGGGCTGGGTCCGCACGAGAGATTTGACCACGAACACTGCAACCGTACTGGGCACGTTTCAAATTCAAATGCCGGGTGGCAATGGAGTCATCGCGAGCGGAGCCAATCACCAGGGAACGACCGACTGGTCGCCGGTCACGATCGATTTCGAAGCTCCAGCAGGCGGATTGACGCGCGTGGCTGTCTTCCTGACCGGCTATGGTACGGGGACCGGTACCGCTTGGTTCGACGATCTTAGTCTGCAGGAAATTGATCCCGCTCGAGTCCCTCTTCGAATGACACGCACTCCGCTACCGGGCAAGATTCACCCGTTCCAGTACGGGCAATTCGTGGAGTACCTGTGCGACCTGATCCCGAGTATGTGGGCCGAGAAGTTGTGCGATGGCAGTTTCGAGGGTCTTACCCCTTATAAGGTCGCATTCATTCGCCAGACCGATTTTCGCGAACGACCATGGTATCCTTACGGCGCTGTGAATCGAGCCGACTACAGTTTGGATCGTGACCAGCATGTCAGCGGTGAAACGTCTCAACGCGTTCAGGCGAACGCCGGCGCCAGCGGTCGTGTGGGAGTTGTCCAGGACGGCATTGCCGTCGATCACCAAATTCCCTGCGACTTCAGTGTCTTCCTGCGTCAGACGGGAATCGAAGGTCCCGTCACGATTCGACTGCTGCAGGAAGAACAGGAACTGGCTGCTGTGACATTCGAGCCAACTGCCGACTGGGCCAAGTATCGGAGTCGGTTAGTTCCCAATAAGTCTGCCGCCAACGTGCGGTTGTCGATCACGTTCTCTGGGCCAGGCACCCTTTGGATCGACAATGCATCGCTGATGCCGATCGACAATGTCGGAGGTTGGCGCGCCGATGTTGTTGCCGCCACGAGACTGCTCAAACCAGGCATCATCCGGTTTGGTGGCAGTGCCCTGGATGATGTCACCTTAGGCGAGTTCGAATGGCGAGACACCATCGGCAATGTCGACCGCCGCAGACCGTTCCGCGCCTGGGGCGGACTGCAACCAACCGGCCCCGGTTTGGAAGAGATCGTCCAGTTCTGCCGGCTCGTTGATGCCGAACCCCTCATCTGTGTCCGATTCTCACAGCGTAAGCCTCAAGATGCCGCCGAGCAGGTCGAATACTTCAATGGTTCGATCGAGACACCACTCGGTCAACTGCGAGCGAAAAATGGTCATCCCGAACCGTATCACGTCAAATATTGGCAAGTTGGCAACGAACGTGCCGGGACCGAATACGAGAATCAACTGGCCGACATCTGCAACGCAATGCTGGCGGTCGATCCGTCAATTACGCTCCTTTCCAGTTACCCTACCGAAGGAGTACTGCGGCAGGCAGGAAATCTGATCCAGTATGTTTGTCCGCACCACTACGACTGCGCGAATCTTGCCGGTTGCGAGCGAGATCTTCAGGCGACGACGCGCATGCTGGAAAAGCACTCGCTGGCGGGTCGCGTGAAACTCGCCATCACCGAATGGAACACCACCGCAGGCGATTGGGGAACAGGCCGCGCGAAACTGTGGACACTCGAAAATGCGCTCGCCTGTGCGCGCTATCACAATCTGATGCATCGCCATGCTGATCTGGTCGAGATCTCGAATCGATCGAACCTGATCAACAGTTTTTGCTCGGGCATCATTCAGACTGACAATCATCGTCTGTACAAAACCCCGGCGTTTTACGCGCAGCAGCTTTACGCAACTCATGCGGGCACTCGGCCACTCAAGATCGAATCGACATTGGCAGTGCACGCGGCTCCCGATGTCAGCGCGACCCTGTCCGAAGATGGGAAAGTTGTGGCACTGTTCGCGATCAATTCGCAGGCCAATGAAATCTCGCGTCCGATTGATCTGTCGGATTTTGGCAAGCGTGGGCAGGAAATAGCGGTCTGGACGCTCGCGGATCGGCTTCAGGCCAATGAGGTCGACGTCACGAACAACTTCGCGGATCCAGAACGGATTTCGTTGGTGGAATCCAAATTCGTCGCCGTCTCGCCGCAATTCCATTACAAATTCCCAGGTTACTCCCTGACGCTGCTGCTGTGGCACGTCGATTGAGGTCATCCGCAGTTGCCCAGAATCACGCAATTTTATCGTTCCGGTCGACAGCCAAATCCGATAAGCTAAGATTGATGCAAGAGCTGGCGATTCTAGAATCGCAACGACTTAATTGCAGGATGGGCACGACAAGTGTCAGGCCCGGCGGATACTGACTGAGAATTGCTGATGACGTTGTGCCGAGAACATCCGAAAGCCAGTTCGTTTCTGACGGCCAAGGTGATTGTGCTCTGTCTGGTGGCGCTGACTGGTCGAACGGAGCTGACCGCGGCCGATCCGATTCAAACGCGCGAGCCGCCCAACTATTCTGAACCCGACGCAATCGCGAACCCCGCCGACCCGCGGCCGGGTCAGGTGACTTTTGAATCGGATATTCAGCCGTTGTTGACTCGGTTGGGCTGCAACGCGGGCGCCTGTCACGGCAAGTCGCGTGGTCAGAATGGCTTTGCTTTGTCATTGCTCGGTTTTGATGCCGACTTCGATCATGCTGCTTTGGCTTTCGAAGGCCGCGGACGTCGGATCTTCACAGCGGCGCCCGAAGAAAGCCTGCTGCTGAAGAAGGCCTGCGGACTGCTTCCGCATGGCGGTGGCAAGCGAATCGAAGTTGGCAGTCGTCCGTACGAAGAGATCCGTCGCTGGATCGAAGCGGGGTTGCCGCGTACCCCGGCGGATGCTCCCAAACTGCTTCGAGTCGTCACCGAACCGGCCAATCAGAGTCTAGGGCCGAAAGAGCAATTCCAGCTGCGAGTGATCGCCGAGTATTCCGACGGACATCGCCGTGATGTGACAGACGGCAGCGCCTTTCAATCGAACGATCGCACGATCGCCGATATCGCTCCGGCGGGAGACGGCATTGTGAAGGCCGGGCCCATTCCCGGCGAAGCGGCGATTATGGCCCGCTATATGAATCAGATCGCAGTCTGTGCGGTCACGATTCCTTTGCCGGGGAGTGTACCTGATGCCGCCTACGCCGCACTACCCCGACAGAACCCGATCGACGACCTGGTCTGGCAAAAACTGAAACTGCTGGGGATGCTTCCCTCTCCCGCAGCCAACGATGCAACGTTTCACCGCCGCGCCTGGATTCGTTCCATCGGTCGCTTGCCAACACCTGACGAAACGCGTGCGTTTCTGGCCAGCAATGATCCGAACAAGCGACGCCAGTTAATTGATCAACTGCTGAATCGCCCAGAGTACGCCGATTTCTGGGCCAATAAGTGGGCCGACCTGCTGCGTCCCAATCCGTATCGAGCCGGGATCAAGTCCGTCTGGAATATTGACGCCTGGTTGCGCGACGCGTTTCGTCGCAACATGCCCTATGACCAGTTTGCCCGCGAATTAATTACCGCGCAAGGCAGTACCTGGCGCAATGGCGCCGCAGTGATCTTTCGCGACCGACCCGAGCCAATCGAAGTGGGCTCGTCGGTCAGCCAACTGTTCATGGGCGTGCGTCTGGAATGTGCGAAGTGTCACCATCATCCCTTTGAAGTCTGGAGCCAGGACGATTTCTACGGTTTCGCGTCGTTCTTCGCTCGAGTCGGTCACAAGGGAGAAGGATTGTCGCCACCGATCTCGGGTGGCGAACAAATCATCTTCACGCTGCCGTCTGGTCAATTGAATCACGGTCGGACAGGTCAACCTGTATTGCCGAAGACGCTGAAGGGATCGCCGCTGACGATTGCACCTGAAGACGACCCGCGCGAGGTACTGGCCGATTGGATGACCAGTTCGTCGAATCCCTACTTCGCCAAGGTGATGGCCAACCGAGTTTGGACCGACCTGATGGGTCACGGTCTGGTCGATCCTGTCGACGACATTCGCGCGACCAATCCCGCCACCAATGAGCCCTTGCTCGACCATCTGGCCAATGAGTTTCGGCAGCAGGGATACGACGTCAAAAAGCTGATCCGCTACATCATGTCGTCCGCCGTGTTCGGATTGTCTTCGACTCCGTCCGAACGAAACGTTACCGACATCAAGAATTTCTCGCGCTATTACCGCCAGCGTCTGCGTGCCGAAGTGCTGCTCGATGCCGTGAATGACGTGATGGATGTCGAAGAGAGCTTTTCGGCGATGCCACCCGGATCGCGAGCGATGCAGTTGTGGACGTACCGTTCCTCTTCATTGTTCCTCGACACCTTCGGCCGCCCCGATCTGAATCAGGACCCACCCTGTGAACGGTCGTCCGATTCCACGACGCCGCAAGTGTTGCATCTGATGAATTCGCCGGCACTCAATCGCAAGCTGACAATGGACTCCGCACGTCCAGCAAAACTGGCGGCCGGTGATCTGTCGAACGAAGCGGTCGTGGACGAGATTTACCTGTTGATTTACAACCGTCTGCCGCACGTCGACGAAAAGCAGGCGGCGACGGAATTCCTGCCGGAGAAGGACAAACGAAGGCGACCGATTGAAGACCTGTTTTGGGCATTACTGAATACGCCCGAGTTTTCTTTTATCGATTGAGACAACTGCGGTTTGAAATCGCAAATACCAACTGACGGTAAGGACCCCGGATGACAACCAACCGAAACTGTGAAGGGCTGCGGCGACGCGACTGCCTCAAGCTGGGGATCGGCGGCTTGCTCGGTGGCAGTTTCGTCAACGCGCTGCGCGGACGTGTGTCCGCAGAAGATGGCCCGACGAACAAGACCAGTTGCATTCTGATCTGGCTGGATGGTGGCCCTAGCCATTTCGAAACATTTGATCCCAAGCCCGATGCACCGGCCGAGATTCGCGGTGAGTTTCAGCCGATTCAGACCAGGATCCCCGGCGTGTCGTTCTCTGAGAACATGACACAACTGGCCGCGATCAGCGACAAGCTGACAATCGTGCGTTCAGTCCGACACGATCAGAATAACCACGGTGCCGGCAATCATTACATGATGACGGGCGCACCGACGCGTATTCCGGTCAGTTGCGGCGCCTTCGTCAGTTTTCACCCGAGCATGGGATCGGTCGTCTCGTTCGAACGCGGTGCTCGTGATGGCCTGCCACCCTATTTCTCGCTCCCCGAGATGGCCCGATCGGGTGGTCCGAACTTCCTCGGTGCGAGACACGCTCCGTTCGTCGTCAGCGACGATCCAAATCAAGAATCATTCATGGTTCGCGACGTTTCGATCCCGCGCGAGCTCGACGATGCCCGAGCTATCGATCGCCGCAAAATGCGATCGAAACTCGACCAGTTCATTCGATTCCATGACCGCGCTTCGGGCGATCCGGTCGCCGGTGCTGACGAAAACTTTCAGCAAGCTGTTTCGTTAATGACGTCACCCGCCGCGCAACGGGCGTTCGAATTACAGAGAGAACCGGCACAGGTCCGCGATGCGTACGGCCGCAACACCCTCGGCCAGCAAGCTTTGCTGGCGCGACGGTTGATCGAAGCGGGTGTTCCGTTCGTTACGCTCTACAACGGCGGGTGGGATCACCACTCGAACATTTTCCCGGCGTTTAAGACTCAAGGTCAAAAGCTGGATGCCGTCGTCGCACGGTTGATCGACGACCTTGATCAACGCGGGTTGCTCGACACCACGCTCGTCATGGTCATGGGCGAGTTCGGTCGTACTCCGCAGATCTCGACGCTGCCTGGGTCCACTACGCCGGGCCGTGACCACTGGTCGAGTGCCATTTCGGTACTGGTGGCCGGATGCGGCACGCCGCGCGGCCAGGTCGTCGGTGCGACGGACCGGCAGGGTTATGCCGCGGTCGAAAAAGTCTACGCACCCGAGAACCTGGTATCGTCCGTCTATACGAAACTCGGTATCAGCCCCGACAAAATTCTTTACACCGGCGCAGGTCGGCCAACTCATCTGGTCAGTGATCCTCGTCCGATTGCGGAGTTGATGTGACCGAAGCTGTAGTTTGTCGCAAGCGATTTTCGACCACCTCGATCATCCGGACCTGTATCGCATTCGTCGTTCTGTGGGCAGCGCCTCACAACATCGAAGCCGCACCTCCCGTGCTGGAGCATTTGCTTCCGGCGGGCGGCCAACGCGGAACCAAGGTGATTGTCACCTGCACGGGTACGGTCACCTGGCCACCCAAAGTGTGGGCACCAGGTTTGGAAGTGGTGCCGTCGAGTGAATCGGGAAAGTTGGAAGTCACAATCCCAGGCGACCTGCCCACCGACCGAGTCTGGATTCGCCTGTACAACGCCGAGGGCGCGTCGGCACTGAAACCGTTTCTGATCGGCAGCCTGCCCGAAATAGCTGAGGTCGAACCGAACGATCGACCTCGCACGGCTCAGGCAGTCGCGTCATTACCCGTCACGATTAACGGAACGTTGAAAGATGCCGAGGTCGATTGTTACGCCGTGCAACTGACCGCGGGGCAAATCCTGGTGGCTGCGGTCGATGCCAATACACGTCTCGGCTCGCCCATCGACTCTATTGTCCAGGTCGTTTCACCACAAGGTGTTGTGTTGGCTGAAAATCACGACGATCTGTTGCTTGATCCACGGCTGACATTCAAGCCGCCCGCAGACGGAACGTATGTCGTGCGCTTGTTTGCGTTTCCTGCCGCCCCGGATGCGTCGATCAGTTTCAAAGGCGGAGCCGGACACTTCTATCGACTGACATTGACGACCGGCCCATTCGCGACTCTGTCGGTACCTCTGTCGATGCCGCTCACCAATCGGACTTCCACTGCGCTTGCGGGTTGGAATCTGCCCACCGAGTTCCCTGCAACAGTGGTTCCCCTGGGTGGTGACAAACTGGTTGACCAGCAGGAATTCGAACCGTTGGATGAACTGTTGCGCGATCCTGCGGCACGAGTCGGGTTCGCGCATTCCACCAACTTCGAACAGACTGCGCGGATTCGATTGACGCCTCAGGCGGTCGTCAGCGCGTTCTCAGAATCACCGCAGGCATCTCCAACGACGATCACGACATCGGCCTCAGTGACGGGGCAACTGCGCGGTCGCAAACAGATCGATGAATATCGCGTGGCGTTGACGAAGGGCAAGCAGATCGCGCTCAGTGTCGAAGCACGTAGTCTTGGTCAGCCGCTCGACGCCGTGGTGAAGCTATTGGATCCGATGGGGACAGTGGTTGCCGAGTCGGACGACACCGGTCCGTCTCGCGATTGCGTGATCGTGCACCTTGCCGCGCATGACGGCGAGTATCGGATCAAAGTTGCCGACCGAACTCAGCAGGGCGGTGATCGAGCCTGGTATTTGTTAACCGTGCGAGAAGATCTTCCCGATTTCGAACTCACTTTGGCAAGCGACGCCATCGTCGTTCCGGCGGACAAACCCGCAGAACTGGTCGTCAGAGTGAAACGCCGTGGCCATCCGAATTCCGCCACCGGGCCGATCACGATTCAGCCCATAAGCTTGCCCGAAGGAGTCACTGCCGCAGCCGTTGTGTCGGCACCGACTGGCCCCACAGCGACCGAAGTGAAACTCGGTCTGCAATCGATGGGCAAGTCGTTCTCGGGTCCCATTCGCATTTCAGGCACATCGACGGCGCCGCGCGAGATCCAGCATTTCGCGCGCACGCCGGCAGTCCTCGGCGCCGAGTTCGAAACGGTTTGGTTGACCGCGATTGAGAAACCGTGAGTCATCCGTCGACAGTGTCGCCTCGTCCGCAGCAGTCTTGACGTGCCTGTCGATTGAGAAAAAGCGGATGTTCGCTCACGCTGTGTCCTGGTGTTGGATCGCCATCATCGTTCTGTGCTCGAATACGAGAGCCACCGCGGACGACGTACCATGAGCGCGCATTGCATTTGGATCCTGCGCCAAACATTCTGAACCCAACCCGATCGCGAATCCCACCGACCCGCGGCCGGGTCCAACGCGCGAGCGAGCCAGCCATTCTGAACCCCGACTAAATCGCGAACCCCGCCGACCCGCGGCCGGGTCCAACGCGCGAGCGACTTAGCTATTCTGAACCCGACGCGATCGCGAATCCCGCCGACCCACGGCCGGGTCCAACGCGCGAGCGACATAGCTATTCTGAACCCGACGCGATCGCGAATCCCGCCGACCCGCGGCCGGGTCCAACGCGCGAGCGACTTAGCTATTCTGAACCCGACGCGATCGCGAATCCCGCCGACCCGCGGCCGGGTCCAACGCGCGAGCGACTTAGCTGTTCTGAACCCGACGCAATCGCGAATCCCGCCGACCCGCGGCCGGGTCTAGTGTTGTCGGAAGAATGCGATGGCTTGATTGATTGCGGCGGGAACTGAGGTGAAGTGGTCGCCTGGGATGCTGATCGCTTCGACGTCGCGTTGTTTTGATTTGGCGAGTTTCGCTGTTTTCTGGCTGCTGGTGGCGAAGAGGAATTCTTCGTCGCCGTAAAAGATGCGAACGGGACACTGAAAGCTGCCGGGGAAGGCGAGCGGTGAGCGCATTTGATATTCGCGTTGATCCTTGGGATCGAATGGGACCAATTCTGGTTGAAAACGAGACCAGGCGACCTGGTCCGGTGATCCTCCAAACGACGCTGCGGCTCGAAAGCGATCGGACGACATCGCGGTCAACAGAGACAACGTCCCTCCAACGCTGTGACCGCAAATGTACAGACGATCTTTATCCACGTACGGCAATGCGGCGAGCGCTTCGGCCGCTGCGATGACGTCATCCACTTCGTTGTAGAACATGCTGTAAGAACCCGGCAGCCCGTTTTCGCCGCGCAGCGTCGGAATCATGACAACAAACCCTGCCTCAATAAACGGAGCGGTCTGCTCCCAATCGCCCTCACCGAACGCAAATCCACCATGCAGAAACAGCACCGCCGGCTGACCCGACCGCGGGTCGGCGGGATTCGCGATCGCGTCGGGTTCAGAATGGCTGGGTCGCTCGCGCGTTGGACCCGGCCGCGGGTCGGCGGGATTCGCGATTGCGTCGGGTTCAGATTGGCGATGCGGCTCGCGCGATGTTGAGTCTGTCGGCGCGGAGACCCAGGCTTTCAGCGCTAAGCCGTTCGATGTGTAGGTGATCTCGTTCACGCCTGGAGGAGTGGCATCGTTGGTAAACTCTTGGGGAGCGTTTGACTGGCGTACCAGTTTTGTTTGAAAGCTCTTTCTCGCTTGCGCGTAGCTTTCAATCTCGGCGGGAAAACTGGTTGGAGCCGTGAGTGCCCAATAGACCCAGACGATGCCACCGCAACACACTGCGAACATCCCGAACACGACACCGCCGGCAATCAGCAGCCACTTCATCGCCGTGGATTTCTTGCCGTTCCTTGCCATTTTCTTCGCCATACAGACTGACCTTGGAAGTGATTTCAGCATCAGAGATTCGCATCGTTCAGGAATTGTCTCACTTCTCGTCGGCCATTCCAACCTCGCGGTCTCGGGTGCTTCCCAATGATTCAAGTCGAAAGCGGCGGTAGCAGATGAGATTTCAACGCCACGCAAAGGAGCAAGAACGCAACGAAGACATGAGTGAACATTGGGAGTGTCGCTGGGCCTGTTTATGTGTTCGCACAGGATTGGTTCCGTTCGGGTGTGAAAAATCCTTTTCGCAAAGATTTGACACCCGGCGGGGTGCCCCTGTTGGTATTTCCGCGTGGGATATGCGGGCTAGTGGTGGGATTGCACGCCGAATCGGCTTATCATGGTGGTGGTCTTATTTGCGGCCCCATGATGGGAGTTTCAGGCGCGATGCTGTGCTGTAGAAGTGAGTTTCGGCAAGCCAAACCCGTACGGGTGTGGGCGGAATGGATACGCTCGGATTGGCCAATGAAATTGCTTGGTCCCGCGCCTGCCGCACTTGGCATGTTGTCGATGACGATTGCCTTATCCTTCTTCGGTTTGACGGCTCGGGCTGCCGAGGATGGTTCTCAGCCCAAGAGTCCCCTTTCGATCGACGACGCGCTGAAGAGTTTTGTGCTGGCTTCGCCAGAGTTGAAGTTGGAACTTGCGGCCGGTGAGCCCGAGGTTGTTGATCCGGTCGCGATTGCGTTCGACGCCGACGGTTCGATGTGGGTCGTCGAGATGCGTGACTATCCCTATGGTCCAAAACCGGGCACCCAAGACAAACCCAAGTCGCGGATCAAGCGACTATTCGATCACAATCACGATGGGCGATTCGAAACGTCAACCGTATTCGTCGATGAGCTTCTTTTTCCGACGGGCGTGGTCCCGTGGAAGCAGGGGATCATCGTGACGCTGGCGGGCGAGATCGCTTATTTCGCCGATCGCGATGACGACGGGAAAGCCGAGTTCAAAGAGACCTGGTTTCAAGGATTCGCCCAAGAGAATTCACAATTGCGTGCGAATCACCCGACTTTTGGTCCCGATGGATTTATCTATGTCGCCAACGGCCTGCGCGGCGGGACAATTGTCGCCACGAAACCGGAATGGCGTGATAAGTCTCCTCCGGTCTCGCTGGCCGGCTTTGATTTTCGTTTTAATCCACTGACGGGTGAACACGGTGCCGTTGCAGGGCATGGTCAGTTCGGACTTTGCTTCGACGATTTTGGTAACCGTTTCGTCTGCTCGAATCGGAATCCTGTCCAACACGTCGTGCTGGAAGATCACTTCACCAAACGCAACCCCTTCTTCGCCATCAAGACGACGATTCAGGATGTGGCCGCGTTCGCCGAACATTCCAAGGTCCATCCGATCAGCGAGGCCTGGACTACGTCGACGTTGCACGCCAATCAGTTCACCGCGGCGTGCGGCGTCACGATTTTTCGGGGTGATGGATTGCCCCCCGAAAACAAGGGGAATGCCTTCATCTGCGAACCGACAGGAAATCTGGTCCATCGCGAGACACTCGTTCCGACCGGTGCTTCGTTCGTCAGTCATCCTTCGGATGGCCAGCGTGAATTCCTGGCCAGTACCGATAGCTGGTTCCGGCCGGTCAATCTGGCTAATGGACCCGATGGTGCACTGTACGTGATCGACATGTACCGTGCTGTGATTGAGCATCCCGATTGGATGCCGCCGGAACTGAAGAATCGAAAGGACCTCAATGACGGTAGTGATCGCGGTCGTATTTGGAGGATCAAGTCGGACGAGTCGATTCTGCCACAAGAACGGCCCGACCAACCGCTCGACAAGTTGACGATCCCCGCCCTCGTGCAATTGCTCGACCATCGCAATGCATGGCATCGTGAGACGGCCGCTCGTCTGTTGCTCGAACGAAATCGCGAAGAAGTCCTCGATTCTTTGAAGCTGAACTGGCGGCAGAACAGACTGACGCGCAGCCGATTGCCGGTGTTGTGGATGATTCGCATGATGGATCCGCGGTTAACACCTGCGGTACTCGCCTGGCTGGAAATCGACAACCGGGATCCACGGGTGCGTGAGCAAGTCATCGCCGCGATTGGCGAAAACCTGGACGAACTACTGCCGGACGATGTGACTGATCTGGCGGCTGAAGAGATCGACGAACGAGTCCGCTTTCGACTGGCACTGGATTTGAGCGGCAGAAGCTCAGATGCCGTCGTCGAACGCCGCGCCCTCGTACGATTGCTGGATCGCGGCGTCGATGATCCCTGGTTGCGGATCGCAGTTGGCACGATGAAATGCGACCCGCCAGGTGCTTTAATATCGGAGATCCTCGACCGATGGGTGACCCTGAAGAAAGCTCCGGCGGGTGCACCCGACTTGATCGAGGAACTGGCTGAGATCGTTGGAGTTCAGTCGGAGCCGAAATCAGCGGCTCTGTTGTTGAATAGGTTGCTCGACTTTGCTCCCCAGGGGTGGGAACAAACGGCGATTGACGTTCGGGCAGCCGGAATTCGCGGATTCGGACTCGGCGCCAGTCGACGAGGAGTTCGGTTCGCACAGTTCGTCAGCGAACTGAAGCCCATGGACAAGACACGATTTGGCGAATTGATTCAGTCTGCTCAACAGACCGCCGCTGATCCTCAGGAAGCGTTGCCTCGACGAACGATGTCAATTCGCACGTTGGCCTACGCTGACGACCCTTCCACCGCGACGTCGGTGCTGGATCTGGTTTTCTCAGATGCCGAAATCAAGTTGAAACTGACGGCGCTGGATGTCTTGGGGGGGCTCAGCGACGCTCAGATTGGGACGCGATTGATCGCGGCTTTTGAAGCGCAAACTCCGCAGTTGCGACGCGCCATGCTGGATACCTTGCTGGCTCAAGAATCGCGAACCTCATTGCTCCTGTTGAGCCTCGAACGTGGAACGATCAAACTGTCGGAAATCGATCCGACTCGACAGACGCGTTTGACCAAGCATCGGAATGCCGACATCAGTACCCGCGCGGCCAAACTGTTTTCGACGGCGATTTCCCCTGATCGAGTTGCCGTCTTGACCAAGTACAAATCGGCCGCCGACGGGAAGGGTGACGCGACACGTGGTCGAGCCGTCTTCGAAAAGAATTGCGTCACGTGCCATCGCGTGGCCAACATGGGTGTCAACGTCGGACCTGATGTCGCCGACACTCGTGACAAACAGCCGGAGTATTTGCTGACGAACATCCTGGACCCAAATCGAGCCGTCGATGCCAACTTCTTCGGCTTCACTCTGGTGACCAAACAGGGTAAGTCGTACACCGGATTGATTAAGTCAGAGACGGCGACATCGATCACCGTTCGAATGCCAGAAGGTAAAGAGGAAACGATTCTTCGAACCGAGATCGACGAACTGACGACGAACGGTCAGTCCCTAATGCCGGTCGGATTTGAAAAATCGATAACTGTCGAGCAGATGAGCGACCTGGTCTCGTTCCTGAAGAATTGGCGCTATCTCGACGGATCGATTCCGCTGCCTGACTGAACTCGTGAGTAAGTTGGTTCACACTTGAAGCCTTGTTCCGGGAACTGTTGATGAAGCATTCAGGCGTCATTGTTTTCATTCTGCTGTTTTCGAGTTGGTCTCTGAACGCGGCGGAGGCTCTCGTCCTATTGCCGCACGAGATCGCGCTCAGCGGTCCGGAGGCGACGCATGGGCTGATCGTCGAACTGGCAGACGGCGACCTGATGACTGGTTCCATCCGCACCGGTGTCAGTTGGACCTCGCAAGACGAACGTGTTGCAAAGGTTGTTAATGGACGAGTCGTTCCAACTGGAAACGGAACGACGACCGTTGTGGCCAATGCCGATGGAAAGCAGGCCTCCGCCAAGGTCACTGTCAGCAACTTCGAGCAAGCTCACGAGTGGAGCTTTCGCAATCACGTGCAATCGGTCTTTTCCAAGGCGGGTTGCAATAGCGGTGCATGTCATGGAGCGGCCGCTGGTAAGAATGGATTTCGCCTGTCCTTGCGAGGTTATGACCCCGAGGGCGATTTCTTCTCGATCACGCGGCAATCGCGTGGGCGTCGTGTCGTTCCCGATGATCCTGGCCGCAGCCTGGTTTTGACCAAGCCAACTGGTGCCATCCCGCACAAAGGTGGCGTGCGTTTTACTGAAGATTCATACGAATACCGCGTCGTCGCGGATTGGATTGCCCAAGGCCAGAAGGCACCCGCCGCTGACGATGCGCGGATCAAGCGACTCGACATTCTGCCGAAATCAGCGATGCTGAAGCCCGGCGCAGACCAAGCGATGATTGTCCGGGCTCACTTCAGCGACGGGCATGTCGAGGACGTGACGCGTTGGGCCAAGTATACGTCGACAAATCATTCCGTCTGTTCGGTCGATGATCAAGGATTGGTGAGGGTCACGGGCAGCGGCGAAGGTGCCATTGTCGCCTGGTATCTGGCACAAAACACGACATCGACGATCACGGTTCCTTACGCACAGGCAGTCGCGGACGATGCTTTTACCCAGGCCAGGCGAGCCAACTATATCGACGACCTGGTGCTGGAGAAGCTGAAGTCACTCAACATGCCGCCCTCGCCGCGCGCCGATGACAGTGAATTCTTGCGCCGCATCTACCTCGACACGATCGGCGTCTTGCCGACAGTGAACGAAGTGAAAGCGTTTCTTACAGATCAGAACCCCGAGAAACGCACGATCCTGATCGATCAACTGCTGGCTCGACCAGAATTCGTCGATTACTGGGCCTACCAATGGTCAGACGTCTTGCTGCTGTCGGGCAGTCGGCTGCGTCCCGATGCGATCAAGGCCTATTACAAATGGATTCGAGAACGCGTCGCTGACAATGCACCCTGGGATCAATTCGCACGTGGAATCATCATGTCGAAGGGCAGCACCTTCGAGAATGGCGCCGCGAATTTTTACGCGTTGCATCAGGACCCGCAGGACATGGTCGAAACGACTTCGATGGCATTCCTGGGCATGTCGATCCAGTGTGCTCATTGCCACGACCATCCGAATGAGAAATGGACCAACGACGATTACTACGGCATGGTCAGCCTGTTCGCTCGCGTGCGCGGCAAGGGCTGGGGCGGCGACACACGCAGTGGTGATGGTAATCGAATTATCTTTTTGGCGGACGGGGGCGAAGTCCTGCAGCCGCGGACAGCTCGCCCACAACCGCCCAAACCGTTGGACGGTCCGGCGATTTCCTTTGACGATGCGGGCGATCGACGCGAGCATCTGGCAAACTGGCTGACCTCACAAGACAATCCCTATTTCGCCAAAGCGATCGTCAATCGCATCTGGGCGAATTTCATGGGCCGCGGGCTGGTGGAAGCAGTCGACGACATTCGTTTGTCCAATCCGCCCAGCAACGACAAATTGTTCCAGCGTCTGGCAGACGATCTGGTCCGTCACAATTACGATTTGAAAAGCCTGATGCGGACCATTCTGCAATCAGAGACGTATCAGCGGACGCATAAACTTCTGAAAGAGAACGAAGCCGATCAGCGTTTTCTGGCTCACAGTCAGCCACGGCGACTGAAAGCTGAAGTGCTGCTCGATGCGATCTCTCAAGTGACCGGGGTTGCCACGCCGTTCAAAGATCAGCCAGTCAACACTCGTGCCATTCAATTACCCGATGCCAGCGTTGCGTCGTATTTCCTGGACACGTTCGGACGTCCCGAGCGCATTCTGACATGCACCTGCGAACGTTCGGACGAACCGAGTATGACCCAGGTGTTACACCTGACGAACGGAAAAACGATTCAAGAAAAGCTGGAAGCAAAAGAGAGCGTTGTCGGCAAGCTAGTCGAAACCAATGCCGCCGACGCAGACATCATTCAGATGGCCTATCTCGCGGCGTTGTCTCGATTCCCGACCGAATCAGAAATGCAGCGGCTGACGACACTATTGGCTGAGACGCCGGCGGCAGAGCGACGGACCGCGATTGAAGATCTGTATTGGAGCATCTTCACATCGAAGGAGTTTCTGTTCCAACACTGAGAATGCTCGCTCAGAGTTGCATAGAGTCGTGCCACTGGTTGAACGTCTTCGGTCAACCAGCGCGCTTGCGAGGTCACAATCCACTCCACGGATCAATTCATGCTCAGTATCCGGCTGATCGGCAGGTTGTTCGTGGCAACACTGTTCGTGAGCGCTGTTGTCGTGGGCAACGCATCAGAACCAGTTGCGTCACCCAAACTGCTGATCGCCTACGGTTCCTACAAGGATCGTATCAAGTATCCTACCGTCACGTTCTACGAACATGATGGAGTGTCCTCAGGCAAGATCGCAGGGACAATTCCGACGGTCGATTTGCGAAGCGACTCGCACCCGACACTCAGCCACGATGGAAAACTGTGCGCGTTCGCCTCGGAACTCGAGAACAATACCAGCCGCATCTTGCTGTGGGACATGATCAACAAGCAGATGGTTGATCTGCCGCTCGTCAACGATTCACCCAACTCTCAGCAGCACGCGGCTCTGTCGGGCGATGGTCGGTCACTCGCCTTTGCCACCTGGTCGCGCCCCGGCTTCAGCAACCGCTGGGACGTGCTGGTTTTCGACATTCCCAGCAAACAGTTTGCGACGCCCACACTGTGGAACTCACCGGTCATTGACGAGCGTATGCCGGCCCTCAGCGGCGACGGTGGGCTGATGGCCTTCACGACCAATGCGACGGATGGACGAGGTGCGACCGATATCGTCCTGTGGGACCGAGCAGCAAAGAGTGTTGCGCCACTCGACGAAATGAATTCCGCTCAACGCGATGTCGAGCCATCGCTCAGCGCGGATGGTCGAGTGATCGCGTTTGTTTCGGATCGACCGGGCGGAGCTGGTGGACGTGACATCTATTTGTATGATCGCCGCTCGAAAGCGTTTATCGAGCTGCCGGGACTGAACAGTGTGGCGAACGAACAGATGCCTTCGCTGAGCCCCGACGGCCGCTACATTGCGTTTGTTTCCGAACGACAATCGGGATCGGGGGAACGCGATATCTTCGTTTACGATCGCATGACGGCAAAGCTTCTGCCCACGCCGGACTTGAATTCGAAACGCGAAGAAATCGATCCTTGCATCATCAGGTTTCCCTGAATCGAAACCTGACGCTGAAGCGTTGACATTTTGCCCGGCCATTGAGAGGCAAACGAAGTGGCAGATGGATTTTGTAGTGACTGTGGCTGCGTCTTCGATTTGAACCAGCCGTCCTGTCCGCGCTGCGGGCGTTGCCCGGCCTGCGGCAAAAAGACGAACGGGGCCGCTACATGTCCTCGATGCGGTCATCCGCAAGATGCCCGTCGGCTGGCTGACCTTGAACGCAGGTTGAATCCGGCAACAGCTTCGAACCAAAAGACCATCACACAGCTTGAATCGTCCTGGCGCGGTAACCAATTGTTCAAACGATTGCGCTGGCGCAGGTTTGCCGCGCTGTCTCTTGGCCTGGCCGCGGTCAGTGAATCGATTCTATTTACGCTGTTCTGGTCAGTGTTAAAGCTCTCCGATTCCCGACTGGAGCTATTCATCATCAACACGACGATGATGGCCATCATCTGCCTGTTCATTTGGTTTGTGCGCAGGCAGTTGGCGAGTGGGAAGTGGCATTGGCTGCTCAAACCCTCGCTAAGTACCAGCGAGAAAAACCCGCAGGGTGTTTCCAGTGGTCCGTCAGGTGTCGAACAACCGTAGCTGTCCAGACTTCGGGATCGGTCGACGGAATTGAGTGCTGTCCAGCTTGCGATGTTTGTTATCGAGTTTGTATTTCCGGGCAAACAGATCAAACGTCTGCCGAATCTGGTCGGCGATCTCGCCGCGGCCAGTCATGCGCGTCCCAAATGAGGATTCGTACAGCGCGCCCCCGCGCGTTTCGCGGATCCGTGCTTCGATACGTTCTTTCTGTTCAGGAATCGACTGCTGCAACCAGTCCAGAAAGACCGGCTTCACTGTCAGTGGTAATCGCAGCAGCACGTATGATGCCGAATCGGCGCCAGCCTCACTCGCGGCTTTCAGAATGGCGGGAATTTCCGAATCGTTCAGGCTCGGAATGATCGGCGCGACCATGACATGAGCGGGGACGCCAGCAGTCGACAATTCGGTGACCGCCCGCAAGCGAGCCGCGGGGCTGCTGGTGCGCGGTTCCATTTCACGTGTCAGTGACTGATCGAGCGACGTAATGCTGATTGCAACACTGACCAAGTTCAGTTCGGCCATTGGTTTCAGCACGTCCAGATCGCGGGTCACCAGGGCGTTTTTGGTGATAATCGCCATCGGCTGGCGTGCCTCCAACGCTACTTCCAGGCATTTCCGCGTCAACTGGAAATGACGTTCGGCGGGCTGGTAGCAATCGGTGACACCCGACAGCATCACCAGTTCTGGCTGATACTTATCACGTGCCAACCAATCGCGAAAAAGCTCCGCAGCGCGTTCTTTGACAAAAATCTTCGACTCGAAATCGAGTCCCGCGCTCAAATCAAGGTATTCGTGAGTTGGTCGCGCGTAGCAATAGCTGCAACCGTGCGAACAGCCACGGTACGGGTTCAGGCTATAGCGGAAGAACACATCAGGGCTGTCGTTTTCTGTGACCACTGATTTCGAGGCATCGACGAAGTATTCGGTTCGCACCATCGGCAGGTCCGCTTCGTCCACGTACTCGAGATGTGACAGATCGTCGACGTATTCGATCCGAGCAAACCGGTTCGTCGGATTGATTTGCGCGCCACGGCCAACGACATTTGCGCGTTTGGGCTGTTCTTTTTCCATCAGTCACCGCCGAATTGAGAGCGCCTGGTGTCGAGACCGAGACAATTGCCGCGTCAGCCTGTTTTTCTGGAACTTTTTGACGTCTTGCCCGTCTCACTCTCGCGTCAAACGAAAATCATTTTTAAAAACTGTATCAGATCATTTCTCGCCACAACTCCATAGGATCGGAGAAAGTCATGCGTCGCCTCGCACTCATGGGAGCTTTGGCAATGGCCTGGATGTCGACAAGTTATGGCGGAGAAATCGATTTCGTCGAAGACTTCGCGCTGACTCGCGACCGTGCCGCGGTGCTGAAGCAACTGGTCCCAGGGACGGAAGAATTCAGCTACTACCATGCTCTGCACTATATTCAGACCGAGCAGTTCGACAAGTTGGAGCCGCTGATTGCCAATTGGGTTCAGCGTCATGGCGAAACACAGCGCGTCTGGGAAATTCGAACTCGACTGGCGCTGGCGGTCTATGACAAATCACCCCAAAAGACGCTCGATTTTCTTCGCAACCGGCTGGGGCTGACGTTCCAGCATCAAAAAGAAGAGCTGAATGCCGAACCGAACTTTCCCACGTCACTGGATCAGGGACAGATTTCGCGTGATGCCTACATCAACCGCGCGAACTCGGTCACGCAGGACAACACCGACCTGTTCGAAGACTCCGCGCTCGATTGGCTGGTCGGCTACGACCTGAATCCCAATCATCGTCGCAGCCTGTTGTCGCGGTTGACGCGTCCTGATTATGACAAACTGCTCAAACAGGTGATCGATGATCTGAACTACGAACGTTCAGGAGGTTTTGGTTCCCTGGGCATCCATCGCCAGTTGTTGATCCCGCAATTGGAAGAACTGGTCAAAGCCAAGCCCGAACTGCTGAATCACGTCCACTTCGTGAACGCCTATCTCGTCAAGCTGCAACCGACGGCTGACGAAGATTGGCGGCATGAGCCCAAGCAGTTGGAAGCGTACCTGACTCGATTGTCCAAATTCGCGAATCGCCTGTCAGCAGTCCACAATTCGCTCAAGTCACATGTACTGTATCACCAACTGGTGCTCGACCGAACCCGCGGCGAATACAACAAAGAGCGATTCATCGAATATCTGAAGCTGCCCCGACACGTCGGTTACCTCGCGAAACGGATGGTCGAATCCGACGCATTCAAGCGCAATCCGAGCGATCTGAACTCGAACTATGGTGGGGCATCACTGCTGGCACCCATCGGCAATGATGAACCACTCGTTCGCAGCTATCTGGCACATTTCCTGGTCGACGCAGCGAACACGAATGAATTCGAACCGTACATCAACGACGTCTACCTCAAGCAACTGTTTGCGGAAGTCAAAATTGTCAACGGCCTCGGTGACGCGGAACAGTGGGCCGCCCTGCTGCCACCTGCACAGTTTCAGCAACTGAAAGAACGAGTTGACCTCGATTTCGCCTACACGAACAAGACTCAATTTGCCGCAGATGAACCGGTCAAGCTGGATCTGTTCGTCAAGAATGCCAGCACGCTGATTGTCAAAGTGTTCGAGATCAACACCCAGAACTTTTACCGTGAACATCTCCGTGAGATTGACACCGATATCAATCTCGATGGCCTGGTCGCCAATGTTGAACAAACTCACAACCTGGCCGAGCCGCCGCTGCGACGCGTGGCACGGAAATTCGAATTCCCACAACTCGACAAGCCCGGTGTCTACGTCGTCGATTTCATCGGCAACGGACGCAGCAGCCGAGCTCTCATTCGCAAGGGACGCCTGCGTCATCTGGTGCGCACCTCGCCCATCGGGCACGTCTTCACGATCCTGAACGAGAAGAACGAACAGATCAAAGACGCGACGTTGTGGCTGGCGGGACATGAGTATCGCGCCGAAGAGAATGGAACGATCATTGTTCCATTCAGTGCGAATCAGGGACGTCAACCGATTGTCATTTCGCGTGGCGGCCGCGCCTCGTTGGACTATTTCGAGCACGAACAGGAAAACTTCGCACTGACTGCGGGAATTCACGTCGATCGCGAATCGTTGCTGTCGCGCAAGACCGCGAAGCTGCTGGTGCGTTCGAATCTGTCGCTGAACGGTTCGCCCGTCTCGGTCAAGCTGCTGGAGGACGTCAAACTGACGATCGTCTCGACGGACCTCGACGGCATCGCTTCGTCGCATCAGGTCGCCGATTTTCCGTTATATGAAGATCGAGAATCGATTCACGAATTCCAAGTTCCACAACGGATCAAGGCGATCGCCTTCACTCTGACGGCACAAGTGAAAAAGCTGAGCGCCGGCGGCCAGAAGATCAGCCTCGCTGATTCGGCATCGATGTCACTGAACGGAATTGATGCGACCGAGAAAATCGAACTCTGTCACCTGGAACGAATCGGTGACACCTACATTCTGGAACTGCGCGGGAAGACCGGCGAGGCCAAGGTGTCGCGTCCCATCAATTTGACCTTCAAACATCGCGACTTCCGTCAGGCTCACCACGTGACGCTGAAATCAGATGGCGGCGGACGCATCAACCTGGGTGCCTTGACCAACATCGTCACCGTCACGGCGCAAACCCCTGAAAACACATCCCAGTCGTGGACGTTGCGACCTGATATCCATTCCTATCTGCAAACGGTCCATGGCAAAGTCGGTGAACCGATCTCGATTCCCTACATTCGCAGTGCATCGGCACCGGCCGAGGCCGACGCGGCACCCGATCGCAGCGAACTGTCCTTGCTCGAAATTCGTAGTGATACTTTCGTTGTTGATCGATTCCAGAATCTGTCAGTCAAAGATGGTTTTGTCATTCTGAGCAAGCTTCCGGCTGGCGATTACAACCTGCTTCTGAAGGGCAGTGGCCGCCAGATACTGGTGCGTCTGACCGATGGATCGATGTTGGATCGCTATGTTCTGGGTAGCCACCGGCAACTGGAAACGGAGAGGCTGGCACCGCTGCAAATCGAATCGGTCAAGCCATCTGCCGACGGTGTGACGATCAAGCTGCGAAACGTGAGCAAGCTCAGCCGCGTTCACGTTTTCGCGACGCGGTATGTTCCTGAATATGACGCTTACGCCAATCTAGGCCGCGTCCAAGGTTCCGAACCATACCTGTTTCGGCGTTCGCCGGCGGAATCGTCCTACTTGATTGGTCGCAATATCGGCGACGAATATCGCTACATCATCGATCGCAAGTACGCGACCAAGTATCCCGGCAATTCGCTCGATCGGCCGTCTCTGTTACTGAATCCCTGGGCAATCCGGACAACGCAAACCGGCGAACAGCAATCGATGAGTGGTGATGACTTTGGTGCCGCAGGCGCCAAGAATGATGCGCCTCCGATGCGCAGTGAAGCGCAACAGCGGCCTGGTGCGGATCAAACCGTCAATCTCGCTAATCTGGACTTTCTGTCGCAGGCATCCGCGGTGTTGGTCAATCTGACGCCCAATGACGCTGGCGTCATCGAAATCGGTTCGGATGCCTTGGGGCCGCATCAACAGATTCATGTCGTGGCGATCGATCCTTTGACAACTGTCTATCGCAGCATCTCGCTGCCCGAGAAAAAGACCGACTTCATCGACCTGCGCCTGTTGACGGGTCTCGATCCGAAATCGCATTTCACTCAGCAGAAGCAGATCAGCATCATTCCTGTCGGACAGACGTTTACTTTAAACGACATCACAACTTCGAAATTCGAAGCGATCGATAGCCTGCCGCGCGTCTTCAATCTCTATCGGACGCTGAATGCGGATCCAAAGCTGCAGGAATTCGTGTTCATTCTGAACTGGCCCAAGCTGAAGCTGGAAGAAAAACGAACACACTATTCCAAGCACGCCAGCCACGAACTGTCCTTCTTCCTGTTCAAGAAGGATCCCGAATTCTTCCAGACGGTCGTCAAACCTTATCTGGCGAACAAGAAGGACAAGACATTTCTCGATCGATTCCTGCTGGAAGACAATCTGACAGAATTCCTGTTGCCGTGGCAGTACGAACAACTGAACATCGTCGAACGAATCCTGCTGGCTCAACGGTTGAAGGACGAACGACCGTTTGCATCGCGGCATGTCTCTGACCTGTACGCGCTATTGCCTCCCAACATCGACAACTATATCCGGCTGTTCGATACCGCCGTCCAACGCGGAGCACTCGACACCGAAGACGCACTTGGCCTGAGAGACGCCGCGGAAAAAGCGGCGACGCTCGAATTCCTTGCCACAGACAGCCCGATGGTCCGATTCGAGGCGGGCGGAGTCCCCATGAACGCACCGGCGGCGGCCTCTGCCCCGGCGCCTGGTGGCGCGGCGGGAGCAACGCCCATGATGCGGAAATCGATGCTGAAAGAAGAAATGGCCAAGCAGCAGGATGCTTCCAAGAAACTGTCCGGCCGACGTGGTTTAGCCAAGGTGGCGAAAGATCGGGAGCGATTCGATGACAACGCCGCCGTTTCCGCCGGCGAAGCGGAAGGAATTCTGTTTGAACAGCGTGACCAATCAGGGTTGCAGGCACTGCGTCAGCTCTACCGCAAACTCGATCCGACCATGGAATGGGCCGAAAACAATTATCATCACCTGCCGATCGATCAGCAGAATGGCCTATTGATTACCGTCAATGCATTCTGGCGTGATTATGCCAAGCACGATCCGGACACGGCGTTCCTGTCACAGAATCTGGCAGAAGCATCTCGCAACTTTCCAGAAATGCTGCTGGCTCTGGCCGTGTTAGACCTGCCTTTCGAATCACCCAAGCATGAGACCAAGTTCGATCATGCAAAGATGACGCTGACTCCCGGTGGACCACTACTGGTCTTCCACGAAGAGTTGAAACCATCAGCTGCGGCCGATGGCGCGACCAAAGTGCTGGTCAGCCAGAACTTCTACCGCTATGGCGATCGCACCCGAATCGAAGAAGGCGAACAAGTCGACAAGTTCGTCTCGGAAGAATTCCTGATTCAGACAGTGTATGGCTGCCAGGTGGTGGTGACGAACCCCACGTCGACACGGCAAAAGCTGAACGTGCTGCTGCAGGTTCCGTTCGGCGCAATCCCCGTCCTGAACAGCCAGGCGACCAAGACGGTGCACCTCAGTCTGGAACCGTACCACACCCAGACCATCGACTATTACTTCTACTTCCCGGCGGCAGGGCAGTTTGCTCAGTTCCCAGTCCATGTTGCCAAGAACGAAACGCTGATCGCATCAGCCGCTCCAGTCCTGTTGAATGTTGTCGACAAGCCGACCAAGATCGACACCGGTTCGTGGGACTATGTCTCGCAGTTTGCCTCCAACGACGACGTGCTGAACTTCCTCGACAAGCACAATGTGGCGGCGTTGAACATGGATCGAATCGCCTGGCGCATGCAGGACGCCAAAATGTTTGCGGCGGTCGTCGCAAAGCTGGCTCAGCGTCACGTCTACAACCACACGCTGTGGTCCTATGCGTTGAAGCACAATATCCCTGCCGCCGCTCGAGAATTCCTGAAGCATGCCGACCAGATCGTCAACGATTGTGGCGGTCGACTCGTCAGCACACTGCTCACCATCGATCCGGTTGCTCGGCGGACGTTTGAACATCTGGAGTACAAACCGCTGGTGAATGCCCGGGCCCATTCGCTGGGCAAGCGCCGCCAGATCGTGAACGATCGATTCTTCGGTCAATACCATGCCACCTTGAAGCAACTGAGCTACGAGCGGACCTTGGATGACGAAGATCTGCTGGCCGTGACGTACTACCTGTTACTGCAGGATCGGATCGAAGAATCCCTGTCGACGTTTGGCCGAGTCAACGCGGACAAGGTCGCGACTCGGATGCAGTACGACTATTGTGCCGCGTATCTCGATTTCTTCAGCGATGACCACAAGCGGGCCCGCGGAATCGCCGACAAATATGCGAATCATCCCGTCGATCGATGGCGTCAAACGTTTGCGGCCATTGCGTCTCAATTGGATGAAGCCGATGGAAAAGACGCCAAGCCCGTCAACGAAGAAGATCGGAACCAACAGCAGACGCAACTGGCTGCCACCGAGCCAGGATTTGAATTTACCGTTGAGTCAAAGCAGATCAAGCTCGACTTCCAGAACCTGAAGACAGTGCGAATCAACTTCTACGAGATGGATGTCGAACTGCTCTTCAGTCGCAATCCGTTCGTCCAACAAGTCCGAGGCCAATTCAGCAGCATCAAGCCGAACAGTTCGATCGATGTGGCGCTCGACGAAGCCCCCGACGCCAAGACGCATCTCAGTTCAAAGTCGATTCCGTTGCCCGCGGCATTGCAGAACAAGAACGTGCTGGTCGAAATCGTCGGTCACGGCATCACCAAGACACAGCCACATTACTCGAACTCGCTGTCGGTCCAGGTGATCGAGAACTACGGCCAGGTCAAGCTGACTCATCAGACGACCGGTCGTCCGGTGCCGAAAGCCTACGTGAAGGTGTATGCTCAGATGGCCGATGGAAAGGTTAAGTTTTACAAGGATGGTTATACTGATATTCGCGGCAGATTTGACTTTTCGTCGCTCAGTACCAACGATCTCGATGTTGCAACCAAGTTCTCGATTCTGATGCTCAGCGACGAGCACGGGGCCTTGGTTCGAGAAGCAATGCCCCCCAAATCCTGATGAAGAACTGGCAGAACGAGTGTTCGGCGCCGGTGATCCGTGATGACAGAACAACCATCCAATCGACCACCGCGCCGGCCTCGTTACCAGGGAACCCATCCACGCCACTTTCAGGACAAGTACAAAGAGCAACAACCGGACAAGTACCCCGACGCAATCGCTCACCTGATTACCAAGGGAAAAACTCCGGCGGGCACTCATCGACCGATTTTACTGTCCGAGATAATGCGATTACTGGCGCCAGCGCCCGGCCAGATTGCCGTCGATTGCACCCTAGGCTACGGCGGTCACGCTGCCGAACTGTTGAAAGCGATTCAACCGGACGGAACGCTGATCGGTGTCGATGCGGATCCGATTCAACTGCCGAAGACAGAGACTCGGTTGCGCGAGCTAGGCTACCCGCCGGAATCGCTGATCGTGCGGCGGATGAACTACGCCGGTGTACTGAAACAGATTCTGTCGATCGCACCCGAAGGCGCCGACGTCCTGCTGGCAGACCTGGGCCTGTCGTCGATGCAGATCGACGATCCGATACGCGGCTTTACCTTCAAAGCCAATGGACCATTGGACATGCGGCTGAATCCGGAACATGGTCAACCGGCATCAGCGTTCTTGACACAATTGAGTGCAAAGGAGCTGGCCAAGATTCTCGAGCAGAACGCCGACGAACCGCACGCGGTTCACCTGGCGCAGGCTATCGTCGCCGCCCAGACCCGACAACCCTTGGCAACCACAACGGAACTCGCCGCGGTCGTGAACGAGTTCTTGCAACGTCGACCGCAGGACCATGCCGAGAAAGTGAAAGAAACGACGCGGCGAGTCTTCCAAGCCCTTCGAATTGCGGTCAACGACGAATTCGGCGCCCTCGATTCGTTCTTACGGCAATTGCCCTCGTGCCTGAAGCCAGGCGGCCGCGCCGCCATACTGACATTTCATTCCGGCGAAGACCGTCGAGTGAAACGCGCCTTCAAAGAGGGTCTGCAAGCTGGACTCTACACGTCAGTCTCGGAAGAAGTCATTCGTCCATCGGCCGAAGAACAGCGTTCAAATCCGCGTTCCAGTTCAGCGAAACTGCGAATTGCCGTTCGAGCTTGAACCCACCGTCCGCCGGCGCCGCCACCGGGTCTCGACGGATTACTCCGTCAAGAAAACGGCGAAATTCTCTAAATCAAAACAATTCGATGTCGAAGCGATCAGCAATACAGGCCACCACTTCACATCAATCTCCGCCGCAATCACTCAAGGCACAACGTTCTTCCGACATCAATAGTGCCGAGTCACATCTTGTTTTTGGGGACCTTTGCGTCTTTGCCCTTTCGCACTCTTGCGTTAAGTTCCTCGCCTTTCCTTTTCTCTCTGAATGCCTTGCGGCAATGAGCTGTTAAATCGGTATCGACGAATCAGAAATCACTGCCATCTCATTGTTCTTCCGTGATCTTCGGATGGGGTAGAGACATCTGACGGGTCGAGAAGGTTGTTCGTTGCACGCAGCGGATGTTAGCATCAAAGGTGCATCTGGCACTTCGACAATCATGTCGTCTCTTTGGGTGTGAATTGCCATGCGAGTTTTTGGCGTCGGCTGTCTGTTTGCCAGTCTCGTTTCGGCGGGGTACGCGTTGGCTGCGGACCCGGCGGCCGACCTCAAGCCAGCTGCCGCGCGATTTGTCGTGTACGCCGCTGAAGACAATTCCGAACTTGGTTCCTCGTTGTTCCGAGTGCTTCGGGGCGATGAAAAGGTTTCCCGGTTCGCCAAGGCAGATACGCTGCAGAAGGCGATTGAATCCGAAGCCGATGTGCTGGTGCTGGTTTTGCCGCAGCGCGAATTGCCGAAACTCGACAAGACAGTTCTGGACGCTCTAAAGAAACGCAAGATCGTCGGAATCGGTTTTGGTGCCGCTCAACTGTTCGGGAAACTGGGTTTGGAGATCAACGGCGGTCATTGCGCGCATGGCGTGAGCGGGCCGCCCTCCGTCAATGTTCCGAAGAGTGAATTGCTCGGCGAGCCGAATATCGAAGAACCGATTGCGGTGTTCCGTGACGACGACGAACCGCCGCCTAACGCAGATCGGCTGGATGCGTTTGCGGTCTATCTTCCACCCGGCAAAGACTCATTAGCGGGTCTGGACCCAATAGCCCGCTGGAACAGTGACTCGAACTATGCTCCGATCGTTCGCCAGGGGAATTGCGTGTTAATTGGAGTTCCCGGTCCTGCCACACGTTGGACCGCGGAATTCGCCGATCTGATCCGCAAGACGTGCCTGGCTCTGAACGAGCGTCAATTGAAGAAGTTTTCGACCGTAAAGCGTGCACTGACAAAACCGGGAACGTACAAATTCACTTTGGCCCGACACGGCAGCACCGATGTGCCATCTGGGAAATCGTTCTACTTCACATTTTCCAAATCGCAGCAGTTCAGTGCCAAACTGGAACATGCCGGGTCGGACAATGTAATGATGTTGTTCATGGGCCAGGATGAGAACCGGAATCACTGGACGCGAAAGGACGCCCGTCAGCAAGAAGAGCTGACCATCGAAGCAGACATCACGGACGCAGACATCGAATCCGTCGGCGATCGCTACTGGAAACTGGATATCACAAATTTCGGTGCCGCGCACTCATCGAATTGTGAGTTGACGATTGTCATCCAATGACCAATCACCGTTTCCTGAGCAGGGTAGGTCAGGTGCAATACGCAGAGTACCCATCAGGTTGCTTCGCAACCTTTGGGGGCCGCAGGCCCTGGAGGCAGAGGCCACAACGCTCATCGAATCAGTCGAATCTCAGCGACGTTCGTTGCGATTGGTCGTTCAGTAAGCATGGCAAGCGACAATGAATCGATCGTTGTTCTTCAACCGGCAGTGTGTCTATCTCGGCGTCGAATCGAGGATTCCGAATATCCGTTTCGACCACGATATCGGTAGCGGCGGCAGTCAGAGGTTGCAGATGGGCGAGTCCAGCACCACAATCCCTTGTCAGTTCCAATCAGTCATGTATGCGTCGCCTGTGGAGACAACGCCTCTTCCAGACGCGTGAGTAACGACTCCAGCCGTTCCAACTCGATGGTCGACAGCTTCTTGTCACCGAAGCGGACTTGATAGAACAACTGCGAGATCTCGGCCGGAGTTGTTTCCAGTTCCTTTGGGGTAAGCTCCGGCGAGTAAGCGCAGGCGACCTGTTCAGCGAACTCTTGCTGAGTTTGTGCTGCCGATCTCTGAAGGCCTTTGGCCTTCATCAGTTTGACGAAGCGTTCGTAAAATTCGACCACTCGTGAGCGTTGCGGATTCCGTTGTGCGGCGAGGATTGCCAGCCAGACTCGGATCCAGCGAATCAATCGGCGAGCGACCCACACCATGCCTGCGAGGACGAGCAGGATCGCCAGAGCGAACAGACCGCCGCCGATGCTGAACCACTGTTCGCCGTTGGTCAGCATCTTCCAGATCGTTTGAAATGCCGATTCGGGTGACGTGAACAGTTCCTGACAGAATTTCAGTAACGAATACGCCAGTTCGCGAATCGGCTTGTAGATCGATTCCTCCTGACGATCGAGGTTCATATTCAGCACGTTTTCGGACCACAACCCGGATAGCGTGCTTTGTACGCCGGCCCACAAGGTGGTCTTCTTGGCTGACACGGCAGCAATACTCAGCGAGCGCGCATCTTGCGGCGTCGGGTCGAATGTGGTCCAGCCTTCATCATCGACCCAGGCTTCGACCCACAGATGAGCGAACCGTTGCTGAACTTCCAGCACGCCTTTTTTCGATGGATGCGGGATGCCGCCCTTGTAGCCGCTGACCACACGTGCCGGGATTTTGGCAGCGCGGAGCATCAAAGCCAGGGCAGATGCGAAGTATTCGCAGTGTCCATGTTTGCGATTGAAAACAAAATCTTCGACGGGATCGCGCTTGGGATCGGCAATTGACAGATCCAGAGAATACGTGAACTCGCCCGTGTCGCGCAGGTACGATTCCAGGGCATTTGCCATTTCGAGGCGCGTCAGCTTTCGCGGGTTCGATAGTCCTTCGGCCTTTTGTCGCCGTGCGGTTTCTTTGTCCTGAATCTGACGACTCAGCTCTTTCAATTCGTTCAGGCCGGTTGCAGGCAGAAGCAGATTGCGCTCCAGGTATTTACTCTTCCGGTAGACTTCCCGCATCACGGGCGAAACATCCAGGCGGTAATACATCGGATGTCTGGAGGGGAGCATCGAAAGTACCGTATACTCCAAGCCTCACTGATGGGGACTTCACTAACCACGCGTCGCGACACCGGACGCCTCGTTCAATTCGCCAAACGGATGATGCCGCGAATCGATCATCGTGATCGGCGTCCCCAAACAGAACAGCACGTCGGTCGACGACGGTTCCAAGCGGATTTCCTGCCGCACGTCGGCATCCTTTAACGTGCGTTCGAAGACCTTCGTCAGGAAGCTGGTGTGTTGATCCGAGTTCCATCGTCCCGCGTCGTATGCTGTCAGCACGGCCCCACGAAACAAGGGTTCCGCGAGTCCGAGCTGGTCAGCATATTCGTCCGCCGTCATGACTCGCTTGGTTTTGCGATTTTGTAAATGGATCTCGAAGACACGGTCCATACTTTCCAGGACCGGGCCTAGATCACCCAATCGAACCGAGTTGGCGAGGCCGGTCTTGCGTCCGAGTCCGGTGACGGCATCGTGCTCGTCACGCATCGACATTTCGGCGCCCACCCAGACCCGCGGGATGAACGCGAAAAAGGCGCTGCTGACCACCAACGCAGAGCAAGTCGTCATCAAAACGCCGCTCACGAAGCGCGCGGTCAACCACCGCGTTCCGTCTTCGTGCTGGACTGCGCTACGAACTTCACTTTCGTTGACGTCGTTGCTGGTTGCCGGAGCATATGACGGATCGTCTGCCAGTGCGGGATCGACAGTGGCGTCTTGTTCCTCCTCAGCAAACACGCGTTCGGCGCGCCACAGGGAAAAGATGGACAACGTCCACACGGCACAGAACATGTAAACCACGGCACAGAATCCGAACCAGCCTTTGCTGGTCAAGACTGAAGCGACGGCCAGTTGCAGGATTCCCAGAGCCATCAGGAACCAGTACAGACGCACCGTCTTCTGCTGGAACAACACGATCCAGGTGGCGTAGAGCAGCAGGTGAGTGCCCGCCAGCAGCTTCCCTTCGCGATTCTCACTGCTGAATTCGTAGAATGTGGCGACCAGGGCGATGATCCCCAGCACGTTGGCCCATACAGAACTGAGCCCCATGCCCTTGTCGGCCGAACCCTGCCGGCGACGTTCCGTCACGAGATAGCCGCACACGACAATCGGCAACGAAAGAAACGGCAACACCAATTCGTTGTTTCGTGTCGCCGCGGCGGCACCTTCGCCTTCGGCGGCCCCGAGGATTGCTCCAACGAGAGCCGTCAGGCCATACAGGCTCAGTTTGAAGACAGTACCCAGATCCATCGTGCCCGCTTATGTCTCGTGCCGAAAAGTCATCAAAAGATCAGTAGAGGTTCTTCAGGAAGGTCGTACAGGTTTAACACATCGATTCGAGATGATAGCAGTGCCTGATAGGGCGGTGGCGTATCGCGCGTCGTCACCACTAGAATCTGCGTCGACGTCGATTGATGGCTCACGAGTTCTTTCAGGAGTTCGGTGACGTCCATCGACGGGCCAGCTTCAAATGTAGCCAGTTGATCGAACAGCGGTTCCAGGCTGGCCGCGTTACCTTGTCCTTCCCAGCGAAATGTCCGGTCGCCCGACGCGGCCAACGACAGATAACCGTCGCGACATTCACGTCCACGCTCGACCAGCAACGTGGCGATAAAACTGAGGGTGTATTCGACCGAGTCTTGAAACTGGGGTTTTACCGTCGTTGGGCGGTACAGATCCAGCAGGATGGCCAGCGTGTGATCCCGGCTTTGTTGGAACTCGCGCAGAATCAATTCGCCGCGGCGAGCGGTCGAGCGCCAATGGATGGCGCGTGGATTGTCACCCGACCGAAACTCTCGCAGACGATGAAAGTCGTCGTGAAAGACGCCGTGCGTGGGCTGTGTACGTGAAACCAGTTCTGTGGCATGCAGTAAGCGTCGCCGCCATTTGGGCGAAATCCGCCCGATGCGCGGATAAATCAGAATCTCGCCGCGAGACGGATAGGTGCGACTGCGTTCCACGAGTCCCAGCGGGAACCGTGATGCCACCTGGAGCGGACCGAACCGATAGCGTCCGCGATGAGCCAACCGAAGTTGGTACTGTCCCGATTGAGACGTTCGAGGCGTCACGCGCGAAAACAGAACCGTCGCCTCCAGCGATTCCGGGGCACGTTCGATGCGGTCGCGAACCGACATCATCCACATCGCGAACAGTACTCGGCCATTGGTCAGTGTCACTTCGACGGCTAACAGTTCGCCCTGCATGGCACGGGGCGGTGTCTGACGCTGCACTCGTGCAGCCTGGAGCATGCCGAAGGTCATCCAGCCATTGATGACGAACGGTCCTGCCATGAAGGCGAAGACCAGGAGCAGGGTATTCTGCTTGGTCAACATTGCGCCGGTGAACAGCACGAACATGATCCCCAGATAGATCCAGCCTTCGAGCGGAATCGTCATCCAGTGCTGCGACAACCGCAACCACGAGGGAAGTTTGCGGCGCGAGAACAGGGCGGGGCCGATCAGCTGAGCGATGCCCGAAAGGCCGATGGCAACGACCATTCCGCGGTAAAGGATATGACCGGGGACGGTCCAATTGGCCGATAGCCGCGGGACACGAAAATAAACGGCAGTCAGCGCCAGAGCCACCAAAATGGGGACAACGCCCGCGAACGGGTTTCGATTCGAGCGATTTTCCGGCAGGGCTGATTCAGACATTCAGGTGAAAACCGAGTCGCGAGATCACTCGAACGAACACGAGCGGCATGTATTACACGAAGTCGGCGGAAGGCCGTCCAGCGTCGGCCGAGAAAAGCGACTTTGACGGCGGAATCGCCCAGAAGCATCAAGAACCGCTGTCCTGTTTGTAGAAAGATGACCGACGACTGGTTAGCATGCTGCCTCCCATCCTGGAAAGAACTGAAGGCAGGGTCGGCGGCTTGCAGGGAGTCGTTCGCACGGACGCGCCTACGTTATACCTCTGATAGTGGATTCAACAATGAGTGCGGGTAACAGTGAGGGTGTTGCACCCAACGCACAGCGATTGCTGTGGGCGGGTTTCATGGCGATTCTGGCAGCCGGTGTCGGCTTCTCGGTGCGTGCCGCAATTCTGGGCCAATGGGCGGAACGGTACAATTTCACAAACACCGAACTCGGTGAAATCACCGGTGGTGGATTGTTGGGGGCCGGTCTGATCATTCTGGCCGGTGCCTTCATCGCGGACAAAGTTGGTTATGGCAAGCTGATGCTGTTGGCCTTCCTGGCGCACTTTTTGTCCGCCGTCATCACACTGTCGACCGACTTCGTTTACAACTCTGCCGGTGGAAAGGGCGCTGCCTACTGGTGCCTGTATGTCGGCATGTTTCTATTCGCGATCGGAAATGGAATTTGCGAAGCGGTTGTTAATCCGCTCGTCGCGACGTTGTTTCCCAAGAACAAGACCCACTATCTCAACATCCTCCATGCCGGGTGGCCCGGTGGTTTGATCATTGGAGGGCTGGCAGCCTACTTCATGAATCCAGACAAAGGCACGCCAGTTCACTGGATGGTGCAGATGTCGCTGTTCCTGATTCCCGTCGTGCTCTACGGCATCATGCTGATCGGCCAACACATGCCGAAATCGGAAGCCAGCAATGCGGGTGTGAGCTACGGTGTCATGTTCGTTCAGCTGTTCGCCCCAATGATGTTGCTGTTACTGCTGATTCACGCACTGGTCGGCTATGTCGAACTAGGGACCGATTCGTGGATCACGAAGATCACTGGTTCGATCATGGAATCGAAACAGAACGGAACAGCGCTGTTCATTTACACCTCCGCTTTAATGTTCGCGTTGCGATTCTTCGCAGGACCGATTGTCCACCGCATTTCGCCACTCGGATTGTTGTTCGCCAGTAGCCTATTGGGTTTGGCGGGATTGCAATTATTAAGCATCGCCGAGGGCGCCGTGATCTGTATCATTGCCGCCACCGTCTATGCCGCGGGCAAAACATTCCTCTGGCCCACCATGCTTGCCGTCGGCTCCGAACAATTCCCGAAAGGTGGTGCGATTACCATCGGAGCACTGGGCGGCTTTGGCATGATCTCCGCCGGTTGGTTAGGCGGCCCGGGCATCGGGTTCAAGCAGGACTACAATGCAACCCACAGAATGCAAGAGAAGTCCGCGGTTGTTTATGACAAGTACAAAGCTTCAGGAGAGAACCAGTTCCTGGGCTTTAAGGTCGTTGGTCTTGACAGCAAAAAGGTCGCGATTCTTGAAGATGATGGCGAGAAACTGGCAGGCGACGTCAAGAGCCTGAAGAATTTGAACCAGACGGATAAGGAAACCGACGCTCTGGAAAAATGGTGGGACGAAGCGAAGGCGACAGCGTCGGAAGACAAGCCCGTGGTCAAAGATGCCGTTCTCTACGGTGGCCGACGAGCGTTGTTCCTGACCTCATTCGTCCCCCTGACGATGGCGGCTCTGTACGGCCTGTTAATCCTCTACTTCAAAGCCACCGGTGGATACAAGGCGGTCCATATTGAAGGTGGACCTGACGAAGTCTATGGCGCGGCGGAAGCCTGATCGGCCTCTGATCAACGCTACCTGATTCTGCCAGCCGGGAGGTTTCGCGAGAGACATCCCGGCTGGTTTATTTTCATGGCGCTGTTTTGTGAGAGATGACGAACGCCGTGGCTGATGCGCTGAATTGGATTACCGACGACCTGAACCAGCTTGCCGCGCAAGAACTGCTGCGACAGCGGCGTGAGGTTGTGCCTCTAACCGATGGCCGCTGTCGGGTGGATGGCGTCGAAGTCTGGGATTGTGCGTCCAACGATTATCTTGATCTCGCGCGAGACCCTCGAGTGACTGCGGCGGCGGCGGCGGCGATGACTTCGCACGGAGTGGGTGCGACCGCCAGCCCGCTGGTTTGCGGTCGCACCGACCTGCATCGAAACCTCGAACAAGCGCTGGCCCGTTTTGAAGGAGCCGAAACCGCGATTCTGTTCCCCACCGGCATGGCCGCCAACATTGGTACGGTGTCGGCCTTGGCAGGGGCCGACGATGTCGTTTTTTGCGATCGATTGAACCACGCCAGTCTGGTCGATGGTTGCCGGTTGTCAGGCGCGAAATTACGCGTCTATCACCACACAGAATTGACTCGCCTCGACGATTGGCTGACCAAAGAAGAGGCTACTCGTCGGAAGTTTATTGTGACTGACAGCGTCTTCAGCATGGACGGCGATCACGCTCCCTTGCCGCAGTTGTGCGAGATCGCAGACCGGCATGCCGCTGCACTGATCGTGGACGAAGCGCACGGAACGGGAGTGTTTGGCGAACATGGTCGCGGCGTCGCGGAACTGCAAGGGGTCGAAGATCGCGTCACCGTGCGAATCGGAACGCTGAGTAAAGCGATCGGCGCCTTGGGCGGTTTCGTGACGGGCTCTCAGGCCTTGATCGATTTCCTGTGGAACAAGGCACGGACACAGGTCTATTCCACCGCCTTGCCGCCCGCCGTCTGCGCCGCAGCGCTGGCGTCGATTCAGATCATTGAATCGGAACCCGCGCGTCGAGAGCGATTACTGCAGAATGCCGCTTTCTTTCGCGAACGACTGAGTGCGCTCGAAGTCACTGCCTATCCTGGATCGAGCGGGCCAATCGTACCAGTCGCCTTGCAGGATCCTCACGCCGCGATGATGGTTGCGGAACAGTTGTTCGTCGACGGATTTCTCGTTGGCGCCATACGCCCGCCGACTGTTCCCAAAGGCACGTCTCGTTTGCGAATCACGCTGCGCAGTTCACTGGCAAGGGACGTGCTGGAACGATTCGCGACCGCCGTGGCAAATCGAGTGCACACCGTCTCCAAGAACAAGTGACGACCTCACTTTGATGCTCCGAGATCGACAACTATTCGTGACGCATCGAACTGTGACCTGTCAGGAGTTTTCCGCCCAGATAATTTCCGGGGATGATCGCCACCTTGTTGAAGGGGACCTGGACTTGGACCGAAATCAGGTCACCCGGCAAGCAATTGGCGATCACGTTGCTGGGATCGGGATTACCTGCAGCAGGAGAAGTCGAAATGGCGACCGAAACATTGGACGCCGGTAGCCCCATCGCACTTTTCATGTAAGCTTGAACCTGGGATGTGACTTCGGCATTGGTGGCCCCATCGAGCACAGCGGTTCGAGCACCTTCGCGGGCGGCATTCGCCACCATTTTGCTGACCATCATGGCGCGGCCAAACTCAGTAATGCCAAACATCAGCATCAAAAAGAGTGGCGTGACAAGTGCCATTTCGACGGCGGAAGCGCCGCGCCGACGATCAGATCGACTCGCTCGTTTGTGGCCTGTCATGACGACAATTCTCCGCTCGCCGATCAGGATTGGATGGCCCGTCAAGTCGATCTCTCCTTCTGTCGACATCCAACGGTTCGACGGACGGCAATGACAACAACCAGGATACGCCGACTCGACGAGTTACCTCCAACGCGCTTACGATTCCATATTCTGAACCCGACCCAATCGCGAACCCGCCGACCCTCGGCCGGGTCACTCAATGCGCACCACCACAACCATTCGTCTGCATGCGCGATAGTAAACTTAAGTCACCGAATCGACGCGTCAAACAGATTCGCCAGATTCCGCCAGCTTTTATCTGCCTGGCCCGCTACCAAACACGAATTCAGCATTGGACATCAGTTCAGGATTCAGTGAGCGTTTGAGTTCCTGAGCCCCATTTGTTAACGTCGCACGCATCAACAATGACCGTGCCTTCCCGTAATGAATGGACGCTACGGCGATGACGATATTCAAACGAATCATTTCGAAGGAAATCCCGGCGAACATCGTCTTCGAAGACGATCTTTGCCTGGCGTTTCACGATATCAATCCCCAGGCCCCGACTCATGTTCTGATCATCCCGAAGCAAGAAATCCCGTCGCTCGCCCATGCCACTGATGCGGACGAACAATTGCTGGGACATTTGTTGACCGCCGCGCGCAAGATCGCCGAAAAACTGGAATTGACCGACGGGTTCCGGACAGTCATCAATAGTGGTCATGATGCCGGGCAGACCGTCGATCACCTGCATGTCCATGTGCTGGGTGGACGATCGCTCAGTTGGCCACCCGGTTAACTGCTACGGCCCGAATTGGACTCACGCTGGATTTAGAAATCACACCTGAAGTCACCCTTGCTGGAGTAGTTTCATGGCAACACGGAAGCTGGTTCTTGCGTTCTCGGTCGTCTGTGCGATGGGAGCGTTGCTATTGGGACAGCAGCAAACAGGTCCCAAAAGCGGCGTCGGTATGGGCGAAGCGGCCAAGGGGTTCCTGGCGGCAATTACCCCGGAACAGCGAGGTGCCGCGTCGTTCAAATACGATGATCCCGAACGATTGAACTGGCACTTAATTCCGCGCGAACGCAAGGGGGTCCCATTGAAGGCCCTTGAAGGCGCCCCGTTGCAAGCGGCTCAACGATTGATCCGTAGCGGTCTCTCTGAAGCCGGTTACGATCAGACGCTGAACGTGATGAGCCTGGAAGAGGTCCTCTATCTGATCGAAGCGGGCGATCGAACCGCGCGCCGCAACAACCGCGATCCGGGTAAGTATTTCCTGAGCGTCTTCGGCGAACCGGGCGACACCGGGCTGTGGGGATGGCGTTTGGAAGGTCACCATATTTCGCTGAACTTCAGCATCAAGGACGGAAACGTCATCGCGAGCACGCCAGAATTCTTCGGAGCGAACCCCGGCACGATCGATGCCGGCAAGGGCCGTCAAATCCGCGTGCTCGGTCCAGAAGAAGACATCGCCCGACAAATCTTGAAGCTATGCACGCCCGAGCAGCAAAAACTCTGCTGGCTCAGCAAAGAGGCCCCCGGTGAAGTGCCCGGACCGAATCAGGCGCAAGCCGCGGTGGCCGACGCTGTCGGTCTGCCTGTCAGCAAGATGTCCGAAGATCAGAAAAAATTGTTGCAGGAATTGCTCAGCGAGTACCTGAAGAACCTGCCTGCCGATGTCGAACAGGATCGACGCAAGGCCGTGAACGAAGCGGGTATCGACAAAATTACCTTCGCCTGGTTCGGCCAGCCTGACCTGCATCAGGCTCATCACTACCGAGTGCAAGGTCCAACGTTTGTCATCGAATACAACAACACTCAGAACAACGCCAATCACGTCCACTCCATGTGGCGCGATCTGCGTGGCGACTTCGGTATCTCTGTGAAGAAGTAGGACCCACTGCTTTTGAATGGATTCATCTGACGTTGGCCTGGTAATACAGGCCAACATTTTTTATTTCGCGACCACCTTTGTGCCACGCACCGACAGGCGGATTGCGGGTGACGCCTGATTGCCGACGCCTTGAGCCACGGCATGGATCAATCGGTCTGATTCAAAGACCCACGGACGAGCGGTCAGGAAAATCTGTCGCTCAACTTCCTGTTTCCGCACCAGCACACCCGACAGACCGATGTTGTCCACAATGATGCCGTGCGGCAGGTTGTCGACATCGAACCGCACGTCATCGTCGTGTCCGTTTCGTTCGATGACGATCTTGGCTGTGATGGTGGTACCGGGTTCGATCACGAGACCCTGATCGGCCGATGTGTACCGTGGATCATCGGGAATCAAACTCACGCGAATCGGTGCCGGCTTTTCGAGCTTGATTTCGCCCAGGCTGCCGATCGACTTTGTAACCAGTTGCCCATCAATCGTTGCTGTAGCGAGGACTGTCACTCGTTCCCAATCGGCTTTCGACGGTTCAGGGGCATCCTTCGCAGCGGTCAACACGCTGAATGCCTCCAGCAATCCACCTTGCACGGTGACAGGCGTGGACGCTTCGAATCCGGCAGGCAGGCCACACAGGTCGAGCCGTACTTCGCCGTCGAAATTGTCCATCCGGTTCAACGTGAACTTCAAACGCTGCCCGCTGCCGGCAGGCACTTTGGGATTCATCGTGTTCACCGTGACACCAAAATCGGGTCGAGGTGGCCGCACACTGAGGGTGTAGAAGAATTTGTCCCCGCCGAATTGCCGGACGTCTGTGACGCGCACTAGATAGGTTCCGTCGGCAGGAGCGGTAAATGTTAGGCGCGAATCTTTGTCCAGCTTGCGTTCCCCGTCGTCATCATTGACGTAATAGAGCGGAAACACGGGCAAGCCATTGTCGACGATCTTTGATTCGGGAGCGAACGCTTCGACGATGTACGCTGGTTCGTCCTTGGCGTGTCCGGCGGCACTGGTGTCAAAGTAGTCTCGCCGCTTTCCATTCACAATATACAGTTGAAATCCGGAATCGGGGCCCTGCGGTGCACGAAACGTCTTGCAGACCTCGCCACTCATGTACACGAACTGATTCAGATCCATCTCTTCCCAGAACTCGAGCCGCACATCGGGTGACGAAGAATCGATCGGCCGGAAATTGATCCACGAATCGCGAACGGCCTGCAGCAACGCCCGCAACACCGGTCGTCCGTCCGCGTGCAGGACTTCCAGCTTGGTATCCGCCTGCGAACCGCCACGACTGGCGTTGGTTTCGATGACCAGCGTCTGACCGGCTTTGGCTTCAATGCGGTACAAGTCGATGTCTGCTGTCGCCGCGCTGTTGGGTCGCAACTCACCCTTGGCCAGACCGGGAACCGCGAGAGGCGTCGCGCTTCGAATCACATCGTTAGGTTCCACTTCTGCGACCATTGCCGCTGGCTGGGGAATCGCGGAACGGTGTGATGCAGCGGCATCATTGAGCCGCTGCTGGTCGCTGGACGCATCGGCCCAACGCGGATCGATCGGGTAGGACTGAAAATCGCCATTCATGCGGCCCACCAGCAATCGCCGATTGTCCGCCGAAAAGGTTATTGCCGATGCCCAGTCGGTCTGGCGATCCAGTGCCGCAACTTGAGTAAAGGTGCGCGTTTCCCAAATCTTGATCCGCTTGTCTTCCGATGAAGATGCCAGCAGGCCCCCGTCGGGCGAGAAGGCCACTTTCAGAATTGGGCCTTCATGAGCGAATCGAGCGTACAGTATCGGGTTCGTTCCTTCCTTCCCCGTCTCGCTGATCTGCCAGACACGAATCCGGCAATCGACACCTCCCGCGACGACATACTGGCCGTCTGGACTGAACACGACAGTCGATTGGTCTTTGGCGGGTTGCGAGAACGTATCCAATCGTTGCCCACTCGCGGTGTCCCACAGCTTGACGGTTCGATCGCCACTGGCACTGGCCAGCAGATTTCCTCTCGGTGAGAACGCCAGGGAATAGATTGCGTCGTTGTGTCCACTGAACGTTTTGAGTTGTTGCTGCGTCGCCATCTCCCAGGTGATCAGGTCGCGGTCATAACTGGCCGTCGCCAGCGTTTTGCCATCGGGACTGACTTGTGCCGAATAGAGCGCGTCCCGATGACCGCGGAAGACCGGCCCTCGAGTCCAATCAGACACGCGCCACAGCGTGGCTTCGCCCGTCAGGCCGATCTCACCCGCCGCGACACTCAACCACTGACCGTCTTTGGAAAATCGCACGTCGTTAATTGTGCCAGTGTGACCGGCCAGTGTTTTCAGTTTCTCGCCCGCAGCAGACTGGATCTCAATCGTATGAGTCCGTGCCACGGCCACCCACTTGTCATTCGGTGAGGCTGCAATCGACGTGACAGCCGCTCGCAGTTTCGTTTTCGGCACGATCTTGGGAGTGGTCAGTCCGACAGCCGCCAGTCCGCCGGTTGGAGGTTTTGCACCCGCGTCGATCCACGCCTTGATGATGACCAATTCGTCCTTCGTGGGAGCCGGTTGGTCCTTGGGCGGCATATGTGTTTCATCTTGAGCGACAACTCGCTGCCACAAACGGCTCTGATCACTCTTGCCGGCGACGACAACAACACCGTCTTCGCCGCCCTTCATGGTCCGCGCGAAATCCTGCAGCACCAGGCCGCCCTCCGGTTCGTTCACGCCGTGGCAGCTATTGCAGTATTTGCGAAACAGCGGCTGAACGTCCGTGTTGAAGTCGGGGCTCTCCGCCGCCCAGGCTGTTCCGAAAGTGGACAACGACAGACAGATCGAAAGGATGCCGAACAAGCGCATGCGAGGTCCTTTGACACCGGTCTCAAGCACGAAATTTGTAGTGAGACAGGATACCAAAGCAGAAGAGGCCTGAGAAACATCCTGCGCCAGTTAGTTGAGTTCAGTGCCTTCTAAAGATTCACGGTCCGATCACTGTGTGAATGGCAATCAACATGACGTCGTGATGTCAGCGAGACCCAGCGAGACCGTCGTCCACTTTCATGCTCGCGGTACGAGCAATAGGATGGTGTGACACCGACATCGATGTCGGTGGGTGCCTTTCACGTCATTCACCCAAAGACCGGCCTCATGCAGAATCAACATATTGCTGCCATCTTCAACGAAGTTGCCGATTTGCTGGGAATCCAGGGCGCGAACTCCTTCCGCGTGCGAGCGTATCGCAATGGAGCACGCACGCTGGAAAACATGTCGCAGTCGATCCCGGATCTACTCTCCGATCCCACTCAGAGTCTGGAATCACTCGACGGCATCGGCAAAGATCTGGCAGTAAAAATCAAAGTCATCGTCGAGACCGGACAGTTACCTCAACTGGAAGAGCTGCGGATCCAGGTTCCTGCCGGTGTTGTGCAAATGTTGCGTATTCCTGGAATCGGCCCCAAGAAGGTGGCGGCCCTATTCACGGAATTGAACATCACGTCGCTCGACCAATTGAAGATTGCCTGCGAAGCCGATCAAATCGCCGAACTCAAGGGCTTCGGCAAGAAAACTCAGCAGACGATCCTGGAAGGAATCCCGCAGGCGCTGGAAGCGGGCAAGCGGTTCCTGATCAATGTCGCGACGACTTCGGCAGAAGACATCGTGGCGGACTTGAAACAGTTGCCGTCGATCAGCCAGGTGTCGGTGGCCGGGTCGTGTCGTCGCTGCAAGGAAACGTGTGGTGACTTGGACGTACTGGCGATCTCGGACGATTCCGGCGCGGCGATGGACAGACTGGCCGCTCATCCGCTGGTCGAGAAGGTGCTGGTTCGAGGCGAGACAAAGCAGCGAGTGCGACTGCGAAATGGGATCGAGCTCGATCTGCGTGTCGTTCCGGAAGAATCGTACGGGGCGGCGATGCAGTATTTCACCGGTTCGAAAGAACACAACATCGTCATTCGTCGCCGGGCCATCGAACGAGGCCTGAAGGTCAACGAATATGGTGTCTTTCGAGGTGACGAATATGTGGCCGGCCGTACAGAAGAAGATGTCTATCAGGCGGTCGGGCTGCCGTTCATTCCGCCAGAATTACGCGAAAACCGTGGCGAGATCGAACTGGCCGAAGCTGGCAAACTGCCAGCATTGATCGAGGTCGGCGATATCCAGGGCGATCTGCACATGCATACGACCGCGTCCGACGGCAAAGCAACAATCCTCGAAATGGCGGAAGCGGCTAAGGCGCGCGGCCTGAAATATATTGCGATCACCGATCACTCAAAACGCGTCAGCATGGCCAACGGACTCGATGCGGCTCGGTTGCGAGCCCATTGGGAGGAAATCCGCAATGCCCGCAGCCAGGTTAAGGGCATCGAAATCCTGTGCGGCATCGAATGCGACATCTTGGAAGACGCGACGCTGGACCTGGACGACGAAGTCCTGGCAGAAGCCGATTGGGTGATCGCCGTACTGCACTATGGGCTGAAGCAACCGCGCGACCAGATCATGCAGCGATTGTTGAATGCCATCCGCAATCCCAACGTCGATGCGATCGGACATCCGACCGGGCGAATGCTGACCAATCGTCCCGCCGCAGATATCGACTTCACCACGTTCTTCAAAGCTGCCGCCGATCACGGCGTATTGCTCGAAATCAACGCCAGCCCCGAACGACTGGACTTGAACGACGTGCACGCCACAGCCGCCAAAGAATTGGGAATTCCGATCGTCATCGATACCGATTCACACAACACTGGCGGCTTCAACGTGCTGCCCTACGGAGTCGCCCAGGCCCGCCGAGCCGGTTTGACCAAAAAAGACGTCGCCAATACGCGATCGTGTGCGGAATTCAAAAAGCTGCTACGAAAGTCCTGAGGCGCCTTCCGTTGATCTGTGTGGCCTGTGGCGCTTGAGTCATCTGGACGCACCCGAATCTTGAATTGCGATGCTCGAACGTAGATCTCGACAGATCTGCAAAGCGCGAAGTGCGAACGACGTCGCAATCAGCGGATCGTCTTCGCGCACGTCGACGGCAGCGTTTTGCCAATGACCCTCAGGAAGTTGTCGCTTAATCAATCGTGCAGCGAGGACCGATGACCAGTCCGACGTTCGCGGTACCTGGTTGTCTGCTTGCTCTCGTTGCAGTGCACTTGTCAACGACGCCGCATAATAAAAGTCCAACGCGGGTCGAAGATGCTGCCGCGCAGGTGGGTAGTTGCCTGGGTTGTGGTCGTCGTCGAGATGCTGCAACAGCCAACGGCGGGCGGCAATTCGGCGAGGGGCATGTGGGTCGAGTCCGCAGAGTTGCAGCAGACGCAATCCATCCGCAGTGGCGCTCCCGTACGAGAGATACCGAGTCCTTCCGGAACTGTCGGTGCCCGCGATTCCTGGCTTATTGCGGACGTCGTCGCCAATCAAAAAGTAGAACCCGCCATCATTGAACTGTTCATCCGGCTCTGGCGTTAACCCTCGATAGTTTTGGCAATGTTCCACGAACCGTAGGACGTCTCGCCGAAGCTGTGTCAGGGCAGCGTGGTCAGGGCCGGCACTGGACAGGCCTTCCAGCGCGCAAAGTGTTGCGGAGAGATTTGGTTCGTCGAGCGGCGACAGCGACTGATCATCGTTTGGTTTTCGCGGCGGTTCGTGACTGTATCCCCAGCCTCCAAACTGGCTGTCGTGTTCTGACCAACCATTCCGGGCCGACAATTGATGATCGATGAGCAGTTGACGCCAGATCTCTTCGCCCGCCTTCGAGTCGTTCTGGTTCAGCCGGCATCGCGTCTGCAGGATCAGCCCGGCTGTGTAAACGGGATATTGAGGCATTGTCGTCAGTTGCGCCGGTTCCGACCGGTGATCAATCCACCGATCGACAGCGGACAGTCCCCGTGCCTTCGCTTGCTCCGTGAGTGCGCTATCGGAAAAAGCCCACAAGACGAGCGGCGTCAAAGAGGTACCGTCTTTCAACAGGCCGTATGTCTTCGATCGCCACGTCCCGTCGGCTTGCTGTTGATCGAGAAGGAACTTTGTACCGCTTTCAATCGCCTGATCGATCTGCGCAATCAGATCTGAGTCGCTTACTGATCGCGAGACCGATGGTCGATCGAGTCGCTCGGCGGTCTGTTCGTCCGCGAAGATTCCCTGCCCAATTGCAAGGCAACAGAGTGTCAGCAGTGACCGGCGGACCGATACCCAGTGACCTGATGCGAGGAATGAGGATCGCATGAGCAGAGACTCGCTATGCGCACTTGCACACGTGGATTAACAACCGATAGGCCAGAAAGTCTGGAACGATTCACAATCGAATCGTCCCCGTCGGTCCGTGGCGCATCTCTGGACGTCACTATGATCGTTTGCGGCACTTCAAAGCCACTGGCGTAGTCAGTGGCACACCAGAGCAAACGCGGACTGATGCGCCGTCTTATTTCTGAGGTTTCGCCTCAGCGATTTCCGGCAATGGGGCTCGGTCGGCCATCATCGTTAACAATGCGGCAGACGTGCAGAACGTACGACCGGTGATGCAGTGATGGCCGGACCAACTGCCGTCCTCGTTCTGGGCTTTCCCAATTGTGTCGCAGATCTGCCGGTCCCATTTCTCCCAGGTCTCGCCGCCTTTGACGAGTAACGTTTCGCTGATGTTCATGTAGCTCAAGAATTCTTCGCCACCGTTGTTGCCGAACCCTTTCAGGAAACGGCCATCGTTGATGTTGGCTTCCAGTTGCTTCGCCGCCTCCACATTCGACACTTCCGCTTCTTCAACCAGCTTCAGTTCCGAACGCGCCGCCGTCTTTGATTCATCCGACGCTGCGGGGCTGTTCAGGACGGTTTTCGCTTTGTCCTTACGCTCGCGAGTCGAGTTCACCGCATCTTGCACTCGACTGCCATTGGCGGCGATGGAATACAGCAGGACGCCCGCGTCACTCTTGCCTGACGGTCCGGCCCCACCCAAGGCCGCAGTGGAACCGCCCCGACCGGTCGGCGGGGTGAGACCGCTGGTTGCTGTAATCTCGGCCACCGGACCTCCAACCGCGACTTTTCCTTCGACCGGCTTGGCCGGAGCCAGTTGAGCAACCGTCTGATCGAGGTCACGTTTGAGTGTTTCGGCTTTGACTGCGACGCCTTTTTGAGAGGCCCGGCTGAGTGCTTTCGAGCACAGGCCCTGTGACAGAACACTGGCCCATCCCGAATTTCCCGCGAAGTTACCATCCTTGCCCTGGTTGGATTCAATCTTGCCGATCGTCTTGTTCAATGCCGCAAACAATCGATCTTCCGATTTCTTGTCTGGCATCTGACCTTTCAGTTCACTCAACACAAGCGCCGCCAGGAAAGTGTCGACGTAGCGACCAATCTTGCTTTGTAACTGAGTGTCACGGACGGGTGTGACATACAGTGAATCGGAATCAGATTGCTCGATACTGGTTTCGATGAACTCAATCGCCTTCGTCAAAGGCGTCGCGTATTTGCCGTCCTTCGGCGTGTTGCCGGCACGAATCAGAGCCAGAGCAGCAACACACGTATTGCCCAGATCTGGCGGGTCTTTTACTTCTTTGCCTTCAACACGACCATTGCCGTCCTGGTTCGAGATTCGCCAACCGCCGCCCTGACCAAATCCGCCGTTGTCATGCTGTTGGCCGATCAGATATTCCAGCCCCTTTTTTACTGAATCGCCCAGTTCCTTCGGCTTCACTGGTTTGCGCGATTCATCTACCGGTTTTTCGACAGTTTCGGTTGGTTTGCCGGGAGATGGAATCGCCGGCACGCCATCGGCCGCCTCCACCAGCACCCCCACAGAACCAACGAACAAGACACCCAAGGTCACGGGCCAGCGTCTGCGAATAGACATGGAAGCCTCCTGAAATGAATGGTGAATCGCCTGCGATCCGCAGTGAAGGGCGATAAGGCTGTGCACCATCTCAGACGAAGGACGACTTTCAGAAGTTCCCGCCGATTGCGGAAGATTCGGACCCGGCCGCGGATCGGCGGGGTTCGCGATTGTGTTGGGTTCGGAATAGCGATACGGTTCGCGCGTTGCGGGTGACTTGCACTACGAGCGAGGCAGTGCGTCGAGATCGATTTTGGGCATCTGTTGTTCAGACGACTGGCGTGAGAAGATCTCCCCGGCTTTGCTCGTCTGATCAAAGAACCCGCAGTTCCGCAGAAAGAAATGGTCGTCCCTGGCACCGCCTTGGAAATCCAATCGGTGACGTCCTCCACCGGTGGCATCGACCGAGAACCTCGCCTCGGCACATTCCATCCAGGTCCCGTCAACGCTTCGGACCCACACGTTGCCATAATTCGCCTGCCGTTCAACGTGGCCGTATGCGGGAATGAAGTTTTCCAGGAATGAATGGAAGCCGCGCAAGAAGGTGTGCGTCATCGGGCGCTGAAAACTGGCGACCAGTCGCCAGTCTTGCGTCGACTTGTCACAGAACCAGGCCGTGTAAACCGTGGTCGACGGACCATCAGGCTTGACCTGCGTCAGAAAGCAGTAAGTGACATCGGCCTTCCACGGATAGACCAGATAACTTTGCCCGCCCGCGCCTTCATTACCGAACTCGCCGATCCGGACATCAGGCCCCGATCCCAGGCTGACAATACGCTGTTCCTTGGGAATGTCTTTGGGATTGTCGGTCTTGAACGGACTCCAGACGGAAAACAGGACTCGGCGTTCTTGAGGCCCATTCACCTGAATGCCGAAATAGCCTTCGCCAAATCCATTCGCCATGAAGTATGAGCCGATCGTGTCCTGCCCTTTCGGAACAGTGATCTCGCTGTAGGCATATTCCAGCTTGGCGTCTTTGGACGTCTGATACGTCAAGTGCACTGACGGTCCACGGCGTCCCCAGTAGAACATATTGCCGTCGTTGTTTTTGACGAAGTCCACAACCAACCCCTCTGTGGACGAAGCAACCTGCAGATCGCGAATCTCAGCGAAGGTCGTTCCATTCCGTGTCTCTCCGCGCAGGTCCACGCGGACATACCCGGCCCGCGCCACTTCGATTCGGCCGATCTTGTGTAAGCCGAATTCCGTTCCCTCGACAGCGAAGGTTATGTCGGTGTCACCTGCTCGCGCGACCAGACTCGATCGTCCCGTTGTCGCGCGGGCATTCAGAGACAACTCTAACGCTGCCGCGCGGTCGACATGGAAATAGACCGAGTACACCGCTTCGGCGTCACTCCATGCCAGGATTCCATCCCGTTGAAAACCGTTTCGCCGACCTTCAGGCGCGGGAACAGACCGAAAGGCATTCCCCGCGACGGGGATCGACCATTCCGCCGCCGTCAGCGACGAGCAGACCGACAGGATGAAACAGAAGGCTAATCGGGAACCGAGCGTGCGTAACAAAGGTCTCTCCTGATTTCTCTGCCGTTTTCGTACAAGCGACACAATGTTCGAGCCATTCCGCATGTCGTCTCGCGATGTTCATGGTGTCGCTGCAGGCGACGTCAATCTTGAAGGAAGCACGCGCGACATCTCAATCAAAAACAGTCGACGGATCGCATCATACCCTTGATCGTTTGGATCCTCGAGATTGTCCCAATACCAATAGTAGGGCGACGCCTTGTGATAGCAGCGATGCCAGAACTGCGTGCAATGAATGCCATGTCCCAGGAATTCGGAGCGAATATCGATCATCGTGACATCGGGATGCCGCTTCGCGAACCGGGCAATCGCGTCGTTATAGACTTCCAGCACCCGCAGGCCATCGGACCATGCTGGCAGGCCGGCATGCTGAATATCTCCATCGCCATCCGTGGGATCGTAGATGTTCCCAATGAACAAATGACAGCCACCGGGAAAGATCTCGCGCATCCGACCGATGATCGTGTCAAGCCGCTGGTCATAGTTCTGGACCCATTCGTCGACCTGATCCCGTTTCGCACCAAACATGGCTCCTTCGCGAGGCGGCGTGCGACCATAATTGTGAATCACATCGTTCCCACCTGTCGTGACGACAATCACGCCAAAGGTGTCGACGTCCTGAGGCTCAAGCTTGGGCAGTTGATAGTCCAGGCACTCCATGGACGTCGTCCCTGAGATCGATCGATTCATTGGTTCCAAATTGGGAAAAACGCGAGTCAGGCAGACTCCATCCAGATCCGGAAATTCATCCGCACGATTCTTCACCAGGCGATCAAAGTACGACTTACCCGGCGATGCACCCAATCCCTGAGTGACACTATCACCCAATCCCAACAGCACAACGCGCCGCTCAGACCACGGGGTTTCGAACGGCGCACGAGGAATCGAAGGCGTGGCCGGTCCAGTACCGATCGGCCGATCATAACGGTAGTGCCGATAAGCAACCGCCGCGACAATGATCAGCAGACCACTGCCAATCAACGCAAACGTGCGCGAGGTCCGTCTCTTCACTGTCATGTCAGCGCCAATACAGTGGGGTCAATCTGGCCAGTCAAGATGAATGCCGTCGAGATGCGTGAAGTATTCTAACCATCGTGCACGGGCGGCGTCGAAGCTCATGAATTCCGCCTGATTTCCCGAACTAAGAGCAACGACGCCAATGTCGGAGATACCAATCACGTCGATCGAAAGTCACAATGGATACAGAGTGACTTCCAAATTGGGCAGAGCGAGTTTCAGGTCGTCCAGTTCCTTCGCACCTTCGAACGACGGTGATGACAACGTGAGAAATCTGAGTTTTGAGAACTGGTAGAGCTGACCCAGTCCAGCAGGTGTGATTTTTGTGCGGTCCAGGAACAACGATTCCAGTTGCGTGAACGGCGCAAGATGCCGCAGTCCTGCATTGTCGATCTTGGTTCCACTCAACCCGATAAGCTGCAGGTTGGTGAGGAGCCACAATTGACCTAATCCGTGATTCGTGATCCGAGTCGATCGCAGGCTGAGGTGCCGCAATTGGTCCAACGTGCTGATCTGTGCCAGACCGACATCTGTAATGAGAGTCTCTCCCAGCGACAGGGATTTCAGTTGCTGCATCTCGCTGAGTATCAGAGTACCTCCATCATCGACCTTAGTGCCGTTCAACTGGAGGTGCTCCAGATTCGTCTGCTGCGCCAGATGCCAGAGACCTTCATTGGTCACGTTTGTATTGCTTAGATTCAATCTGCGAATTGAAGAAAGTGGACGGAGTCGCTCACACCCGGCATCGTTCAGGTTCGACGCGTTCAAGTCGAGTGACTCAAGTTGGGTCATGCCCTCAAGGTGGACAAGGCCCTCACCATTGATTGGCACGGCACGCAGCGTGAGCAACGTTAGTCGATTCAGTCGACGCAGATGGACCAGGTCTGCGTCGGTAAATTGCGAATGCTCAATGTCGAGATCTATCAAGTGATCGAGTCCGGAGAGTTCACCGATCACTTCGTGTGGGATCGATTTGCGCGGAAAATTGACCGAAGTGGCACGATCAAAGATCGGGCAAAACTTGTAAAGCCACCTCGGAAACAACTGCGGGCATCCGTCAGAAACGGAGATATCAGCGTCCGCCGCGAGCAGCTTTTTGAGAATTTCTTGTTCGACGCGATAGGGTAAAGCCAGCGACCAGCACTGCCAGGCTGCCGCAGTGGCCACGATCAACAGCGACACCCCGAACAGCACGCGCCAATATAAAGACGAATACCTGGTGTCGGCGAACGACATGATTGCGCTCTCCGCTTCGGAGCAAATCCCTCAAATGAGTTGCCGGGGTTCGTGACCTATTCTAACCGTCGCGCAAAGGCTGCGTCGAATCTGCTGAATTGGACCTGATTTCGCGAACAACGAGCAACGACCCCAGGCATGAAGGCCGCCTCCTCTGCATTCCGACACAAGTCTGCTGAAGTCGGTCAGCGTGATGCCACCCGGTGAGACCGGACGCTGCCAGACGGCGCTCATCGACTCTGACGATCCGTATTGAGAAAGCAGCGAAAAAGCAGTATCAACGTCGGCATTGATCGATCTAGCGCATCGGAATCACCACCTCGAAGCGGGTCACTCGCGAGAAGCCTGGGTCACGGAGGAGTCCCATCACCTTCTGCAATTCGACGACTTGTCACCGAATCGGCATTGTCTCGGTGTTGATGTTCTTTGTCGCGTCCCACGCCTCGCAGCACGTGGCGGTTGGTAACGACGCCGTCCCTGGCACAGCCAAAAAGCCTGCCACCTTTCCAGTCGAATACACCGACGCCGTGTTTGTACCGTCGGAGATCTTTGGTGACCAGGTCGAGGCTCTTCTCTCCACTACTGCCTCGCGGTCTCTGCTTGATGATTCGTACCGGCAGCATCTGGGCAAATCGACGGGCCAAGAAAACGTGAAGTTGTTCGGTTTGTTAAAGACCGATTTGTACCAGGCACCCGAACTGAAAATCCTGTCTGACGAACCTCACGTGTTTCATGCGGCGGATTCTATCGGCTGTGTCAATTTGGAGAATCTCAGGGGACCATCGGGTCATGACAAACTACGCATCGTGCTTGCCCGCGACTTTCTGCGAACACAAATCTTGTATTTGAATTTCGACGAGGGACTGGCACAACTTCGCACGCAGACCGACATGAAACAGCCGCACATCGAAAGAATCGAGATGCGCAACGGAAACCCCAACGTGGTTGTCACGATTGCAGAGGATGACTTGACCGGATTGATCGTTGATACTGGTTTCAATGGAAACCTGCAGTTGGAATTGGAGTACTACCACCAACTCGTACAGCGGCGCAGAATAGTCAGCACGAACAAGGGTGCCTCGGTGTCACAAACAGCGACCGGCGTATCACTGAAACTCTCTAGTGCGCAAGGGATTTTGAAGTGCTTGCAACTCGGCCCGCACAAGTTCCACAACGTCAGAGTGTCATCGGGAACAAGGAATTGCATCGGTACACGCTTTCTTGCGAAATTCTTGGTGGAACTGGACGTCGCTCATCTTGAAGCACGATTTCTGCCCAGTCAGAGGATTGGCCTGGCTGATTTGCGTGACCGATCGGGCCTCGGGATAGAACGTGAAAACGGCAAGACGGTCGTGCGTCATCCGCCAGATGACAGCTCGGGCGAAAATGCCACGATCTGCAAAGGAGATGAGGTTCTGCGCATCAACGATATCGAGGTCAGTCAAATGCCACTCGCGAAACTTCGAGTGCTCCTGTGCGAGCCGGGTGCGGACGTCAGCTTGTTGATTCGACGAGATCAGACTGACAGAACCGTGAAGCTGCGGCTGTCGAATGAACCAGACCCATTTCCAGCAACAGCGCCTTACGAGTTTTTGGAATCAGGTGCTGACTTTGATCAGTGAGTGAAATGGCTTCAATAGAGGGCAAAGTCCGTAGCAACGCGGGTTGGCTCACCGCGTTGGTTCGTTTCTGCGATATTGCTCTTCGAAAGTGTGGCTCAGATGGACGAAGTTCATAGACCGCAGGGAGGCCTCTCAAGGGGCATGGTAGCTATTTATGGACTTCTTACCGCGTTTGTTGCATTGTGTGCGGGCGTGCTCTTGCGAGCGATAGTGACAATGGATAAGCCTCAGTCTGTGGAAGCCGAATATGTCGAACTCAAGGCCGATTTTGAGCAGGGCAAGATAATAGAACACAGGATGGTTAATGTTGCCGGCGTGGACCGCTGCGTAGCCATCATGCGCGACGAGCGCAAAATAAAGCTCGGCTTGGTACGAGTGCCGGAAGAGTTGTCTGGTTTTGAGGCCCACGTACCCAATTGCTATGACGTCTATTGGGTTCAATCGGGCGTGGCGGTGATTTCGATTAAAAATCTGTATGCGCGAGATTTGCCAAGGTGTTCGCCGGCGCCAAGTGATTTGCAGCCACCCGGGTGGCAATAGCTTGACCATCTTCGGCCAACCTGCCAAACGAACGCGGGATGGCACGGGTTCCGCCTGACCGATGTGAAACCGCAGGCTCGACGGCTGACCGGCAGCCCCCAGCAGCCCACCTTCAGCTCGCCACTCGCACCTTAAAACATTATGCTTCTCAGGCATTTGATTGGGTAAGATGCTGTTTGGCGAAGACGAACCGTTCCCGGGAGCGAGGACCGCGAAACTCGGGCAGTTCGTCCAGCCACCGGCGGTTGGCCAGTTAAGAAAGCGCCATCGAATGTTTGGCGAGATCTCGCTTTGCTCGATGAGTTCTGCGGTGGGAGGAGTGACAAACTGAAGTCCATTAACTGTGGCGTGCTGATGAGTCGATTTTTCCGATTCGGGTTTGCGGTGATCGTCGCTGCTCTGGCGGTCGCATCGACTCGCGCGGCGGAACCGGATGCGGCTGGGATAGAGTTTTTCGAGAAGAAGATCCGCCCGGTTTTTGCAGAACATTGCTGGCAGTGTCATTCCGAAGAATCCAAATCCGCGAACAGGCTGAAAGGCGGATTGCGCCTGGATAGTGAAGCGGGCATTCGCGAAGGGGGCGATAGTGGACCTCTCGTCGTCTCGGGTAAGCCCGCCGAAAGTTTGTTGATCAAAGCGCTACGACACGAAGAGTTGCAGATGCCTCCCAAAGCGAAGCTGGCGGACGAGGTCATTGAGCAATTCTCAACCTGGGTCAGCCTGGGGGCTCCTGTTCCCGCTGACACGCGCGTGGCAACGTCTTCGAAACGACTCGACTGGACGGAAGCACGCAAGTCGTGGGCATTTCAATCACCTGTTGAGCATCCGCGCCCGACAGTCAAAAACACAAGCTGGCCGACATCGACGATCGACGCCTTCATTCTGGCGGAGATGGAAAAACAGGGGTTGAGTCCTGTCCCTCGTGCCAGCAAGCGCGAACTGATCCGGCGAGCCACGTTTGATCTGATCGGACTCCCGCCGACCGTGGAAGAGATCGACGGTTTTCTGAAAGATGAATCGTCCGCTGCCTTCGCCGCGGTCGTCGATCGCTTGCTGTTGTCGCCTCACTATGGAGAACGGTGGGCTCGTTACTGGCTCGATCTCGCGCGGTATGCGGATGATCAGGGAAACTCGTTCCTCAGTCCCACGCCGAAGGCCTATCTTTACCGCGACTGGGTCGTTCGCGCCTTGAACCGGGACATGCCGTATGACGAGTTTATCCGGCTGCAAGTGGCGGGCGATCTGTTGCCGGGAACGGCGGACAACTACGAAGATCGGTTGGCTGGACTGGGCTTTCAGGGCTTGGGCCCCCAGTTTCGAAAGGGAGCTGCCGTCGAAGCCAAGGCCAAGGCCGATGAACTGGAAGACCGCGTCGATACTCTTTCCCGAGGCATTCTGGGACTGACGGTGTCGTGCGCACGCTGTCACGATCACAAGTTCGACCCGATTCCCACGCGCGACTATTACTCACTGGCCGCGGCCTACAATGGAGCGGCCTGGTCCGAACGGATGCTGGCTTCACCCGAAACCATCGCGCGACATCAGGAGTGGGAGCAGCAGGTCCCGCAACAAAAGAAGGACCTGGAAAACTGGCTGGCGGAAACCGGACGCAAGGTCGGTCGTCGGTCTCTCGAAAAGCT
>Ga0105238_10000263_pt1 | contig 58779 bp, 49 predicted proteins | sample KBSC34metaG_FD_81526 | JGI IMG/M metagenome (GOLD analysis project Ga0105238, IMG submission 81526) | Corn rhizosphere microbial communities from Kellogg Biological Station, Michigan, USA - KBS C3-4 metaG | ecosystem: Host-associated > Plants > Roots > Rhizosphere > Soil | place: Michigan, USA...
AACCCGGTGTGGTGACGGCACTGACCGCATGTTGCTCAACATGCTCATTGATCTTTGACAACCTGGTTTTTTGACAATCTGATTTGAAGAGGCGGACGGCACTCGGAGAGTGCCTGCTACTTTGCCAGCCCGCCACAGGCGGTTGGTGCGCGTCGCACGATGGGAGCAGACATAGGCGAGTCGTTCGCGCGTTGTGAGGCAACCCCGGGCGGCCTTCCGGCCTCCAAGGCCACAACAACACAGCCCACGGGCAGAGCGATGCAGCGCAGGCTGCGTCGCGCCGCCCTGGGTTTGAAATAGCACATGAATTCAAGCCCTGAACAGGGCGCCACAAGCGATGATTCGTACACATCGCGAGGATCGTTTGGTAAATCCAGGGCTGTGTCGTCCTTACAGGACTCAAGACTTGGATGTTGGCACTCACCCAGGGCGGCGCTTCACTCTGCCCTTGTATGTTGTGGTGGCCTTGCAGGCCGCGAAGACATATGTTGCTCAACATGCTCATTGATGGCGAAAAAGGACTCGGGCGCTTCCAGAAGACTGGAACGCCCCGGCCACATTGAAGCTGCCGTCAATGTGTTCCGTTTCGCTCGATTGCAGGCGGTCACCGGTCTAAAGTAGACCGGCCACATTGAAGCATCGACATCCAGCGTTCACGTGTTCCATTGCCGGATCACTGGCGAACTCAGTTCGTGTTCGTACCCCAGAATGCTGATCGATGCGGTATCGAGCACAAACAATCGGCCTTCGGCAGCGGTCCATCCGAGCCAAACAGCTGACAACACACGTAGGAAATGGCTACTGGAAAAAACCAGCACATTCCCATCAACCGCGCGAAGACGCTGTACTACACGTGCGGCGCGCCGGCCGACTTCGTCGATCGATTCGCCTTCCGGACAGCCGTGCTGGAACAGATTCCAGTCAGGCCGCAGTCGATGAATTTCGGCTGTGGTCTTTCCTTCGTACGTACCGTAGTTCCATTCAACCAGGTCAGGGTCGGAAGTTGCTAAAGGACCAAAACCCGCCAGAATGCAGGTGCGTGACGCTCGTTGAAGCGGGCTATTGAAAACGCGTGAGAACGTCTTTCCACTCAGACGTGGCTGCAAGCCCTGTGCATTTTGTTCACCTTGCTCGGTCAATGGAATATCGGTCAGACCAGTATGTTGACCGGATCGACTCCAGGCCGTTTCGCCATGGCGAACAAGATAGACCGAGGGTAAGGACGTAATGGCCATCGTGAGCGAATTCTCCACACCAAGGTGAACAGAAGGACGCCACCGAATTCATTCGGTTCCCTCAGGCTTTGTAGTCCCCACGTCGCGCGATCCGATTCAGCGACGCACGATGGGCTAGTTCCTTCTGCGCCGCGACCGTGTTGGCGGGATTTCCCTTCCACAACTCGAGAGCCGGCTGCTGGGTTGCACGCGAAAATGAGAAAGAGAGAGCCCACGGCAATCGTGACCGGTATCGTGTATTCATGGCACTCAATCTGGCAGTGGCAAGTTCACTCGACTGACCGCCAGACAGGAACGTGATTCCAGGCACGGCGGCCGGCACCGTTCTCAGCAAACAACGGACGGTGGCGTCGGCCACTTCATCGATCGCATTCTGTTGAGGGCAATCGGATCCTGGCAGCACCATGTTTGGTTTCAGGATCATCCCTTCCAATCGAATTCCCAATCCAATCAGGTGGCGGAAGACCGCGTGCAGCACCGTTTCCGTGACTTCCTCGCATCGATTGAGTGAGTGATCACCGTCCATCAGCACCTCAGGCTCAACGATCGGCACCAAACCACCTTCCTGACAGAGTCCCGCATACTGAGCCAATGTCATGGCATTGGTCTCAATACATGCGTCACTGGGAATTCCATCACCAATCGTGATGACTGCGCGCCACTTGGCGAATCGTGCGCCCATTTCGCGATATTCGTGAATTCGATTGCGAAGCCCGTCCAAACCTTCCGTGATCTTCTCGTTGGGATGGCCGGCCAGATCGACGGCACCCTCGTCAACTTTGATGCCGGGAATGATGCCGGCGTCGGCGATCAATTTCAGAAATGACGTTCCGTTCGCATGCGATTGATGGATCGTTTCGTCGTACAGGATGACGCCACTGATCGAATCTCCCAGTCCGGGAGTCGTCAAAATCAATTCACGATACGCGCGACGCGCTTCGACCGTTTGCGGGATGCCTAATTTCGCGAAGCGCTTGTTGCAGGTCGGGTTGCTTTCATCCATGGCCAACAGGCCTTTATCGTCGGCAACCATTCGGCGCGCGATATCGTCCAACTCTTGTGCGTTCATTTCGAAATCCTTGTTTTCAGTCGGATCGCAACGAAGCCCGCAACTCGATACAGACAGCTTATGCGCCGCTGTTACTTCTGCAAGTCGCAACCGGCCCAGCAAGCTCAGGAGTGGACCAAGGGAAAACGTGCGCACAAAAAAAACTCGGCCTGAAGGTAGGCCGAGTTCTCACGGGGAGTTAACAAAAACTGCTACTAACGGCTGCTGTAATCGCGACGACGTGGCGGCCCGCCGCGCCGTTGATTCGTGAACGGGCGTCGTTCACCCTGTGGGGCAGAATCGCCGGTGTGTCCATGAGCAGATCGTGGCGTGCGTTGTCCCTGGCCTCCACTGATGGGATGTCCGGGACGCCTTTGATCGCGGTCGACGGTCTCATGATTTACCGCAGTCTTCAATGGGGCGGACACCAATGTCGGCAGCTTCTTGACTTCAATTTGTTGTCGGATCACTCGCTCAATCGCGCGCAGTTTCGATCGTTCGTGTGGATCGCAGAACGTGATCGCGATTCCCGTCGCACCCGCGCGGCCTGTACGACCGATCCGGTGCACGTACGATTCAACTTCCACCGGAATGTCGTAGTTGATCACGTGCGAGATGCCATCGACGTCGATACCTCGCGCGGCAATGTCGGTCGCCACCAGGACGCGCAAGCGATTTGACTTGAAATCGGCGAGAGCTCGCTGGCGCTTGGCCTGCGATTTTCCACCGTGAATCGTGTCGGCCCGAACACCCGATTGCATCAGATGACGCAGAACCTTGTCAGCCCCATGCTTCGTCCGAGCGAAAACCAGGGCCCGCGTGATCGTCGCATCAGCCAGCAGCGTCTGCAGCAGACGAGGCTTGCTCGGCTGTGGCACGATGAACACAGATTGATCGACCGTTTCGGCCGCGGTAGCGACCGGAGTAATTTCAATTGAAATCGGATCGACGAGCAAAGTCGACGACAGCTCGCGAATTTCCTTGGGCATTGTGGCCGAGAAAAACAAGGTCTGACGCGTCACCGGTACTCGTTCGGCAATATGTCGAATGTCGTGAATGAAGCCCATGTCCAGCATGCGATCGGCTTCGTCCAGAACGAAAGTCTCAACATGGCTCAGATCGACGTAGCCCTGCCCCATCAGATCGCACAAACGACCGGGCGTCGCGATAATGATGTCGATCCCGCGCTGGAGTGCACGAACTTGAGGAACCTGGCTTACGCCACCGAAAATCATGGTGTGGCGAATAGACGTGTTCTGGCTGTAGGCAAGAACGCAATCTGCGATTTGAATGGCCAGTTCGCGCGTTGGCGCCAGAATCAAGGCACGAATCGGCCGTCGCGACTTGGCAGACGGCGTACCCGCTTCCATCAAGCGATGGATGATTGGCAGAGCGAACGCGGCAGTTTTCCCGGTACCCGTCTGCGCACAACCAAATAAATCGCGACCCTGCAACACGTGCGGAATCGCCTGAGACTGAATGGGGGTCGGCGTTTCATAGCCTTCAGCCGTTACCGCATTCACAATGGGCTCACACAGCCCGAGATCAGCAAAACTCAACGAAAACTCCAAACAGGCCGTTGGAAGCGGAACCACGAAACAATGCTTCGGTGCAAAAACGGCTTCGAGTCGATCGCACTGAGTCTGTCGAGGACAGCCGCTTTCTACACGCTGACATCGGCGTCAGGTGTAGACCAGGAACTCAAGTGCGATGGAACGACACCCGTCTTGCAACCAAGTTGTACCGTTCATCCGGCAACAGGCCGCGTGATTAAGGAACCCGCAAGTCAGGGAGTTTGGCAGTGTCAATCTCACGACACTGTGCAAACAACCCCTCTTCCAACGCGATGACTGCGGGGCTCAGGACGAGATGTGTCGGACGCTGGTCGCATCCAAAATAAAACCCACCGCACCCTGAAAGGGTTTACCCGATGGCTTACTCAATCGTCCAAAGGATAGTTGAGCCGAAGCTCAAGGTCAGGAAGTATAACGAGATACGAGTGACAGTAAAGAGGAAAGGTTTGGAATTCAATCAATCTCGGGAAAACTTTAACGGTGATGACGAGTGCGACGTGACAACCGGTCCGGTCTACGTCGGTCCGAAACTTTGGCCAGTCTGACGCAGAAATGTCGATGGCTGAACAGAGGCCGGCAGCGGGTTGAAACCGCAATTGCCCGATTTTGAAAGCCGACTTAAGATGCGCCCGCTGGGCCGGTTAGGTTGACATTTTCGTCCACCATCCGTGTGGATTTGTTCGTTTGCACGTCGTGGTGTGTTTTGGGGTTCAGTCGAACTCCGGGCGGCAGAAAAATGAGCCAATCGATTCTCAAGGCTGGGCAGCAAACCGTTGCAGTCGGTCTGGTGTGCTTGGTATTGGCCACGTGCGGTTGCGGCCGTGGCTCTGGCACCGCGACAGCATCCGCAGCAACCCAATCGGAAAATATCGGGCTACAGGATAACCGTCCCCGTCATGTCCGACCATTTCGCTTCGACGCTTCGGAACTACAAAAGAGCTTTGAAACGTCACTGAAACTGCAGTTTTCGGTCGAGAAGTTCGAAGATGGGCAGCACGCAATTGGTCGGCGAGGAGGCAAATCGGGAACGGGGCCGATCATTACCATCTACAAAACAGGACAGGAAGTCAGCCGTTTTGAACTGATTTTCAATCCGCAAGATCATCCGAAGATGGTCGAAGAATTTACATCGGCGGTCGTCACGAAGTTGTGCGACGCAGAGAAGTCGAATGGGGCTCGCGAGTTTCAGCGCAAGAGCTTACGGGTTTGGATTTCGGATGCGACCGTTTTGTTGTCGAAGGCAAAACATGAGACTCAGGAATTCGGACGGCATGCCACGGTCGATTCGTCGATTGTCGGCGTATTCCCCTCATCTCGTATTTTTGCCCGCGACCGAGGACAAGACCCGATGTTGCCGGTGTTCAAATTCACGTTTCTGCCGGGCACATCGATCACCGGTCCCCTTCCAGGCGATGGCTGATCAAGCCTCCGTAACGGAATTGGTTGCGTCCGACCCAGTTGGATCACCATTCAATCCAGCGCGACACCATTCTCTGTTGGTGCCGTGCCGCTGTATTATGTCGGTCGTGTCTTGTTGTCGCGGCGGTTTCAGCCCCAACGTTTTTGCAATCCCATCGTAAGTGACTTTGCTCAAAGATGATGACGCAGGCGATCGGTCGATCGCAGGTACAGAATCGTCACGATCACTGTCCAGTCTCAATAATTCGATTGCCCAATATGCAACGCATTCACGTCTCCGGAATTCCGTTGTCCATCTCCTCTCACTTATTGTGTGCGGCGATTGTCTGCACCTTGCTTGGCTCGCTGGGATGCGGATCGAGCAAACAGACAATCACTCAGATTCGGGACCTGGTTCAGATCGAAGATCTGGATCGCGCAGTGACCTTGGGAAAGTCGATTCAGAAAGGAGATCCGAATTGGATCGAAGCACAATACATCCTTGGCCGGATTGAGGCCTCGCGCAACGAAATGGATGCGGCCTTGCACTACTACGACTCAGTTCCGGAGGACGGTTCGCAATACTCACTGAGATGTGCGGCTGCTGCGGGCGAAATCGAATACCAACGTTGTCAGCCTGCCGCTTCCCTGAAGCGTGATGAATACCAGTTGCGCAAGTCACGAACCGACCTCGTGCTACATAAAAAACTCGCTGCGCTTTACACGATGACGGGGCAGCGCTTCAAAGCGTCACCGCACCTGATGGAGTTGGTAAAGGGGGGCCATTTTGACCTGAAAGAGCTGGTTTGGCTATCCGCTCCTGAGCGAATTCCCGATCAGGACGATTATCTGGCACGCTGTGAAAAAGAGAACTCAACTGACGTGCTTGTTCAGTTGGGAATAGCGGTTAAGGAGATCAACCGGAAAGACCTGTCGGCTGCAAAAAAACGAGTCGAAAAGATTATTCAAGAAGAACCGCAATTAGCGGAAGCGCAGGCGATCTTTGGCGAACTCTGCCTTGATGAGGGGGCCGACAAGCTGGCCGTCTGGAATGCCAATTTGCCCAATGATCTGACGGGTCATCCTGGCGTCTGGTACGTGCGTGGCATGTGGGCACGTCAAGTGAATCAACCCAAAGTCGCCGTACGATGCTTTTGGGAAGCCATTTCACTGGATCCCACGCATCAGCGAGCGATGTACCAATTGGGGCAAGTCCTCGCCCCGATTGATGCCGCCGCGAGCAAGGCCTTTTCGGAACGCGCTCAACAGCTCAAGGAATACGGCGACCTGATGGAAGCAGTGATGATACATCAGGGTCGCGATCATGAAAAATTCCAGCAAATGGTGAAAGTGCTGATCCGGACGGGCCGCGATTGGGAAGTGTGGGCCTGGTCGGTGAAGGCCATCGAGATGGTCGGCGAGGCTGGCTGGGCAGGCGACATGCAGAGGGCCTTCTCGCACGTGCGCAGCAGGAAGCCACCACGAACGCGCGTCGATCGAGATTTATCGAGGCAACATACGTTCGCCGACTGGCCCGGGGTTGAAGCGCTCACGGCAGCCGTATCGCCAGGCTCAACGACCGGCCTGCAAGATGCGGATCAACCGCCGCTGCGATTTGAGGATGCTGCCAGCTCAGCAGGCCTGAGTTTTACCTACTATCAAAGCCATAGCGCGGACACACGTGGCGTCCGGATGTTCGAATCGACAGGCGGCGGAACGGCCGTTGTCGATTTCGATCTGAATGGATGGCCGGATCTGTTTTTCACTCAGGGAGTCGAATGGCCATTCGGATCAGAGCGACCCGCGCCGACCGGCCAATATCGCGACAGGTTGTTCCGCAATAACGGCAGTCGATTTGAGGATGTCACCGAATGGAGTTGCCCGATTGAGCAAGGGTATGGACAAGGGTGTTCAGCAGGCGATTTCGACAATGATGGGTTCCCGGACTTATATGTCGCCAACATCGGGCGCAATCAATTGTTGCGTAACAATGGTGATGGCACCTTCACGGATGTCAGTGCCGCGGCATCGCTGCAGGGCGATGCCTGGACAACCAGTTGTCTGATGGCCGACTTGAATGGTGATGGAATTCCCGACCTGTACGATGTCAATTATCTGCAGGGCGATCGGATCTTCAGTATCGAATGCGGAGCCAATCGCTGCTCTGTACGCGGATATGCCGGTGCGCCGGATCAGGTTCAACTTGGACGTGGTGACGGCACATTTGAACTCGTTCCCGATGCGACGCCGAAACTGAATTCAAAAGGACTGGGAATCGTCCTGTTTCGTATCGATCGCAATTCGTTGCCGCGACTGTTCATTGCGAATGATCAGGTACCAAATTTCTTTCTGCGGCCGACTGGTGATGGACGCTATGTCGATGAAGGTCTGACCAGCGGCCTGGCGCTCAATATGTATGGCCAGCCGACAGCGTGCATGGGAGTTGCATCTGGAGACGTGAACCACGATGGGATGCTGGATCTGTTCGTGACCAATTTTGATAACGAAGCCAACAACCTTTATGTGCAGCAAGCACCTGGATTCTTCGAAGATGCGATTTTCGCATCCGGTTTGATGGCCGCCGGAATTCCTTATGTGGGATGGGGAACACAGTTTCTCGATGCGGACAACAATGGCGAACTCGACTTGATCGTGACCAACGGTCATATCGCCGATTTTCACGAACCTGGTCAGGAATACCGGATGCCGCTGCAAGTCTTTCGTGGCAACGGTCAGACTCGATTCGCCCAATCCCCACCTTCGGAGGCTGGTCCGCTGTTTGAAAGGAACTTGTTTGGCCGCTCGCTGGCGACTTGTGATTGGAACCGAGACGGGCGGCCGGACTTTGTCGTATCGTGTCTCGATGCGCCGGCGATTCTCGCGACCAATGGGTCCCCTTCATCGCAGCATTGGTTGAATCTTCGTCTGCATGCTCGAACCTCAGCGCGAGATGCGATTGGCGCCTTTGTCGAATTGCACGTGGGATCTGAAACAAGAACCGTTCAGTTGACGGCCGGCGACGGATTTCAGGCCACTAACGAACGTTCGCTTTGTGTCGGGTTGGGCCGTGCAGATGTCGTGGACCGCGTCGTTGTTTACTGGCCTGCCGGGGGCAAGTCTGAATATGGACCGATTGAGGTCGACGCTGCGATCGATCTCGTCGAAGGAGCGACAACTGTCGCTCGTCAAACTCTCGGTGGAACCAACTAGCCCCGATCCCGTGTAATTTCCGGTGACACGCCTAGTTGTTAGCGTTTGTGTAACTCGTGCCGCGCTGTTGTCGCAAGATTCCATTGGCGAGATCGGTCGCGCCGCAGTCGAGTGCATAGGTTGCCAGTCGTTTCATCAACGCAGAGTTGATGTTTTTGGTGTGTGGAAGTCGGCGAATCTCGAGGAACAATTCCGAGCCCACTCGTGCGATCGATTGTTGATTGGCTGCCTCCTCCGCACGTCCCATCAATCGTACTGTGTTCGAGTATTCATTCCTCGTTTGAAATCCCAAAGGGTGGATCTCGAGCGCGCGTCGATAGGCCGCATCCGCATCCTCCAAGTCCTTGGTGCTCATGGCATACCAGCCACGATAGCGCCAGAAACAAGGATCGTTGGCCGCGGAATCGGGGACGAGTGACAGCAAGCGGCCTGCTTCTTCCAAATTCCCATCGTCCATTGCCAACAACAACAGTGTGTCGAGTGCAATCGGGTCTGATCCCAATTCTCGCAGTTCCGGCAGCGCTGACACCAGAAGCTCAGTCAGTTTGTCGGTCGCTTCTTGCGTCGGCGACGACTTCAGGCGATTGGCTCTCAATGTGCGAATTCGAATCGATGTGTTGACCTTTTTGAATTCTGCGACGTCTGGATTGGCCTCTGTCCATTTGCGTGTAATCTCTTCCGCATCGCCGAACCCGAGATCTTCCATCGTCAGCAGATACACATAGTGTTCCGGCACGTCCACGTGATACTCGATCGCAAGCTTCACATGTTTGATCAAGTCGGCCCGATGCAGCATCATCGCGTGAAAGAAGATCAAATGCCTTCTCGGCGAGGCCAATTTTTTGTCACGCTCAAGCAGTCTTTCGGCAAGGGCCACTGCTTCGAGCGGCTTTTGATGGACATGGAACTGGATTTCCAGTTTTTCGACACCTGCGTCAATCCCTCTCGGTCCGTCGATCGAAACGGCATCAAATTCGTGAAATGCCTCATCGAAATGGCGTTGTTCTTTGAGCGCAATTCCAAGCCAATAATGTGCCGATGGCACCGATTCAATCGTCAGCCATTCTCGCGCCAGGGATTCAAGCTTTATCCAGTTCTGTGCGCGGAACGTACTGGTGCATTCTGTTGAGATTCTCGACAACTTTTGACTGCGCTGGTGAATCGTCGAATAGCCCAGCCACGAAAGAATCACCACGATCACGGCAATACAGATGGTCCAGAGTCGCATGGCCACAGTGCTACCCCATCCACGAATGTCATCGCGTATTTGGCGCCGAGGATCCATCTGTTGAGACTGTTTCAGCAGACTTTCCCAACGGCCGATTCAAACGACGACTCAACCCTTCGGCAACCAGGTTGTCACCGCATTCTTGGGCATAGGAGATAATCTCGTCAAAGACCTCCAAGGGAACGTCGCGCGCATTCTGTTGCAGGATCAGCTTTCCCCGAAGTTGCTTGCCACTGCGGGCGATTCGCTGTTGCTGCTCGACTTCGGCCTCTGGTCGCTGCATCAATCGTAATAATCGGGCGTACTCGTGGTGGGCCAATCCACTCAAAGAATGTAGACGCAGCGCCTCTTGCAATGCCAATTCCGCGTCCGCAAGTTCTTTCATTTCCATGTGGTACCAACCGCGATAGACCCAGACCATATGGTCGTTGACACCGCTATCGTCAACTTTCTGCAATAGTTCGCCAATTCGACCAACATTCCCACCTTCGTAGGCTCGATTCATCAGATAGGTCAATAGAGCAGGATTGTGAGATGCAGACTCAAGAAACCATTTCAACTGGCGATCCGCTTCTTGCTCGAGTTCGGCGGCATTGGCAGAAGCGGCAACGTCTGCGTTTCGAAAGATGCTTTCCGACGTGCTGACGGCAAGTCCGATCTTGAAACGCAAATCGTCCGGACAGGCCGCCAGCCAGCGGCCGTTGAGATCGGCCCCGTTCGCAAACGAAAGTGAGTCCGCCAGGATCAGGTAAGTATACGCCTCGCGCGGTTCTGCACGGACAGCGATTGCAGCTCGGATCGATTTGATCAGTTCTACTCGCTGCAACGTCATCGCATAGAAGGAGATCAGCCGAGATTGGATCTCTGCAACTTTCGGATCTTTAGAGATGATCAGTTGGCTGGTTTCCAGGGCTTCCAATGGCCGGTTCAGCACCGTCCACTCCAGATTCGCTTTCTCCACAAATGCGAATAGGAATTTGGGATCGTTCTCTTGGACATGACCCAGACAGAACGCGACGTCCTCTGGATCTTCCAACTCCTGTGCGGCCTCCGCGGCTCGCCACCACGGATCGTTTGCAGCAGGATCCCACGCGGCCCACGATTTGGCAATCTCTCGTTCGCTTCGCCAGTCTTCGTTGCGGCGTGCTTCCTCGCAACGTTGACGGAACTGACGTTCTTGTAAGCGGTTCCACCCCCAATAACCGGCGGCCGAAAGGCAAATCAAGGCCACGCAGGCCCAAACGGCGAAAGTCAGCTTTCGTGTAGAACCAGCGGCAGTAGGCATTGAAACAGGCTCAAAGGGATGTAAGCTCCGAATGAGAGGTAATACTACGGAACCACCTCAATCCGTTAAAGCGGAATCGATTTTTTGAATAGAGTTTCGGCAAGTGAAGTTCCGACGAAAGTAGAATATGCTTCGATTTGGCGTTGATCGGCATCGCCGGAAGTGTCGTGTACGTTTTTGCATCACCAAGGCCGCCGGAAATTCTAGAATTCTCGAGTGATTTATCCTTTTTAGTTGACTCTTTGGAATGTGAGCGGTAACGTCCACCAATTCTGCTATCCATTTCTTCTGAATAATTCCTGAATTTCCGGTTAATTGAGGTGGCTTTCTTGCTTCGCAACTGCATGTACGCTGTCTGTGGAACCGCCATCATCACGTTGGTTGGCTGTGGTGGTACTTCGGGTCCAACACTCTATCCCGTTCAAGGAACAGTGACCGTTGGCGGCAAACCAATGGCCAATGTCAGTGTCACGTTCGCTCCCGTCGATGGCCGTGGTGCTTCTGCAGGCAGAACGAATGCCAACGGCACGTTTGTATTGCTCTCTCAATCGGGCAAGGCTGGAGCCGTTTCCGGCAAGCACAAGGTGATGTTACAGGCTCAGGCTGAACAAACGACGAGCGGTAATTTTTCTGATCCTGGCGTCATCGAAAAGATGATGAAGGATCGCGAAAGCTCGATGGCAGGCGGCCGAAAAGGCGCTCCGAACACTGCGGACGCCAAAAAAGAGAAAACGATTCCTGCTGAGTATAATGATCCCAAAAACACTCCTCTGGAATTTGAAGTCAAACCGTCTTCTAATAATTTCGATGTTCCCGTGCCTTAATCGGTGCGGATTTTCGTGTGCGGCTTGTTTTAGCCACTTTTTTCTTTCTACTTTCGAAAGGCCCTTTATGAAGTCCAGTCCCCCGGTCAGGCGGGCGTTGACGCTGCGTGCGTTTACGCTCATCGAACTTCTGGTCGTGATCGCGATTATCGCGGTCTTGATCGCACTGTTGCTGCCCGCTGTGCAGCAGGCGCGTGAGGCTGCTCGCCGGACACAGTGCAAGAACAATTTGAAGCAGTTGGGCTTGGCCTGCCACAACTATCATGACGTTGCGAATCAGTTCCCCATGAACTGGTACAACGGTCAGAATACCCAACAGGGTGACCCGAACAACCCGAATTATGTCAATGGATCATGGCCATGGACCGTGATGGCGTTGCCGTATATGGACGGGGCTCCGCTGTACAACCAGATTGCACAGTACTTCCCAATCGCCAATGGTCAACCACCAAACACCGGTATGGGTTGGAACACCCCACTCAACGCCACCACACCAGCTCCTCGTCAGTTGGCCAAGAAAGTGATTGCGGCGTTCATTTGCCCTTCGAACCCACAAGAACCAATGCGTTTGAATCAGATCATCGAGCCAGATAACGGTGGATGGAGCGCTCCATACGCTGATATCGCCGGCGGTTTGGACTACGTTGGAAACTTGGGTCACATCTGGGGTGGCTGGCACGACGATGGTAACGTTCCTGACTTCCCATCACCCGATGGTCGGTTCGTCAAGGGTAGCGCTGGGACACCGTGGATTTCGGAACGTTGGAATAACGATAATCCGAACATCAACGGAGTGTTCATGTACCGTGGTTCGCGACGTATTTCGCAAATCACCGACGGTACTTCGAACACCGTTCTGTTGTACGAAAGCCATCACTGGCGCGGTGGGAATCCAGCCACCGATGGTGCGAACTTCTACAACGCTCAAGACGCTGCGAACTGGGCAAGTGCGATCGCTGCAACCGGAGCGATGCGAAACCCGATCAACAACAGGAATGCCGCTTGGAACTATGACAACGGTGACATCCGTAACTTCCATCCAAGCAGCAGCCACGTCGGCGGTTGCCACGTCCTGTTGTGCGATGGTTCGGTTCGATTCGTGACCGAAAACATCGACAATCTGGTTCGTTACAACATCGCTTGCCGTGCTGACGGATATCCTACCGGCGATTTCTAATCGTAGCGGTTGAGTTTCAGGTCTAGCGGAGCTCCGCCTGTGGAATGTTTTCGCAGGCGGAGTTCTTTCATTTCTATTTGCGGGCATTTCTCAATGCGACCGATGCGAATCAACGCTTCGGCTGCCGCCTTGGTTTTCCGTCACACCGTTGGATGGATTCTGCTGACCGGGTTCCTGGGATGTGGAACAGTCAAGACGGATTCCGCCAAAGTCACCGCGGTCGATGCTCACGCCCCCGTCAAGAAATTCAATTTCAGACCGAGCCAAAAGTCCCCGGAAGCGAGTTCGGGAGATTTGATGGCGAAGTTTCCGTATTTTAATGACGTCGCGGCAAAAAGCGGAATCAATCACGTCTATGACAATGGTGCCAGTCCCAAAGCATTGATGGTTGAATCGACTGGCGGTGGGTGCGGCTGGTTTGATTTTGATCTGGACGATCGTCTGGATCTGTACTTGACCCAGGGCGGTCAACCCGATGCGCCGGATCCAAATAGTCGACCTCCCGACGCGTTATTTCGACAGCTAGATGATGGTAAGTTTGTTCAGGTCTCTGAATTAGCACGCGTTGGTGACCGCGGTTACGGACAGGGTGTCGCAATTGCTGACATGGACAACGACGGGTTCGACGACCTGTTTGTCTCGAATGTTGGCCGATCGGCGCTCTATCGAAATTGTGGTGACGGCACATTCACACTGGTGACTGCCGCCCTGGAGGGCAAACGAAGCGTTTGGTCGTCGAGTGCTGCGTGGGGAGACATCGACCGCGATGGTGATTTAGACCTGTACGTGTGCAATTACACAATCTACGATCCCTATCACCCCGTACCCTGTCGCGATAAGAACGGCATTCCATCGATCTGCCATCCGCGTAATGTGGAACCCGAGCCAGATGAGTTCTTTTTGAATCTGGGTGACGGAACGTTTGAGGAATCATCTCAAAGGTTGGGATTGTTCGGTCCGGGGAACAAGGCACTGGGTGTCGTCATCGCGGATCTGAACGATGATGATTGGCCCGATATCTACGTGGCCAACGATACAACTGCCAATTTCTTGTTCATCAATGAAAATGGCCAGCACTTCAAAGAGTCGTCCCTGGTTCTAGGGGGGGCGGTCAGTGCCACTGGCGAACCACAGGCAAGTATGGGGGTTGCCTTTGGCGATTACGACGACAACGGATTGCCAGACTTGTGCTTGACGCATTTTACGGGCGAATGGAACACTTTGTATCAGAATCTCGGACCCCAAGGATTGCAGGACGTCAGTGCGATCACAGGTTTGCGTGAACCAACCTTGCCAAAACTCGGTTTCGGGACCGTCATGACAGACTTCAATTTCGACGGACACATGGACCTGTTCTTCGCGAACGGTCACATCGATCCGCGGTTCACTGATAGCGAAGGCTATGAAATGACTTCGCAGATCTTTTCTTTTGACGGTCGTCGTTGGCGCGAGGGATCGAATGTCGGTGGCGACTTCTTCAAACAGAAGGCCGTCGCGCGCGGGGTTGCAACAGGTGACTTCGATCGTGATGGAGATCTGGATCTGGTTGTTGCCAGGCAAAACTCGCCTGTTGCGGTCCTCCGAAATGATTCAGAGTGCGGTCATGGTCTGATGGTTGCAGTCGCCGGTCGCAAGAGTAACCGTAACGGTCTGAACGCGAAACTGATCGTCACCTGCGGCAAGAAGCGACTCGTCGGAGAATTGGCGGGCGGAACAAGCTACGCGGCATCGCACGAACGACTTGTCTGCTTCGGTCTTGGTTCGATAGAAGGCCCCTGTCAGGTTGAAGTGCGATGGCCCTCTGGAACTGTAGACCATGTGGAAGTACCGGCTCGTCAGAAACGCATCGAGATCGTGGAAGGGCATGGTATCATGAATCGCGGATTGCCTGCGGAGTAATAGATGGCGCCGTTCGCGACAATGATCCAATTCAAAGTGATTCCATATCGAGTCGGCCAGCACCAGATGGTATGGGCCAGCATTCTGCTGCTCAGTCTGGGTTGTGGGACGCCTGCCGGCCTGCCGGCACGCCACACCGGCAAGACGAAGGGCTCTGAAGCGGACACGACGCCACATCCGATCAAGACCGGATTTGTGGGCAGCGAAGCATGTCAGAAATGCCATCCAAACGCTTTCGCCGCATATCACCATCATCCCATGTCCGAATCTCTCGAGGCGGCGCCGGAAGCGAGCAAGATTGAGAGTTTCGACCATGCCGAATTCTCGACAGTGCCCGGTCTTTCCTATTACGTCGAACGCAATGACGACGGTGTTTTCCATCACGAGAAACGCGTCGACGTTGCGGGTGAATTGATCTATGATCAGGCCGTCAAGGTGGCCTTCTCGGTTGGGGCTGGATCGAGAGGCCGTTCCTACCTGATCAATGAGTCTGGACGGCTTTATGCGTCGCCGATCAGTTGGTTTCGCTTGGATGACAAATGGGCTTTATCGCCCGGATACAATCCAGAATCAAATCCTCGATTTGACCGACGTGTCTCAGATGGTTGCGTTTCGTGCCATGCGGGTCGGACATTGACCGAGGGACATGATCTGAATCGATTTGCACCGGATCCCTTTCCAGAACGGTCGATTGGCTGTGAACGTTGTCACGGTCCGGGTGAAGAGCACATTGCGTTTCGATCTGGAACGGATGTGCATGGCGACGATCCCATTTTCAATCCGGCCCGCGTCACTGACGCTCGCCGGGACGCCGTATGCAATCAGTGTCACTTGCAAGGCCGTCGACGAGTGGTCTTGTCGGGGCGGACCGAATTTGACTTCCAACCCGGTATGTTTCTCAGTGAGAACTGGATTGTCTTTCTGAAAACGGCGTCCATTCAGACCAATGAGGCTGCGGCCGCGGTCAGCCAGGTCGAGCAGATGTATTCGAGCCGTTGTTACAAAGATACGAACGGACGCCTGGGTTGCGTGACCTGTCATTCAGGGCATGAATTGCCGGGACAGAAGGACCGAACTCGTTTCTATCGAGATGCATGTCTCGAATGTCATTCCTCACCGCAGCGCGAATGTTCGGAGCCACCGGAAAAGCGAAAAGCGATCACGTCCGAAGATTCCTGCGTCACTTGCCATATGCCGCGGTTTCCCGCTGCTGACGTCCACTCAATACAGACTGATCACCGCGTGCTACGACGTCCGAGTATTGCAGTCGCGGAAACGAAGCGGACAGAACGCTTCCGTGATGCGAAGCTGGTTGTCTTCGAAGAACCTGGTGCACGCATTCCCAAGGCTGAACGCGATCGCGCTCGCGGAATCTTTCTGGCACAACAGGCCGCCGGTGGCGGCACGCCGGCACAGGCTCAAGAAGCGATCGACCTGCTAACCCTGGCGATTCAAAAATTCCCTCGAGATATTGAGGGGCGATACCTGCTGGGGCAGGCACTCGAAGCGGTGGGCCAAGGCGACCTTGCCGTTCAGGTGTGGGAAGAGGTGCTCAGGTTGCAGCCAACGCACGAGGACGCACTCGAAGGAATGGCAACGATCAACCATCGACTTGGTAACCTGAACGCCGCCAAGGCTTATTACGAAAGATTGATCAAGGTCAGCCCCGAGCGTCCGAATCATTATGGGCGTTTGGCTCACGTTTTGGGCCAGCTTGACGAAATGCCGGAAGCCATCGCGATGGCCGAAAAGTGTCTCACGATGAACCCATCATTGATTCAATCGCACGTCTGGCTCATCGAGGCCTATCGACGGATTGGAAACGACGAAATGGCGGCAAAACATGATGCCAGGGTCCAGCAGTTCCAAAGTCTGAAGCCTCGCCCGGATCAGAAGAATCCGCCCGTCCACGACCGACGCTAGCGGGGGCCGGACAATCAGCGCCGGCGGACAGGGTTCTGCCAAGTCATCGATGTGAATCGCGATCGCATCCGTCGCGAACTGTTTCCCGAGACGCCACGACGTCGAAGTCTGCTTCGTCGCATCGAAAGTGGGGCTTCATATTGTTATTGGTCTTCTTGCCCGTGAACGTCTCTGCGCTGGCGTTCATCCATAAGATGACAGGCGTTTACGACATCCGAGTACGCCAAATCTGAGGCACGAAACAATAGACTGCCTTCCGTATGCAACAGCAAGAAAACGTGAATTCAGGCGTCTTTCAGGATCACGAAAAATAAAGGTACAGAGAGCGAGACTCGTCTGCTGACAGCCGATACGTTTGCCGCAAGAGATCAGTACCGCGTTGCCGAAGAGGACTTCCGCGAAGCCGAAGTTCGCTCTGCGAACTGGGTGGACGTCGTCATTCGTGTCACGCGGGGTTTTGCTGACGTTCAGTTTCTCAGCCACGAGATGTTGGTGCCCATGTCTGCAAGTTCGACAATTTCCGAGTCACGACCACCGGTCATTCGTACCGAACGAAACCCCAAGTTTGTTCGTGTCTGGTTAGTTCGAATAATCGCCGTTGCGATCCCACTCGTTTGTCCTCTCATTGCCGAATGCTGGTTTCGCTTGACCGGAAAGGGCATTGATCCATCGCTGGTGTTGAAGTCAACCCGATCGAGCGAAGCAAACGTGTACTATCTGAATCCACGGTCGGATGTGGCGTATGGCCAGATCGATTTGCGAGGTCCTGAACCGCGCGGATTCGTCGTACCGCGGCCACGCGATGTCCTCCGAGTGCTCGTGATTGGCGAATCATCGGTACAGGGCTATCCATATCCGTCCGAGTTGGCATTTCCGCGGCAAATGGAACTGGTTCTTCAGCAGCAATTGCGTGACAAACAAGTCGAAGTGCTGAACGCCGGGATCATCGGCATCAGTACTTTGCCGTTGCGAGATCTGGCGGAGCAATGCGTTCAGGTCGATCCTTCTGTCATCGTCCTGTACGCCGGTCATAACGAGTTCTATGGAGTGGGGGGCGTCGCGACCAACTCACCTCTGTCGCCTCTCGCAATTCCCCTTCGCAAGACGCGGCTGGTCCAGTGGATGACGGATGGAGAGACTCACGAGTCAAATCGACCGGGGAAATCAGACGCTCCCCTCATTAGCCGCATGCCGAAGGAGGTTCAGATTCCGTCGACCAGTCCGATGGTGCGACAGGCCGCCGACAATTTTCACAATCACATCGATCAAATTGCAGAGTTCGCGACACATCACAAAATTCCTTTAATCCTCTGTTCGCCGGTCTCCAATCTCAGATCGCAGAGTCCCTGGTCGGGGGGAGATTTGTCCTCCCACATCACGGACCTCGAACAAGAAATTGGAGAACCCCTCACTCGTCAGTCGAGTTCAACCTATCTGGATGCGCTGCGGATCATGTTGCGCCAGGATCCCAAAGACGCGTTGGCCCATTTCCGGATTGCACAATGTTTTCAATTGATGGGTGAACGGATCAACGCTTACGAGCACTACCAGATGGCTCGAGATTTCGATCAGTGTCGTTATCGTGCCCCATCGTCCTACGGCCATTTATTAGCTGCGATTGCCCAACATCATGGTCCGCTGGTGACGTATTTGGACCTCGAACAAGTTTTTCGAACAGCGAGTGAATATGGCATTCCTGGAAATGATCTGTTTCTCGAACACGTCCATTTTACATTCGAAGGTCATGGGTTGATGGCGCGGACGATCGCCAAGGCAATCGTCGAATCGACCTGTCACATCGAGTGGGATCCCAATCGAGTTCCGACGACGAAAGATATTGATGAATGGTTGGGCACAATCCCCGAAGACCATCTGGTTGCCCTTTATCTGGCTTCATTTATTGGCGAGGTTGCGCCGTTCAGTCAGGCGTTGGATGCGAATCAGCATGTTTCTGAACTGCGGTCCAAGATTGACCAGATCGAGAGATCGCTTGATCCAGAACAGTTAAAACGATTTCACTCGCTGAACCATCAAGCCCAGATGGATGATCTTGTCGATGGGCTCGGGCGAATACAACTTTCTTTGAACCAACCCAATCTGGCGCTGGCCTATTTTCAGAAATCGATCCAGCGTCGACCTTGGACCCCCAATGGGTATGTCTTCAGCGCGTCGGCGAGTCACTTGAATGGCGATGACAAGCAAGCACGCGAGTATTTAACTCAATCGAAAACGACGACCCTTGCTGAATCGCCCCGCTTGCTGAACGATCGTGAGCGGCTTGAGGTTTCGATGCGTCGACGCGGGACGCCGCGTCCTCGCTGAACGCCGATCCCAACAAGATCGTCTTCGTCGGGGTATCAGCCCGATGGAATGAATCGACCCGCGTCTGTCCGATCTGTTCCATTGACGATTTGCCGAATGAGTTCGTCGGGATCAACAGCTTCTTCCATCGCTTTTTCATCGGGCTCAGGGATCGGAATTCCGGCATGTTCGCACAACAGACGCAATAGCTTCAGTTGCTCGGTATTTTCTTGTTCTTGCAATAGATTGATTTGCAGATCGAGCTGATTTCGTCGTTCAGTCAGTTTGGCCTGGCGATTCTGACTCATCAGGATCACAGGAGTGGCGAAGGCCGCCTGAAACGAAAGGACCAGATTCAACAAGATGAACGGATAGGGATCCCAAGGACGCACATAATGGATCACATTCAAGATCATCCAACAGATCAGTATCACACTCTGCAGGATGAGAAACGTCCAACTACCTACCGACGCCGCAACCCAATCTGCAACTCGTTCCGCAAAGTTGCGACTGGTGATGGCAGAATGTTCCATCTTCGAGATCAGTTCGACATTCTTTCTGGTGATTCCTTCTATTCCAGGTCGCATCGACATGGTGAGGTCTCCACATCCGTTAACAAATGGTTGATCGGCGATCAATCGCTTACTCGTTACGATTCCTTATCAGACGCAGGCATTCTTGATCTGTGCGTGCGACGAAAGGCAGTTCTTCAGATTCAAACGGTTCATTCCATCGCAGTTGAAAATCAATGACCTCAACGCCGGCGTCTGACGCGTCAACATTTTTTTGTTGCCGCTCAATCACACGCCGTCGCAGTTCCTGAATCGAAGTCTCGCAGGTACGAATAACGAATGGAACGTGAAGTTGATCCGCGAGTTGAGCGAATGTCGAACGATCCGCACGGCTGAGAAAGGTCGCATCAATGATCACTATCAGGCCTGCATTCACGATTTTTGCGGCGCTTTCTGCCAAGTACCGATACGTGTGCTGCGTTGCTTGGGCTGAGTAGATATTAGTTGTACGCGGAGAGGTTTCAGCAGGCCAAAGACTGAATAGCCGTTTTCGCTCGACGTCCGATCGAATGTGAACAGCGGGAATATCTGTGGCGAGCTTTCGTGCGACGCAGGTCTTTCCACTTCCCGACAAGCCGTGCATTAGGACGACGCCACGCGGCTGTTGTTCCGTGAATGACTTCGCCAGCAGGACGTAGCCATCTAACTGGCGTCTCAGTCGACTTTGTTCGCCTGAGGGCAAATCTGGTTGTTTCAATCGAATCGCATCGACCTTGGCGCGAACGAGCGCTCTGTAGACCAGGTAATAGCTCAAGACGGATAGACCATCGAAATCACCGGTGCGTTCCAGCCACGCGTTCAAGAACCGCCACCCGAGTCGCTGCCGGTCATGGTCAAACAGGTCCATAACGAGGAATGCAATATCGCTGATGACGTCGATCCATCGCAGTGTCTCGTTGAACTCGATGCAATCAAACAACGTCGGCTTGCCGTGCAGCAGGATCAGATTTCCCAAGTGTAGATCGCCGTGACACTCGCGAACTCGGCCGGCTGCTTTTCTTGCATGGAAAACCGGAGCGAGTCTCTGGTTTTGGGCTATCACCCACTGACGGATTGCATCGATCATCGTATTATTGGTGAGATCGGGTTGATCATTGATGAGTTCTTCCAGGCACTCATGAACCGCACGTTGGATCGGAAGCGGTTCACCGAATTCTGTTGCTGATTGAGCGACAGCAGCCCGTTCATGCAGGTCTGCCACTTCATCTGCCAGAGCGACGATGACATCTTCGGTCAGTTCGCCGCGTTCCAGACAATGCTCGAATAGAACGGACTGGGGAAATTGTCGCATCCGGACAGCGTAATCCAGGACAGCGCCCTGACCTCCGAATCGAGGTCCTGCAGGATCGGCAACCAGACTGACGACGTCCTGATAAAGATCAGGAGCAGTTCGTCGGTTCAAACGCAGTTCTTCGAGACACGCGCGATACCGCCGGTCCAATGTGGTGAAGTCAGCAAACCCCATGTCGACCGGTTTTTTCAGCTTGTAGATCCAATCTCCAGTCAAAATGACCCAGGAGATATGCGTTTCAATCAGCTCGATGTTGGACACGGGATGCGGGTACGCATCCGGTCCAAAAACCGCGCCCCACCAGTCGGGATGAGCACAATTCGAGTGCATCGGCATGGCTCGCAGTCATCGATTCCCGAAATCTGCGTCAAATTCCCGTGCAATGACAAGGAACATCATCAACTCGTGGACTCCATCCATTGTCGTCAAGTGAGACCTCGGCCGCTGAATAATCTGATCGTTGAAATGATCACAATTAGACGGCGGCAAAGGTCTACTCTCAATTGATGCAATACCTCATATCAGAAGTCGAATGGCCCCTCGTCCATACCGAGGAAGAACGGCATGCCTTCCCCGTCCGCGTCCAGGCTCCGCAGCAGATGAATGCGTTCATTGGGCATTAAGTCCTTGTCGTTTTCAATCTGAGTGTGAATCTCGTCGTGCGTTCCTTCAAAGTCATGCTTCTTGATCTTGCCTTCTTTATCCGTATACGAAATCGTGGCATGGAAGCGGTCTTTATCCAGCTTTTTCAGCGTCATTGAATCGAACGAATTCCACGCGGGATGAGTTCCACGACCGTGTCCATGGCCGTTCAACTGACCATCGTGATGGCCGTGGTGTCCCCACGGATTCAAGCCTGAGTTCGAAACCCATTCCTGTTCATGGATGCGATCCCATTCTGCCGGTCGCTCACCCAGTTCAACTTTGACCTTTTGCTGCTTGCCCTCCCGAATCAACCCGATCGTGATCGAATTCCCGGGACGATCGCTGCTCACCAGACGCATCAACTGTTCAGGCGCGAACAGTTTCTGGTCTTCATAGGTCATCAGGATATCATGTACCTTTAGTCCCGCTTTCGCCGCTGCTGATTTCGCGTCAACGCGTTCAATCATCAGGCCCTGTCCATTGAAGTCAACTCCGGAGATATGGCTGGCAATAGCGGGATGGACGTCATCAACCATCACTCCCAAAAAGCCTCGCGGTTTCTCTTTGTTCGTCGTCTGAGTTGTGGTGTTGTTGTCTTTGCCGGTCTTGGGTTCGTCGCCAAAGCTGGTGGCAAAGTAGGTCAAACCTGCGGCGGCCGTCAGGGCCGTCATCGTGGTCCAAATGCGATCGATCCGTGTCATGAATAGTCTCCTCGTGCAAACGCTGAAAGTTCGGTCTGGTGAGCGTGTCGAATGAGATGTGTTGCCAATGGGTCACTGTCGCTCGTACCACACTGAGGGCACTTTAACTCCGACCGCGCGACCCCCACTCAAGTCTCGGCATGCCCCAGGCCTCGAATGAACGACTGGGCATGTTTTTCTTTGGAGGTGCAGGGACTGTGCCGCAACAACGGAATTGAACCGCGGCAGGCGAATGCGTCGTCACGTTCCTACGGATTCGAAGCCAGGACGCACTTCAGTGCGCGTTCTTTAAAGGCCATCCCGGCAAGCAGGACGTTCCGCGTACGCAAAACATTGCGTTTAGCTCGCATTCAAGAACGACATACCTTGGAACTCGATTGCTTTTCATTGGACAAGCTGGGCGCAGATCATCCACATCGGATTCAGTCGTGATCGCCGAGAGACCGCAAGCCTGCCCCCGCTTCGAATCCTGACGACTTCTCAAGATTCGAACGCGTCACGCTTCCGTACAAGGCAAATGGCTTGCCACGATTCAGGGAGCAATGCGATCGTACATTACGTATCCCGTGTTTTGATCAATGCGCTGAGCTGCCTGAATTCAGCCGCTTCCGCAGTCTCACACCATTCAAACAGTACGCTTTCCGTCGTGGTCATGATCGCACCGGCATTGGCCATTCGATCAAGTGCCACCTGATGATCGATGGCACCACGAGCCGCCACGGCATCGGCGACAACAAATGTCTGATAGCCGCTAGCCAAAAGATCCAGGACTGTTTGCTGAACGCAAACGTGTGTTTCGATGCCTGCGACGACAACCTGATAGCGGTCGTCTGTCGTCTCGGCCGCAGTCGGCCAACCTGTGCAGTCGACGGCGCTGAATCGCTTCTTGGAACGGCAGTCCTGTGAATAGTCCTTTAGCGCAGCGACCGTGGGTCCTAGTCCTTGCGGATATTGCTCGGTAATGGTGATCGGAACCTGCAGCAGTCTGGCGCCTTCACACAGAAACTGGCATGTTTTCAGCGTGTGCTCGTGAAAGAATTGCCCCAGGGAAGGAATAAGTTTTTCCTGGACATCGACTATTAGCAACCGGCTTGATTCGCGGCGCAACAATTCAGGACTGCGCAAGACACTCATGAAATGACATTCAGCAGAAAAGAGTCGCGGGATGGTCCATTCCACCCCCAACCATGTTATCGCGAATCAACCCCAGATCTTCCACCAACTGGATCGCGGCGCTGTTGTCGCGGGTTCGCGCCGCTGGACTGACTGGGTCGGCCCGCGTTCGTTAAGTGACGACGTGATCACCTTGCGTTCAGGCATCAACACACAGCTCAAGTCTCCCTCTTCACCGCCGGTGGTATCGACCAGGATGCGACGAGGCCGAATCACCGCTTCGTCAACTTTGACGTGACCCGAGACCACCGTTAACGGACAATCGGCAGGTGGGTCCATGTGCACGAATGACTTTTCACACAACCACTGGGGACGATTTAAAGAGAAATCCTTCTGTTGCAGGATTCGCAACTGAACCGGGTAGGGGAGATTCGGATCGAGTCCGGCGTGCACGAACAGCAACTGAGGGTGCTCGACGCACCACGGCATATTGACCAATAGTTCGCGGTGCTCGGCTGGAATCTTTGCTGCAAGGTCTGACAAGTCTCCCACGCGAGCTCCGTACGACTCGAAAGTGGCGGCCGAATTGTAGTGTTCCACCCAGCGCTGACCCCAATGAGAGCCGTCACTCGACGGCAACCATCCCAGCGCCGAACACATCGCGAATTCATGATTCCCCATCACAGCCGTCGTTCGCGGATGCTCGTTGGCGAAATCGAGCACCATCTGGATTGTCGACCTCGTATCTGGTCCGCGATCAACAAAATCGCCGATGAAGATCACCCAGCGATGTTGAAATTCGGGAAGTCGCCGCAGTCGACCAAGGACGATAGACAGCTTTTCAACCTGACCGTGCAAGTCGCCGACAATGGCAACGGGACCCTGAATCTTGGACTTCAGTGAGATCGTCATAAAACATCGCCTTGGGAGAAAAGGCATTCGCGGGTAATCACGTCGGCTCGAAATCCGTCTCGTGACTTATCGCAGACGGCTTTCGACATCGGGATCCAATGCCAGAGCCTGTTCCAGATTAACCTGTGCCTGCTCAGTCTGACCCTGCTTGGCCAATGCCTTCGATTTGGCATAGTAGGCCTCGGCCACATTGGGGTCGACGCGACGAGCGTTCGCGAAGTTTTCGATCGCACGATCATAGTCACGCCGGCTCAAATACATATCGCCCATGACGGAATACGCTTCCTGGTTGGGTGCGATCGCGAGCGATGCTTCGGCATCTGCCTTGGCATTGTCCATCGATTTCTGACGCAAATGCACACTTGCGCGGACGGCAAATCCTTCAGCGGATTTTGGATTCAGTTGGATGGCTCGATCCAGGTCTGTGAGTGCTTTGTCGTCGTGTTCGACTTGCATGAAGTGTTTGGCGCGCTGGATCAATTCGTTGGCGGGCGAAGCGTTCTTCGCAATTTCTGCGGTCAAATCGTGGTATTCGACCAGCCAGTCATACTTCTTTTCGTCGGCAATCGCCTTATCGAGCGCGCCCTGTCGCTGATAGACTTCACAGCGATGTTCGTAGTATTTCGGGTTCAGCGGATCGAGCATCATGGCATGGGTGAAGTCGACAATCGCATTGTCGTAATCGCCCGCACGTGCGCGAAGCAGTCCTCGGTTGTTGTAGGCATTGACATAGTCCGAGTTGAGCTGAATTGCGATGTTAAAGTCGTCTAACGCCTGAGCGAGTTTGCCCGCTTCAAATTCGGCGAAACCGCGATTGTTGTAGGCATCAACATAGCGGTCATCGATTTCTAATGCCCGATTGAATTCGGTGATGGCATCCAGGTACTTTTGCTGAGCCAGATACAACAACCCGCGATTGTTGTAGGGATTCATGTACTTGGGCGCAAGTTGCGTCGCCTTGTCAAAGTCATTCAGGGCGTCGTCAAACTTCTGCAGTCCCAGACGGATAAATCCGCGATTGTTGTAGAGCTTTGGGTCGCGATCCGCGATCGAGATGGCGTAGTCAAGATCCGCCATGGCTTTGTCGTACTCACCCACGCGGTGATAACCTGTGGCACGCAGGGCATAGAGGCTGACGTCGCGCGGTGACTTGGCGATCATCCCGGTCAACGTTTCGATGGCATTGGTGACTTCGCCACGCTCGAACAAGCTGGCCACTTCCGCGGGGATGACGGGATCATCAGTCGAGCTGACTGATTTCGTCGGAGTCGACGACGAACCGCATCCAATCATCCAGACCAGAATCAGCATCCATGCCATGCGCCGCATCTTAGGCATCTCCTTGCCGCGGAAAACGTGACTTTTTATCATCGGGCTTGTAGTTCCGATCACCAAATCGGTCAACCCCGTTCTCGTTCGCAACTCGTCTGGAGTTCGTCGATTGAGCGAGCGTAAGGACTTCGTGAGAAATGACTTCCGTGTCGCGACATCCAGGTCATTCGGAGGCGGAAAGCGCGATCTTCGGTTGCAGTTGCACTCACTTCAATCAAACCGCTCCCACATCCGTTCATAAGCACAGGGTTTTTTGTTCTGATGCTGCATGTGAGTGAGAAGCAAGGCACTCAGGTTCGCTGGCTACCAAAACTTCCACCAAGCCCTCTTCCGTTTTGAGGGAGTGTTGCCGACCATCCTCTTCTGTTCGTGGAACCATGGATCCGTGATCTGCACAGCGACGGTAACAAACTGAACGATTTCGCGAGGCGGTCCCTGGGATTCGGAACCGTATCGAAATCCAAATCCATTCTCGTCGTCGCCCGCAAAGGACAGACCGATCGAAAGTTCGCACGGAACGCCAAGCTGTTCCGGGACATCGTACCCACCCAGATGATGCAGCATTTCATCATTCAGATTTGCGAGCAGTCGCTTGAATAGCGGTTCTTGCGTGACGCCAATAAACAAGTCGTTGTCCTGATTTTTGACGGAACCAGTTCCAAGTCGATTGATGGTTCCATCGGCGGTGAGCAGTATAAAGAGTGCCTGTTTGCCGGCAATTTTGAGCGTGACGTGGACAGCTTCAATATCAGACACTTTGGGAATGAAGTGATTTCCAGTCATGATCTGGTGAAGTAACAATTCTTAATTGACACTTCGGCTTACCGTGAATACCACAGACAGAACCTGTTGAGATCGCCGGCCTGGGTTAGCCAGCGGACTCTGCTGCGGGCTGCGGATTGGCCGAGGGCGGGAGAATAGCCGTGGTGGTGGTCGGCGATCGTCAGGGCTGTCGAGATGTCTTCGACGGTCAGCCGGTTTCGGCCGGTTCCGACGGCCAGCCAGCGCGCCAACCAAAGGGTGACCGGCAGCATTAACGCCAAGCTGTGAAAGCCTTCGACGAACGGGATGTCGTAATAGGCGGGGCCGCAGAAATGCAGGCCCTGGATTTTGACACGGAAATAGCGGGTCAGAATCGCGTCTGACGCGGCGTCCAGCTGGCCGAACTCGGATTCGAGGGACTCGAACGGTACTGATTGGAAAATCGGTTGGAGCGGTGGGATAGTGCCTCGACCGCGGGTGAATTTGAGGATGGCTCGAAGCAATCGCCAGCGGCCCACCAGGCCGGCGGCAAGGTCGGCGACGGTGTCCTTGCGGGCATACTGAGCGACCAATGTCCGAAAATAGAGTCGACCAACGGGGGATGGTTCATCGGCTTTTTCCGGCAGGCCGGGAACATCGATTCGGGCGGCGTCCATCAGCAGGCCGATCAATTCCCGAATTCGCGGGCCGCGCAGTTTGTCAAATGATGACTGTCCCACCAGCGTTGTCCAAGTCACCGCGCGAACGATGCGAACGACGAGCGGGGCTGTTGGATCTGCCAACGTGTGATCGAGCGCTTCATTGAAGGCCAACAGGTCAGACCACTCGACGCGGTCGCGGGCAGTCAGCAGGGGTGGTGGGGATTTCTCGGCGCTTTTGGGAATAACGGCTTCGGCGATGCGGCTGATTTCGCCCGACTGTTGAGCAATGGGCTTCCCCCGATTGGCGACGACCGAAGGGCAGCTGAATCGCAGGCTGACGGTGAATGATTTTCCGGCAGGATGAAAGGCGTAAGGGTAGATTCGACACGCGAGTGGCTTGCCAGCTTCGCCGAATTTCGCGTGAATGCGGCACAATCCCTTTTCGTCCAGAAAGACGCAGCCTCCATCGGCCTGATGAGCCAACCGGTATCGTTTCTTCCATGGAGGGCCGGCGTGCCAGGCGAGAACTGGTTGGTTGATTCCATCGGCACTCGTCCAGTTCTGTGACAGAATTCGCTGGCGTTCTTCCTCGGTGACTTCGATCAGATGCTGTCGACAACAGCCCCCACAATTGTGGCAGCTCCAGTTCTGGATGACCGGCAATTCCAGTTGCGGCTTCGCCATGCAAGATTCTTCGTGGATTAATTTGGAACGGAAAGTCTGGCTAGTTCACCGGCTATTGAACGCTCTCTCGTCGATGGAGCACAATATTGTATCTGATCGCGGTTCGCATGGTTGTCGATGGGGCAACGCTGCGAACCATTTTTGGATAGTTTCGCCCCGTCTGGGCTGCCCAACAATAGCCCACCTCGTTTCGGCGTCGGGTTGATTGGAATGCCACACAGGATCAGGTACTGTCGGCAGTTGGTGGTCTAACGAATACGTTTAGTTCCGTGTCGAATTGGCAAAAGACGTGGCGAGCCGCGATGAGCACAATGTGGCGTCGAAGCTGAAACGGGCGATTGCGCGCCATTTCAAAAAGACGTTACGCTTGGTCAAGTCGTGCAAGAACGACGGTTCTGCTAACGTCGAAAATGTCCATCAACTGCGGACGAGTACTCGTCGAGCCGATGCGGCGCTGGTTTTGGTGGCTGAGTGGTTGCCGCAGCGAAGGAAGGATCGCGTCCATAAGAAACTGAAAGCGATTCGACATTCTGCCGGGACCGTGCGCGATCTGGACATTCTGTGTGAATCACTCGATCTGTTGCGCAATCAGTTGCCCAAGAGTTCTGCGCATTGGCTGCGAAAACGGACTGCGGCATTTCGACTGCACGCGATTAAGCAACTGACGCAAAAGTCTCGCCGATTGTGGAAACGTGGTTTGAAGCGGAGATTTTCCGCGGTACTGACCGATCTGACGTTAAGCAATCCGCTTTCTACCGCCGATCTGCAATTGATCGCCTCGACGAAAATCCGCCAGATTGCTGACCGTTTGTTCTCCGAAATTGATCTGTTCGAAAGCGGTGAACAGCACTTACATCAGGCACGAATCTGGGGGCGTCGATTAAGGTATTTGAATGACCTGCTGGACGAGGTTCTGGATGATCCGCTGATTAAAAGCGTGAACATCGAATTGATCGCAATGCAGTCACTGTTGGGGTACGCCAATGACCGAGTCTCGGTCATTGCATTTCTGCGGGCGCGGGCACTGGAGTGCGGCAAGCGACGGTTTGGCTGGCCGTTACGTCGCTCGATCGAATTGCTCGACAAGTCGACGATGCGGCTGGTTGGTTCCGCCATGCTCCAAACGGCTGGCAAATCGGCACAGCTCCGCGTGTTGATCAATCAACTGTGTGCTCGATTTGCGCCGACAAGGCCTACAACGAATCCGGCTGACGACGGATTCGCTCATGTGGGATGATCCACTTAGTCCATTGTTGAATGTCCTGCTACGGAAATCGATCAGGGACGTCCGGGCAAAACCGACGTTGTCGTCAGGTTACTGGCGTATCCAGGATGTCGAACTGGGTTGGCCCGGTAACCGGGACCACTTCTCGAACGATAGCCAGCAGCGAGATGCAGGCGATCGCCGCAAAAACTGAGCAACCAGCGAGCACTGGAGCGCTGAATGTATTCACATCGTCCAACAGCAATGCGCTGCGAAACACCATTTCGCTACTCAGAATAACGGCGCTGACAAGCTGCTTCGCCATGATCGAACTCCCTTACAAATCGAGCTGTGCAGAAACCTAAGGTGAGACATTGACTCACTCTGAGGTCCTTGAACGCCCAACGGCCTGCAGCGCACAAGAACCTTCTCGCACAGACGTCGGTGCAGGTCGCGTTCCAATCGAGACTTCGTTCACATGAAGAACGCTTGAAGAGAGTCGGCCATCGTTCAAACCAGGCGCTGTACGATTCGTTTGGATGCCGAGTCGAGTTGTCGAAGATCGGGAATCATGTATCTCAACCCGTTCGAATCAGCGATCATGATTCGGTGCGGTCCCAGTTTTCGGATGTCGTCTTCACTTTCGAGTTCGAACTGCGTCTCACCGCGATCGGTCTTCACGACCCAGCGACAGGGGGGGCTCGGATTGTTCGCGGACACGACCTTTTGAATCACTGGCGCGAAATCGCGAGCGGTGAGTTCTACCTCCAGCAGTTGGCGCGCGGAGGGATTCAACGAATCGAGGTTGGGTAGCGTCAGGATTTCTTTCCCTTCGGCATCCAGTAAAGCAATCGATTTCTGTGGATCTGACAAGGGAAAGCAGCGAACGGGTTCGACACCCTGGTGTGACACGCCGTTGGCCGATTTCATGACCAAGCGGCCCCAGGCGTCTCGTTCAAACGTCATTTCAGAAAGGTCTGTCATCGGCGCACCAAGTCTGGATGGAATTCCCGAGATCGTCGGGAATATCCGGAACGGGTCTACTGAGCAGACGTCATACCGACTCTTAGGCTGTTCGACCAGAGTACAATGGTTCGATGACATCGCCGTTCAGTAAATGGTTCGGACGTCCCAACGGATCAATCAATTGTGCGTCGTGATTGATTCCGAGTGCATCGAAGACAGTCGTACAAACGTCGGCCGGGGACCAGGATCGCGAGACCGGATAGGCGGCAATCGCATCCGTCTGTCCGACAACCTGCCCACCGCGCACTCCGGCTCCGGCGAACAGTCCAGAATAGGCGTGCGCCCAGTGGTCGCGTCCCGAGACCGATTCGCCGGGCAATGTCGAGATCTTTGGCGTGCGACCAAATTCGCCCATGACGATTACCAACGTTTGTTCCAGCAGGCCCGACGTGGATAGATCGTCCATCATGGCTGCCAAGCCCTGGTCGAGTTCTGGCAGCAGCACGTTCTTCAGTCGACCCCAGTTGTCGACGTGCGTATCCCACGTCTGCACGATCCCCATTGTGGCTTGCACCATCGGGACTCCGGCTTCAATCAGGCGGCGCGAAAGGAGCAATGATTGTCCAAACTTGTTGCGCCCGTATCGATCGCGAATCGTCGCTTCTTCGCGGCCGATTTCGAACGCCTGAGCGACTCGGTCTGACGTCAGCAACGAGAAGGCGATGTCTTGTTGTTCGCCAAAGGAACTAGTGCGACCGGCGGCTGCTCGCGAGACCGGAGTGCGATTCAATTCGTCGAGCAATCGGCGACGCGAGAGCAACCGCGGGGAACTCATCTCGGGCTGCAGGCTGAGTGAATCGATGCGGAAATTGGCGGCATTCGGATCGTGATTGATCTGCCACGGGTCGTGTTTGGCGCCCAGAAATCCGGCGTGCTGTCCAGGCCAGGTCAGTGGACCTTCGATCAAGTAGTTCGGCAACGACACTCCGTTCGGAATCCCATCGTTGCGCGGTCGAATCACGTCCAATGCTGCGGCGAAATTTGGGAAGTCATTCCGCGATTCGACGCGGTCCAGATCGCTGCCGCCGCGAGGCACCGGTGTCGGCCGTCCCGTCAGTGCCACATGCGTGGCCAGCAGGTGGTTGTGTTCGAGATGTGCCAGGGAGCGAACGATTGACCAGCGTGACATCTGCTGTGCCAACCGGGGCAGGTGTTCGCTGATGGAGATTCCGGGGACGGCTGTTTCGATCGCCGAGAATTCGCCCCGAATTTCAGCCGGCGCTTCCGGTTTCGGATCGAGCATGTCCAATTGGCTCGGCCCACCACTCAGCAAGACGATCAAGACCGATTTGGCTCGTCCCGTGGCCGAGGATTGTGCCGATGCCAGATTCGCTGTGAGAGGCAAACCGGCTCCGACGACTCCGGCAGCACCAACGCGAAGCAATTGACGGCGATCGAGTTGAAATTGCGGTCGAATCATCGATGGTCCTTGGATGAACCGAATTTGGCGGGATTTCTGGGCGGGATTTCACAATGCATCAGCGTCTATTCATATCCTGCCGGACGGCGTGACACAAGATCTGAACAAATTGGTGGCTCCACGCAATTGCCTGGTGAGGGGGTAATGTCTTACTCGGTTCGCGGCTCAGCAGAAGCTTTGCGCTTCGCCCTCCCGAAGAAGTGATCAATCGTTGATTGAAGATCGTGGGACTGCGTCCGAGGACGATCTTGTCGCCACCCTACGCAGACGGCAGCGAGGCTACTCAGATTCGCACGATGACGTCTTCGTGCTTGAAACGCACTTTGGCGGCGGCGGCGTATTTATCGCCCGCGGCGCGGTGGCCTGCAGCGGCGACGACAACCGACCCGTAGCCTAACGCGTTCAAGCCGAGGATTTCGTCATACTTGGCCGGATCGAAGCCTTCAATGGGACAGGTGTCAATCCCCATCATGGCTGCTGTCGCCATGAAAAAGCCCAGGGCAATATACACTTGGCGCGTCGCCCACTCGTCGGCGTCCATTTTCGGTGACTTGAAGAATCCGACCATGATCTGACGGAACCTGCTGAGTGACTCGATTGTCGTGCCGCGCACCTCGGCAGTACGGGCAACAAATCGATCGATCTCGATTTCATCCAAGTCTCGTCGAATTGCGAACACGACAACATGTGAGGCATCGACGACCTGGGATTGGTTAAACGTGGCAGGCTTCAGGTTCGCTTTGACCGTCGGATCAGTGACGACAAAGAACTTCCAGGGCTGCAGCCCGAATGACGAAGGCGTCAGTACGAGGGCTCGCTCGAGTGTCTGCCAATCGGTGTCTGAAACCGGCCTCGCCGTATCGAACGTCTTCGTCGCATAACGCCAATTCAACTGGTGTTCGACCGTTTCGTTGGACACAGGGTGTGACATCCGAATCGCTCCGAGGATTCCGTGGCGACATGTATGATTGATCGCGGGTAGATCAGTGACGGGCAGATCATAGGCGGCACTGTTCAGACATCAAGCTCAGTCGTCAGGGCGCCAGCCGAGAATAACAGCAACTGAACCTGCATTCTGCTTGTGGCATGTTGGATTTGTCGCGCCGATCAGCCCATCATGAATATGGGAAACGCCGGTACGAACTCTCAAAGTCTTGCGACTGAGGACAATCAGAACAGGAAGCGAGTATGTTCCAGCCACGATTTGCAGACTGCCAGATTCGAGTGAGTCTTTGCGCGATGTTTTCGTTCGGCATGTGCGCCGCCAGTATGGCCGCCGGTGCGGAGATGAAAATCTCGCGTGACATTCCCTATGCGCAACCGGGCTTGGAGAGACAGGTACTGGATGTCTACTCGACCGAAGGCGCCAAGGGATTGCCGGTGGTGTTCTGGATCCACGGCGGCGGGTGGCAGACTGGCGACAAGTCATTGGTTCAAATTAAGCCACAATCGTTTGTGGATCACGGATTCGTGTTCGTCTCGACCAATTATCGCTTGCTACCAGCAGTTGAAATGGGCGATATCAATCGCGATATCGCCAGATCGATTCATTGGGTTCACGATCATATTGTTGAATTCGGAGGTGATCCGGAACGAGTGCTTGTGATGGGACATTCGGCCGGCGCGGAACTGGCAGCGCTGATCTGCACTGACGAACGTTATCTCAAAGCCGAGGAATTGTCGTTAAAATTCATTAAGGGTTGCGTGCCGGTTGACGGTGACACCTACGACGTTCCCGCGATCATCGCAACGGCCGAAACCCGGCGAAAGGTGCACGGGTTGCCGCTTCCCAAGATTGGGCATCGCGAAAAATTCGGAAATACGCCCGAAAAGCACATCGACTATTCCGCTGTGACTCACGTCGCCAAAGGGAAAGGCATTCCGCGTTTCCTGATCCTGCATGTGGCCGACCATCCTGATAACGCCGCACAGGCGCAGCGACTGGGCAATGTTCTGAAAGAGGCCGAGATTCCTGTCAAAGTCTACGGGGCTCAAGAAACGAATCACTCGCGAATTAACGAAAACCTGGGTGCCTCGAATGATCCGACAACGACAGAACTGTTCAATTTCGTTTCCGACGCACTGAAGAATTGAGTTGTCTTTTGCCTGATGAAACAAAATGATTTCGCGAGCATTCCATCGTTTGGAACAAAGTAAAGGATTCAATGTGAACTCGTCATGGTTGATGCGCATCGGTCTGATGCTATTGGTGCAATCGTGCCTGGTCTGGTCGACAGCCAGTACGTTTGCGGGCGTCGTCATCAATGAACTGTTCTATCATGCTCCCGACGACTTGGACGATCTAGAGTACATCGAGTTGCTCAATACGGGATCTGAGCCGGTCGACTTGAGCGGTTGGAAACTGGCCAAGGCAGTGCAGTTCGAATTTCCCAACGGGGCGCAGATTGAGCCGGGACAATTCCTGGTCATCGCGAAAAAGGCATCGCTGCTGAAAGAGTTTTATCGGGTTGAGGCGTTTGGCGAATTCAGCAAGTCACTGAGTAATAGTCACGACACGGTTCAATTGCGTGACCGTGATGGCCAGATCGTCGAGTCTGTCCGTTACAGTGACAGCGAGCCCTGGCCGACTGTTGCAGACGGTTGTTCTGCGTCGCTGGAACGAATCTGTCCGAATGGATCTGCGGATAAGTTGTGCAACTGGGCCCCATCGATCCCGTCTGCCAATTACGAGATTCGGCCGTCGGGAACTCCAGGTCGCGCGAACAGTGTTTATGCAGACGTCATGCCTCCGGCAATCGAGTCGGTGAGCTGGGAGCCAGAGCAGCCGAAACCGAATTCATCATTGACGATCAAGATTGCTCCGAGTGATTCGAAAGAGATCGCTGGAATCGCGGTCCACTATCGTTTCGCAAAGCCGGGGTCGCTGGGTGAAGAGGAAACGATCGAAGCGACTGAGGATGGAACTGGTCACTATGTCGTTCAAGTTCCGACAGGAGCCGAATCCAATCGATTGCTGCGGTTTCGAGTGACCGCCAAAAGTCGTGACGGAGGCGAGGCCATTGTGCCAGCACGGTACGAGTTTCGGCCCGCGTTTTCCGTATACGTGAATGAGGCTGTCTCGTTCGACCGCATCCCGATCATTCATTTCTTAAATGTTGGTGAAGCCGCGTTTCACGCCGGAGAGCGCTATCGCGCAGATCATGTGCAGTTTGGACAAGGTGGCCCGAGTCCGTTCGGGATCCGAATGCAGGCGCTGCCGCCTCAGGGGAACTCGGCCGTGATCTACACAGATCCTGCCACTGGCAAATCGGAGTTGTTCGATTTCGTGAATCTTGTCCCGCGCAAAAGCGGCTGGAAGATTCGATTTCATAAAGATCGGCCGTTGCTGGGAATGAATTCCATCAATCTGCTGTACGAACCCGATGAAGGCACAATTCTGAACGAAGCGTTGGCATACGACCTGTACCGGTTGGCGGGGAATGTGTCGTATCAGTCTGGCTACATGCGGCTGGTGATCAACGGCGTGCCGGCCGGATATCATTTGTTCTTTGAACAGCCGAACAGCAATTTCTTGAGGCGGAACAAGATCGACGATCGTGGCGACTTGTACAAGCTGATCTGGATGGAGAATGCCGATATTAGTCGTCGCATTCCGCGTGATAAGTACCCCAAACGGCTGGAGATTGCTCGCCGATACGAAAAGAAGACACATCGTCACGATGGCTATCAGGAATTGATTTCATTGATCAATCAACTGGAACGCACGAAATCGGATGACGAGATGTGGACATTGATTGAGAAAGAGTTCGAAGTCGATCAGGTGGTCAATTACTTTGCGGTCAATTCGTTGTTGTCACATTGGGACGGGTTCTTCAACAACTTCTTCACCTACTATGATCGCGAGGGCACGGGCAAATGGAGCATGTATCCGTGGGACCAGGATTCAACCTGGAGTTTGCGCGGCGGACCTCCGCCGGAACTGTATCGCATCCCGATCTTTTTCGGTGCAGAAGGTGCAACGCCGACAGGAATCGATAAGAAACCGAAACCTCGCAATCAGGGACTGGGCTTTCTGTTTGGAGGACCCAGCCGCAACTTCGGCGGGCCAGACGGACGTTTTCACTGGTGGCGTGACGGTGGCGATTTCTCGCGACCGCTATTGGGAAATCCGGAATTCTATCAGCGGTTCAGACAGCGCTTGAACGAGCTCTGTCAGGGAGTATTCACGCACGAGGTCTTTGATCCGAAGTTCGACCAGTTGGCAATCGACATCGAACCTGAAGTGAAGTTGCGTGCCAGACTGCGAAAGGGGAATGAGGCGGCCACTGTGGCTCAGTTAAAACGAACGATTGCGGCACTGAAAGAACACCTGACGCAGCGCCGCGCGTTTGTGCTCAGCGAGTTGGAAAAGAACTGACTCCAATTCGGTTGGTTATTGTCCCTGGGTGATCGTCGTAGATTCTGAAGGCGTGTCAGCGCGGCCCATGGACGATGCCGAATGTGGCTCTGTGGGAATTGAGACAGGTTGCCAGTCGAGCTTCTGGTATTCGTCAGCAAACTCGGTGATCGTGATGGCCTGATTCACTTCGACGTTCTGGAACCGTTGCGTCGTGCCGCTGGTTGGCCAATAGATTTCCAACTCGGCGATGCGATCGGCTGTGCCGATCCCGATCGTTTGTTGCAGTGGGCTGCTGCCGAAACTGCCCCCGGAAGTTACTCGACGATAGAACGCTTTGGGTGATTCACCGCCAGTGACGACTTTGATTTGCGCACCGACTGCAGGACGATTCGATTTTTGGCCGGTCAGTTTTACCGTCAGCCAATTGTGATTGTGACCTGGGTTCTGAAACAGGATATTGTGATACTTGTCGCCTTTCACAGGGCCGCCCATCTGGATCAGGATGTCGACATTGCCATCGCGATCCCAATCGCCGCAAGCGACGCCGTGCCCCTTTTGCAGGTTGCCGGTCCCGGAAGTTCCGGTGACTTCCGAGAAGCGTTTTCCGTCGACATTCTTAAACATGCGATTGGGGACCAGCGTGGCCAGATTGGGGTCACCCGTCCCCAGGTACATATCCAGATAACCGTCGTTGTCGAAGTCACCAAAGTTACTGCCCATTGTTGCGAAGACCAGGTCGAGTCCCGCTTCTTTGGTGACATCCTGGAAGCCTGTTCCACCCAAGTTGCGGAACAGGCGGTTTGAGCTGCGTTCGTGTGGCAGTCCCTGCAGTCCCTTGATCACATCACCCAGGGTACGGTCATAACAGGTTGCGAAGATGTCGGTCCAACCGTCATTGTCATAGTCCCAGGCCCAGCAGGCGAATCCTTGAATTGGACCGTCAATGCCTTGTTCGGCCGATACGTCACGGAAGGTGCCGTCTTTCTGGTTGTGAAACAATTGAGCCTGCTTCGTCGACAGATAGTTCTTGAATAGGTCGGGGTAACCATCGTTGTCGAAGTCGATCCAAGCGGCACCTTTACAGGCGTCTGTGCTGAGCCCATTCACACCGGCATGTGCCGAGACTTCTTCGAATTGTCCATTCCCCAGATTGTGGAATAGCAAACTGGTTTGTCGTTCCGAACAGACGAACAGGTCCAACCATCCATCGTTGTCGTAGTCGGCCCACGACGCGGCGATCGAGTTGACAGGGAACAGCAATCCGGCTTCTTCGGTAACGTCTGTAAACGTGCCATCCGTATTTTGACGCAGCAAGGACGATCGAATGGGAATCGGAATCCAGGCACCGCGGATCACGAAGATGTCCATCAAGCCGTCGTTGTTGTAGTCGGTCTGGACGCAATTCAGGCCGCCGTATTGTCCCACCAGTCCCGATCGAGCCGTGATATCTTCGAAGGTGCCGTGCCCTGTATTCCGCAGCATCGTCATGTTGACGCTCGCGTCGATCGCGGTAAACACGACATCCAGGTGTCCGTCGTTGTTGAAGTCTTCCATGATCGCGCCGCCGGATTGATTCAGTTGGTTGACGCCAACCAGATGTCCGATATCACGGAACTTTCCGATGTTGAGTTCGGTATTCGCGAAGTGATCCAGCGAGATCAAAAATCGCGGATCGACCTTGTGCGGATGTTCGCCCAGCGTCATGTGCGCGACGTTTAATAGCCAACGTACCGCGAGGTCTTCTGGGAACGCGTCCAGATAGTCTGTGAAGTGCTTGATCGCCAGTCGCGAGCCTTCGGGGTGAATATGCACCGCGGCGGACGAGATGGGCAGGATGCAGGAACTTTCGCCACGGCACATGACGCAGTTTTCGGTCTCACCCATCCGCAAGGCAGCAACACCTTGATAGAAATTGACGTTGTACAGCGACTTGCGTTTCCAGACCTCGTCGTGTTCGATCGCATGTCGGACCTGTTCGTAGACCGCGTAAGCCTTTCTTGGCTGCCCCTCGGAATTCAACAGGGCGGCCTTGGTCCACAGCATGGTCAGCATCTTGTCGAAAGGCAGTTTGCGAGGACTCGCAAGTGCCTGATCGATTCGTTCAATAATCTTTACTCCGACTCCATCCCACGCGGTCTTGATTTCTTCGAGCGAGGCCTTGTCTTTCCAGGGAGTGATCTGTCGGCCGAACACTTCGAATCCGGATGTGTCACCGTTATCGCGAGGCGAGTAGTCTGGCAATTCCTCTTGGGCAATAGTTTTGCCCGCCGACCTGTGCGTGCGTACGGTCTCGGCCGATTGCGTACGCCGGCCAGTGTTCAGAAAGAGCGCTCCGCTCGTGACGATCACCAGCCCGAGGCAGGCGAGTCCCAGCCTGAGTGCCCAAGGGGAAGACGTAGTCGTGTTCACGGCCAAGATGGTCGGTTCATCCAATAAAGTTGCGATCGATTTGAGTGACGTCCAATAGCCTCGTCGCTCTCTTCAGAGCGTCACGACCCACGCCAATCAGCCCGCCAACGGAAAACGAATCAAGACCTGCCTGCGCAACAAGTGGCCACGAGAATCGTCGTCGCAGACCCGAGTCATCACGTCAAAACAGATTTTGAACTCAATGACTTGATCGCCTGCTGAACGCTATGAATGAGATTCGTTCGTCGCAAGCAGAAACCCCGCAAGATGTGCGTGAATTCAGTCGCAATTCAGCTAACATTTGCGAAAGCTCATTGGCGAATTCTGTTTCGTATCTCGCCTCGCAACGGTGATCTCAGAATTGACGATTGTGACGGGGAACTGTGATTCGTTGATGCGCGAGGGGAGTGGACACAAAGTTGACGGTGGCGTCGATCCTTGGTCATGCGATGGGGGCTCGCTACCATATCTGTTTCGCGCAAATGCATTGGGTTTACGAATTCGTAATCCATCAGGGATGTGGTCCAGCGATCAAACTGGCGCTCGTCCCACGTCTGTATTGCCGTCTGTTTGAGAAGTGTGTTTCGGTGTGGCCTGTTTGAAGTGAAGGTAAACGGTTTGAGTCACGACTTGTATGACAATCCGCTGATCAGTCGATATGCCTCGCAGGAGATGAGTCAGCTTTGGTCGCCGCAGATGAAACATTCGACCTGGCGTCGGCTGTGGGTGGCATTGGCCGAGTGTGAACGCGAGTTGGGATTGGATATTTCCCAGGCGCAGATCGATGAAATGAAGTCGCAAGTCGACAACATCGATTTTCATGTCGCGGCGCGTCACGAGAAGGCACTGCGGCATGACGTGATGGCGCATGTCCACGCGTATGGTGACCTGTGCCCGAACGCCAAACCGATCATCCACCTGGGTGCCACCAGTTGCTACGTGACGGACAACACCGATTTGATCTTGATGCGGCGCGGTCTCGAGATGCTGCGTTCGCGATTGGTCGCGACGATCGATGAATTGGCGCGATTTGCGGAAAGGTATCGCGCGTTGCCCTGCCTGGGATTTACACACTTGCAGCCGGCTCAGCCTGTCACCGTCGGTAAACGCGCCACGTTGTGGTGCTACGACCTGGTGCTGGACCTGGAAGAATTAGAGTATCGCATCGCCAGCCTGAAGATGCGCGGTGTGAAAGGAACCACGGGGACTCAGGCGTCATTCTTGTCTTTGTTCGATGGAAACCACGCCCAAGTCGAAGAATTGGACAGGCTGGTCTGCGTGAGGATGGGATTTGACACGGCCTACGCCGTTACCGGTCAGACTTACTCGCGCAAAGTCGATGCACAGGTGCTCGACACTCTAGGAGGACTAGCCCAATCGGCCCACAAGGCTGGAACGGACGTCCGTTTGCTGCAAAGTCGTAAGGAAATTGAAGAGCCACGTGAAAAGGACCAGATCGGTTCCTCAGCGATGGCTTACAAACGCAATCCCATGCGATCCGAACGGATGTGTGGGTTGGCCCGCTTTTTGATGAGCCTGACGACATCGGCTGCGCAAACAACGGCGACTCAGTGGATGGAACGAACGTTGGACGATAGCGCCATCCGTCGGCTGACAATTCCACAGTCGTTTTTGGCTGCGGATGCAATCCTGATTCTTTATCGCAACATCGTTGACGGCATGGTTGTCTATCCAAAAGTCATCGCCAAACATCTGGATGAAGAGCTTCCGTTCATGGCTACTGAAGAATTCATCATGGCTGGGGTTCGCGCTGGCGGTGACAGGCAAGACCTGCACAAGAAGATTCTGGAACATAGCGTCAAAGCGGGAAGCGAAGTCAAAGAACATGGTCGTCCCAACGACTTGATCGATCGCCTGAAGACAGAACCTGCCTTCGCCAAGGTTGATCTCAGCGGGGCTCTGGAACCCAGCCGGTTTATCGGGCGTGCTCCGGAACAGGTTGATCGCTTCGTCCAGGACGTCGTCGAACCGATCCGCCGACGCTATCCCGTGGAACTCAATCGCGCAGTTGAAGAGCTACACGTTTAACGATGTGGAAACGCTTGAGTTGCCAGTGCTGACTGATGAGTCTCCGTTGAAGTCGTCGATTGCAAGGACTGTTCATGCCCAAGTCATTCGATTGCCTGTGCGCGGGAATCATCGTCGCTGATTCGGTCTGTCAGCCAATCGCGCGGATGCCTCCTCCGGGCGGTCTGACGAAGACGGAACGGGTTGAATTCACGATCGGAGGCTGCGCGGCGAACATCGCTGTCGACATGGTCAAACTCGGACTAAAGGTCGGCCTTTCTGGTCGAGTTGGTGCCGACCTATTTGGTCGCGAAGTTCGACATCGCCTGGTTTCCGCTGGTGTTGATACGACCGAACTGGAGATGAGTGACACTGCGCCGACCAGCAGCACGTTTGTACTAAACGTGGCGGGTGAGGATCGGCGGTTTATCCACTGCGTTGGAGCCAACGCGGAATACGACGGCCGATTGGTGTCCGAGGCCGCAATCAGCGGCGCGAAGGTTCTGTATGTCGGCGGCTTTTGTTTACTCGACGCTCTGACACCGGACTGTGTCGTGCGACTGTTTCGCATCGCACGCGAACACGGCGTCATAACCGTGTTGAACGTTGTCCTGTCCGAACCGACGGATACAACCGCGTGGTTGCATCCCGTTCTGCCCTGGACCGATTATTTCTTCACCAACAACGATGAAGCGCAGCGGATCACAGGTCAGCCTGATCCAATTCGACAGGCGGAAGGCCTGCGCGAACTCGGGACAAAGACCGCAGTTGTGACTCAGGGTGAGCGTGGCTCTCTTTTGATTGGTCCGCACGATCGTCTGCTCGTGGGTGTCTATCCTGTCCAAGCCATCGACAGTACAGGTACGGGTGACGCTTTCGCGGCAGGATACATTTCCGGATTGCTCAGTGGTCGAACTGTGCGCGAATGCCTCGCTCAGGGGACTGCCATGGGGGCCAGTTGCGTGCGGTCGATGGGAGCCACAACGGGCGTTTTCAATGCCGATCAAATGGCCGACTTCGTGGCAACGCACACCTTGCCAATGGAATTGATATAGCGTTCTGCATCAACGAGCATTATTTCGATATTCGTTCCGGGCAATCGCGACAAGAGTTGTTACTATTTCGGGCGGATTGAGTCCTTGATCGCTTATTGATGCGAACAATATGCCTAACGACCTTCTTCCGACCGACGAAAGTGATCAGGCCAATAGTGCCGACATGATCGATGTACTGCGACTGAACCTGGTCCCCGGACTGGGACCCCGGACGTACCAATTGCTGTTGGAACGGTTTGGATCGCCGCGAGCGATCCTGGATGCGTCGATGTCACAATTGCAGGAAGTCAACAACGTTGGTCCCAAGCTGGCGATGTCGCTCGTGACGCACGGCACCGAGGCGGCCGCACGAGAAGAACTGAAGCGCGTGAAAACCGCGGGCGTGTCGTTGTACATCCGCGACCAGCCCGAATATCCCGAGTCGTTAGGGCGGATACCCGATCCTCCTACAGTCATTTATTGCAAAGGAACGCTGGTTCCTGCCGATGCGTTGGCGATCGCGGTCGTGGGTTCGCGTCATTGCACCGCGTACGGACGGCAGCAGGCCAATCGATTGGCTCAAGCCTTGGCGAGAACCGGGATTACCGTCGTCAGTGGGCTGGCACGGGGCATCGACGCTGAGGCTCACAAAGGAGCACTGGAAGCCGGAGGACGGACGATTGCGGTCTGTGCCACGGGTTTAAACACGATTTACCCGCCAGAACATGTCGAGTTGGCGAATGAAGTGATCAAGCAAGGTTGCCTGCTGACGGAATCGCCGATGGATCAGGCACCGAAATCGGGATTGTTTCCTCAACGCAATCGCATCATCAGCGGGATGAGTCTCGGCGTTGTTCTGATCGAAGCGGGACGCGGCAGCGGTGCGTTGCATACGGCTCGACATGCCATGGAACAGAATCGTGAAGTGTTCGCGATGCCTGGACGAGTCGACTCGGAAGCCAGCCTGGGATGTTTGGACCTGATTCGCGACGGCGCGACATTGATTCGTGGTGTCGAAGACGTACTGAGCGCCTTGGGCCCGCTCGTGAAGCCCGTTCAGCGAACTCCCACCGAAACGGTTCGTAAACCAGCCGAACTGACGTTGTCCGATCAGGAACGGATGGTGCTGAATCTGGTCAACGCCGAATCGACTGCGATCGATGAAGTGATCCGTGCGATCAATATCGAAGCATCGCGAGTGTTGTCGACGTTGACGGTGTTGGAAATGAAACGTTTGGTCCGACGCCTGCCAGGTGGCTTCGTGGTCCGCTATTGAATGGCGAAACGAAGGTCTTGCGCTCTCAAATGGCTGATTCTGAACGTGCCGGAGAAATTTGCGAGCCATGGCTTTGTCGGAGATTCCAAAGCCGTGGCACACAGACACCGATCAAGAGCGCGGATACGCTATTCCTCAGAACCTTCGCCCTAGCGTGAAATGCATTGCTCTCGATCATTCACTGGGACAATCAGAAATCGCCGACAACTTCCCCGTCGTTGATCTGAAACAGTGCTTGCAAGACCTGGACGGCGATCGTATCTGGGACCATTCGAACGGACCCGTCGCACATCCCAACGATGAAGCGATTGTCGTTTTGACCCTGCAAACCCTTCACTGGCTGTTGCAAGTCGACTTGCAGATCGACGGGTTCAGTCCAAATGACGGCTTTGTCCGAATTGGCGTCGACAAGTGCGATCGTGTTCGATGTTCCGTCCGTGATCTTTCGAATCGCCACTGGTTCGTCAGAACCGAACAATGTCTTGTCGGCAACAAGTCCGACGTAAGTCGTCATCCCTTTTGACCGTTGGTCGCGGGAAGCGTTCATCGATCCGTAAACCGCGGGCATCTTTGTTATCAGTTTCTTGTTGTGATCACTGTCCCAGGGTTCGTCGAGGTGAAATTGGTTGTAAAGTTCTGGCTCGCCAAGGTAGGGCAACAAGGCGACTCGCCAACTGAGCAGTTTTTTGCCGTCTTTCGCCGAGATGGCGGCTGCCGGAAACGCCTTGGCAGTATCGTGATAGTTGTGCATGGCCAGCATCAACTGTTTCAGATTGTTGATCGAGTTGGCGCGTCGACTGCTGGCTTCCACCTTGTCTAAGAGAGGTGTTCCGGCTTCTGCAATCAGCTTTCCAGCGCCGTTCGCTTCATTCAACACCAACTGCACCCTGTTCGCAGCCCGTTTTGGCGTCAGCAGTGAGGCGAATCCTCGCGCGTTCGGGATCACGCTGCTGACGTGTTTGTTTTCGATGGCCGTTTTGACGGCAGCAATCGCAATCCGTTCCAATGCTTCGGCCGACTTTTCGTCGTTCGCCTGAATCGTGAGTTGCAGGTCAAACTTCGGCGCCGGGCTCAACCCGAGTGATACCCACTGCCAGCCGTCATAAATTGGCGCGGCTGGTCCCCCGCCGACTTCTGGTGGCAGCATTGGCATCCCTTCACGCAACACGCGCCGCATGTCGGTTCCAAGCGAGAAGGCCACCTGAATCGCCGACGAATTCACGGAAGTCAGTGCCGCTGCAAATTCAGGACGGTTGTCAGATTTGCGTGCTTGTAATGGCCGTTGTACGCCATCCGTCACCACGATGCCGCCATTGACCGCTTCGACCTGATCGGGCCAGACCGTTTTCAGAGCGTTCAGGATGGAAGTGCGTTCGGCTTCGGTGCCAGCCGCGGGAACGATGATCGTTGCACCATTCATTGGCAGATTGCTGGACGAGGCCATGATATAGACGTCTTTGACTTTCAAAGCGATAAGCTTTTTGAGCGCCGCATCGCAATTTGCTCCACGTTGGCCCGTCAGTCCCGCCGGACTGGGTAACTGTTCCAACAATCGACTGATCGAACTGATGTCGCGATCAAGCGCAATGCGTGCGACCAACAGCGTCTCGTCGTCAACCCGCTGTTGAACGACGTCGGGCAATCGACTCGGCTGTTGTGCCGCGGCAAAGTTGCAGGTGAGAAGTAAGGGTGTCAGCCCAAGGAACACGAACCGTCGAAGCATGATGTTTTCCATTTTGAGGTTGAAATGTTCTGTCATTGAGTTGTTGATTGACGATGGTGCGGCTGCGTCCGTTGAACAGCGTGGCGGCCACGCCTACGAAGTGCATAGGTCGATGCGTATCCTTACTATCATGACTCAGCAGGAGCTTAGCCGCTTGGCTCTCTCTTAAGACGGGCTCCGCGGTTTAACGCATTCTCAATAGGAATCGGCGGCCCGAATATTCGTCGTGGGGACGTGTTGGTGGAATCAGCAATTCCGCTCGTTGATCGACGACGCGATACGGAAATGGTCTATCGGTCGCAGGATTCAGTGGGACCGGGACCACCGAGATCTCCGACAGCGACGCAGGAAGTTTCCCGCCGTTGCCGGCGGCGTGCATCCGGATCGCTTCGATTGCCATCAACGCGGCCAATGTTCGACGTGAACGATTCGATGCTTCCAGAATGTGCGTACCGGCATAGCCGAGTCTGGAATTGATCAACAGCGGATCGCGAGCGGGAACCGAGGTCGTGCCGCCGATCATGTATTCGTCTCGCTTCAACTGTTCGATCGATTCGTTCGCTCGTTTAAACCCTTCTGCGAACGGGATGCTCACCCATTTCAGTGATTCATCGATCACGTACTGGTGGCAATCACGAGCGTAGATCGCGACGACTTGTCCCACTGGCATCTGTTCGATTCGACCGCGATCGTAACCCGCATTGATCAACTCGCGTTTGGCGATCGGGTAGCTGCGCATGATCATCGCCGTTGTCTTCATCCGTGTCGCCAATGGCATCTGCGCATTCGGTACATAGTGATCGTCCAACGAGATAATCACTTCCGTGAGCAGACGTTGCCACTCTTCGGCAGGTCGTTGCGCGGTGTCGGCATCTTTCAGGAACGGGAAAATCCGATATGCCATCGTGGATTCGAATTGCATGCTGGGCAGCGAATCGATTTGCGGATCGGGCATCGTCCGCAGAGCCCAATACAGATTGGGGGCTCCATCTGTCGAGATCAATTCGCCCACTGATTCGCTTGTCACATTTTGAATGGCAATCGAGATCAGATTCACGATCACCATTGGAGATGTGGAGAGATTTCGAGCCAGTTGATAGCTCTGTCCAATCGAATCAATTGCATCGTCCAGCCGATGTTCGACCACTTCGAGTCGCGTTCTGAGCCGCAAGGCCCGACCAAGGTCGCGTGCTTCCTGGAACTCGGACAGACGAACCTGAATCACTTCCAGTCCGTGCATGTCCTGAAAGCGCACTCCCCAGTCGCACATTTCGCATTCGGCCGCTCTTTTCACTTCTTCAAGAGGCAATTGCCACTTGTTCAAGAAGGTGCGTACTTCGTCACGCGGCAGTTTCTCGAGTGGCATTTCGTACCAGGTCGATTCCTGCTCTGCCTGCTCGGCCGTGCGACGTGCATATCCCGCTTTATCGATGATCGCACGCGTGTAGTAAGTGGCTGCATTGCCTGGTTTCGAATGTGACAGGTCGGTAATGAAGCGATATTTCAATGCTGGACTTGGTTCTCGTGCCGGGGAGAGTGACCATTCGTAGGTCTTGACAACCGGGGCGGGGTCTGGAAAGGGTTCGTCTGACCAGACGGAACTAGTGACAGCAAACAGTGCCGTCGTCGTAAACATGTGACCGATCAGCATCAGCGCAACGGAAGGCATCCGTCGTTTGGAAAGCGGTTTCATAGTGTGGGCTCCTCAATCAATCGGTTGATCCAATTGCGAGATTTTTGATTCATCATCAAGGCGCTTGGACTGAGCAGCGGCTGAGTCGGTAACAGGCGCTCGACTTGCATTTCTAAATGCGAAGCTGGCTTGGAGATTTTGCTGGTCGAATCTGGCTTAAGGACCTGCGCCAGTGCGATGTTGCGTGCGTGGACGATTTCCAACTCTCGCAACGAGCCGATTTCCAGATCACGAATGGTCTCGTTTTGATTTTTTGCCGATGTCGCGATGCCAATCGCCTCTTGCGCAGTCGTCGAGTCACTATGGAACGGTATTTCTGCCGTCGAGTTCAGCCGTTCGCGCTCGATATACACGATTCTGGTTTCTGGTTCGGATCGAGTCAGCATTGCTGTCCCCAATCCCGACGAGACCAGCATCAACGCGGCCGTGACCGATTGCCACAGCCGCAATGACCGGCGCTGCGACACCGACGACGTCAGAATCTCTGCGCGCGCCGCGGCCAGTCCGGCATCGAACATCAACTGGTCTCGATTGACGGCCACCGACTTGGGTTGGAACGCCGTCAATTGAGATTCGAAATCCATTAACTCGTCGGAAAGTTGGGGAGTCGCGTTGGTTTCTCGGGGTTCGTCTGATCGCATTGTGACTCCAATCGAGTACGAAGACTCTTTAGACCCGCTTCATAGCGGCGGAAGGCCGTCGCAGCCGAAATCGACAACATCGTTCCGATTTCGGCGAACGACAGGCCGCCCCAGGTGCGCGAGACAATTACTTCGCGTGTTTCGTCGTCGAGTTGTCCCAGGGCAATCGCGAGGTCGTCCGCGTCAAAACTGTTCTCTGGCGATTCGGAACTGACGCGTGTGAGACGGGCTGCCAGCGATTCATACCGTCGTCGTCGAGTGACCGATCGGTTGGCGCTGATGGCTCGCTTACGCACCACGTGAAACAGCCATGCCGCCAGATTTCTGGGTGGGGCAGGCTGCCGTGTGAGCTCCAAAACCGCATCTTGAACAGCATCTTCAGGAGCGTCTGTCCATTGGGATGCGAACAGTTCCAGCGCGGCGGCGTATTCGTCGAGTACACTCGCGATCCACGCCGCACTGACCCAATTTGCCATTTCGCTCGCCTTCGATGTGCCGTTCGCTCTAATGTCGCCTGTCGATCGTCAGGATTTCATCGATTTCGATTTGGAGGGAAAAAGTTTCGGATTCGTGAATCCGTTGGCCATGAAACCACGTTTCTGCACGGGAGTCGGTCTGGATGGAGCAGCGACTGATTCGGGATTCCGATCCTCGTCTTTTTCCCTCGCGGCGTGAAGTTCACTCGACTGACAGCTATCCTGCTGAAGCTTTGATCACCTTCAGGAAAGACGATCGATGACGAACGATTCTCATTCGGCGACGCCGGAACGCGGCTTGCCGCTGCACACCAAGATTCTGATCGGCCTGATTGCCGGTATCGTGGCGGGGCTGATCGCCAATTGGATTGGTGCCATCGAACGCGGAACCACCGGTGATGCGAATGAAAATGGGCTTGTCGACTGGCTGGACACTGTCGTCTATTGGGCTGAACCGGTCGGCAAGATCTTTTTGCGACTGATGTTTATGGTCGTCGTGCCGATGGTGTTTTCGGCCTTGGCACTTGCTGTGGTGGAAATTGGTGACCTGCGAAAGCTCGGTCGCATGGGGCTGAAGACGTTGGGGTACACGGCAATTCTGTCCTCCTCGGCCGTCTTAATCGGAGTCGGACTGGTCGCCGCGATGCGGCCGGGGTACGCACTCGACCCCGACAAACGCGAAGAATTGAGAATTCGATTCTCAGATGAAAATGTCAAAAAGGCGTCGCCGCCGTCTGCAAAAGCGTCGACGGACCCTTCGAAGACGGTGAGCGTGCGTGGTCCAAAAAAGGACGACGACGTCGAAGAAACGAAGAAAAAGCTGGAGAAGGCGGGGCAAGCCAAGCCCGTTCGCGACACGTTGGTGGACCTGTTGCCGGAGAACCCGTTGCAGGAAATGGTGGGTGCAGTCGACGGTTCCTCGAAAGGGAACGGGATGCTGGCCGTGATGGTGTTCGCACTGATCTGCGGCATGGCCATTACGACAAAACCGGAAGAAACCAGGACGTTCGTGCAGTGGATGGAAGGACTGTATGAAATCTCGATGTCCGTCATCGGTTTCGCGATGAAGCTGGCTCCGTACGGCGCGGGCTGTCTGGTTTTCGCTCTCGCAGCTCAATTGGGTTTTGACATACTCAAAACCTTACTGTGGTTCGTGATTACGGCCGTGTTGGGACTGGCCCTGCAACTGTTTGTCGTTTACTCGATTGTGGTCATGATTTTCGCTCGGATGTCGCCAGCGAAATTCTTTTCGAACGTCTCGGAAGCAATGATGGTGGCGTTCGGCACGTCGTCCTCCAGCGCGACCCTGCCAACCGCGATGAAAGTCGCCAATGACGAGCTGAAGTTGCCGCAACGCGTCTCGAATTTTGTCTTGACGGTCGGAGCAACCGGAAATCAAAACGGCACCGCTTTGTATGAAGGCGTCGTCGTGCTGTTCCTGGCACAAGTCATGGGCGTCGAACTGTCCGCAAGCCAACAGTTCACGGTCGTCCTGATGTCGATTCTGGCTGGCGTCGGCACGGCGGGTGTGCCGGGTGGATCTCTGCCGCTCATCGTTGTGGTGATGCAATCCGTCGGTGTTCCTGGGGCAGCGATTGGTATCATTCTGGGTGTTGACCGGATTCTGGATATGTGCCGAACGGTCGTTAATGTCACGGGGGACTTGGCAATCGCTGCCTGCGTGGCCAAATCGGAACCCGCTGATCCAACCGTCGATCCGTAATTCGGGATGACGCCCCATCAACGTATTGACCACATGGCTTCGCGTTTTCGACCTCCATCACCACTTCACTCCAGCGCTTCAAATTCAAATGACAGAAGACTTCGTCCATGCTGATTTTGATCTTGCCAAACTGGACATGGCGGACTTGGCCGTTGACCCGGTCGCGCAGTTTGGCAAGTGGTATCAGGACGCTCAGTCTGCCGGAATCACCGAATATCCTGCGATGACGCTGGCCACCTGCTCAGCGGACGGTCGCCCTGCGGCGCGCATCGTCTACTTGCGCGGTTTCGATGAGCGTGGCTTCACGTTCTACACCAACTACGACAGCCGCAAAGGACACGAACTGGCCGAAAACTCTCTAGCCGCTCTCTGTTTTTTCTGGAAAGAGCAGGAGCGACAGATTCGTCTCGAAGGTCGAGTGGAGAATGTGCCTGCCGCAGAGTCGGATGCGTACTTTGCGGGTCGGCCTGTCGACAGCCAATTGGGCGCCTGGGCATCAGCACAGAGCGAACCGCTTGAATCAGCGGACCAGTTGCGTTTGCAGGTCGAAGAGATTCGCCAACGATTTGCTGGCCAGCCTATTCCTCGACCGCCTCACTGGGGCGGTTATCGATTGGTGCCAGATCGGATCGAGTTCTGGCAGGGGCGACCAAGCCGATTGCATGACCGCTTTGCATATACACGAAGCGAAGACGAAACATGGGCCGTGCAGCGGTTGAATCCTTGAGTCTAATTCGGTGCCGTCTTGGCGTGGTCTTGACCGCGAATTGCATTCAGATCGCCGTCGTCGTTCTTGGAACGCACTGGTTGTCCGAAGACGGCCAACGAGTGGCACGTCCAGGGTCGTTCTGAATGCGTGATGGACTACACTGATGATTCGTCGGAATCAGCACCGACTTGGTCCGCTCGCGTTTCGGTCTCGGGTCGGCTTGGCTTTTCCCATGGTGGGCGCGGTCCCACGTACTGGTAGTAGTGGCATTCGATACGCCCGTTGTACAGCTTGCGTCGTCGAGTCGCCTGACGCTTGAAGTGGTGTTCAAAACCTGGATGCGACGTCAGCACATAGATTGACCAGGTTGTCAGTGGTGCAAACGCGTCGGCCATATCGTCGTAGATGTCGGCCGCCGATTCCTCGTCGCCGATCCGTTCGCCGTAGGGTGGATTGGTGACAATAACGCCGTATTCGGACGACGTTTTCAGTTCCAGCACGTCCATCACTTTGAATTCGATATCCGCTCCCACCCCGGCTGCGATCGCATTCGCCTGGGCCAGACGCAGGACGCGGTCATCAATGTCGCTGGCCAGTAACGGCAATCCAGGTTTGCCGATCGCGTTGTCGCGTGCTTCTTCGCGTGCTTGCTTCCAGATGCGTCGGTCGATCTGCGGCCAAAGTTCGCTCAGAAATGCACGGCCGATGCCCGGCGCACGGTTGCGGCCGATCATCGCTGCTTCGATGGCGATTGTTCCCGATCCGCAGAAGGGATCCAGGAACACTCGATCGCGGTTCCAGTAACTCAATAAGACGAGTGCCGCGGCTGTTGTCTCTCGCAGCGGGGCCAAGCCTGATGCCGGTCGATAACCTCGCTTGTGCAACCCGGAACCGGACGTGTCGATTGCCAGCAGAACCTGATCCTTCAGGATCGAAACCTCGATCTGGTATTCGGTGCCAGTTTCCTGAAACCAGTGTCGTTGATAGTTGCGCTTTAAGCTTTCGACAACAGCCTTCTTTGTCACGGATTGAATCGTCGGTTCATGATGCAGGTGAGATCGAACCGACTTTCCAGCGACAGGAAAACGCGCGTCGACGGGCAGCCATTCGTGCCACGGCATCGCTTCAATCCGGTCAAAGAACTCGCCAAAATCGGTGGCGGGAAAACCTCCGACTTTGACCAGGACCCGGTCGGCCGCACGCAACCAGAGATTACAGCGACAAATCGCCAATTCGTCACCGACAAACGTCACCCGACCATCTTCCACCTTTTGGTCGTCATACCCCAACTCGCGAAGTTCACGGGAGACCACCGCTTCCAGTCCAAAGGCGGTCGTTGCAATCAATTCAATCCGGCGAGTCATTGGAGACAAATCACAAAAAACAGAGTGAGGTAAGGCAGCCGCAGTGGCCGCCAACGGGTGGGATCAAGCGAGTGATCCTCCAGATTAGCGAGTTCCGACGGTCGTCGAAACCGGACGCTAACGCGAAATGCGATTCAAATCTCCAAAAGCCCCTGCCTGGCAAGGCCTTAACGACAAACCGGCTCGTGCGACATTCCCGCCATGCGGCACGAATCCTGCTGGAATGTATCTCGCCCGCCAAAATGTCACAGCGTATACTTAGATGTTCACTCAGGCGGGCTTTTTGCCGAATTGGAGAGATCCTTTTGGCCGAAAACGCCGTTAACAAAGCGTACGTGCGACGATCGGCACAGAAGAGCAAACTAAGGGAGAGTCAAAAGATGAGAAGTGGAAATCCAGTCCTCAGCGCAGCGACGTTGGACTCGTTCCGCGGCGATTTTTTTCCCGCCAGCCAGAGTATGTCGATCCAGGGAGCAGCCACAAAGGCGCTGATCCTGTTGGGGCTGTGTTTTGGCGGCGGCATGGTGACGTTTTCGATGACGGCCGGAGGAAACCCTCAGCAGGCGGTTCCGTACCTGATCGGCGGAATCATCGGCGGTTTGGTGTTCTGTATCGCGACCAGCATGAACCCACGTTGGGCTCCAGTAACGGCGCCGCTCTATGCGTTGTGCGAAGGCCTTGCATTGGGTGCGATCTCCGGCGGTTATGAACGAGCCTTCCACGGGATCGTTCCGCAAGCGGCTCTCGCAACGCTGGGCACCTTGGGTGCCATGCTATTCGCATACAAGACTGGAGTTCTGCGAGCCACGCGCGGCTTCGTGCTGGGGGTGACAGCAGCGACGGGCGGTATCGCGTTGACGTATTTCGTTGCGATCATCCTGTCGTTCTTCGGCATCCAGATGCCGTTCCTGTTCCATCCGTCGCCGATCGGCATCGCCATCAGCGTCGTGATCGTGATCGTGGCGGCGTTGAATCTGATCATCGACTTCGCTGCGATCGAACAAGCGGCTCAATCAGGGGCTCCGAAGTACTACGAATGGTATTCGGCGTTTGCCCTGATGGTGACACTGGTATGGTTGTATGTCGAAGTCCTGCGATTGCTGGCCATGATCGCCCAGTTCTCGCGAGACGACTGACGTTGACGTTCGCGAATTGTCGCAGTGGGCTGCCTGCGGCAGTTGAGCGGCGGCGAATAATCCGGGCGGCGTATCCTGTTGGATACGCCGCCCTTTTTTGTTGTCAATGGGCAGTGGGAGCTGTTGCCACCACAGACGAACCGATCCTTGGCGGATGGAAGAACAGTGCCAAAGCAACCGCCGCGATCAATGCTGCAAAGCAAGGAATCTGAAACAGCTCACGGAAATGAACACGACCGCTGCCAATCTGATCGACGTCGTGTTTGGCCAGAGATCCGACGAATTCTATCGTCAACGTGTCTTTTGGCAGTGATCCACCAGTGACTTTGACATTACCCGCGCCAATCCCTTCCACAGACTCCAGGATCGTCTGAAGTTCTGCGTCAGATGCAGTATTGGGAATCTTTCCAGTTGTTTGCTTTCCGAACGGAAGTTCGAACGAACCTTCTGCCGGTGGCAAATTGACGGTGATCGTTTGGACTTCATTGGCATCCTTCGAGCCTTTAACAGGAGTCGCTACCACAACCTCCGTGAATGCATCGAATACGGGAGGACACGCGAAGTTCGCGACGAGTGCACCAATTCCCAGGATCATCAAGTTGAACAGCCCTTGTGCGCTGGTGCGTGCGTCTTTCGGGAAGTGCTCGTCGACAAAAATGTAGACGGTGGCGAAGAAGAACGCGTAACAGATGCCGTGCAGGACATTGACCGTGACGATCAGCCATTTGAAGGACTCGTCCCCACAGTAGGCGAAGACAGCAAACCGACCGGCATGTCCCAGGATTCCGATCACCATCGTCCATCTCCACCCGAGCTTCTTCAAGCACGCGCCCAAGACGGCCATCGTCAGAATCTCTGCGATCTGTCCGATACTCATTACCGGTGTCACCCAGTTTCCTGGAATTCCAACCGTCGGAAGAAAACGACCGGTCCAGTTGAAGTAACAATTGTGAACGAACGAATCAATCAGTGTCACAATCCATAGGACGAGGACGAACGGCTTGGCCAGCAACTTCATTGATTCGAGCCAGGCGAGCCCTTCACCCTCATCCGTTGCGGGCTTCGGAGGTGTGTGAGGTAGCGTCAAGCTGAAAGCTGCGAGTACCAACGAAGCGATTCCTGCGACCAGATAAGTTTGTGCTGTGGCATTCTGCATAGCGATGCCCGTCAACGGGGAACCGAAGACCGCACCGAGCCATTCAATTGTTGTCGTTGCCCCGGACTCATTGACTTTGGTCCAATCGACGAGCAGGAAGATCGGCGGCCATGCTGCGGCAATCCAGCCAATCGTTCCGCCCATACGCACGATCCCGAATTCTCGTTGAGCATCTTTCATTGCTGCGAAAGCGATCGAATTGGTGATCGAGATCGTTGGTACGTACACAATACAATGCACGAGCATCAATGCAAAAAATGTCCAGAAGTCATGCACCCAGGCCAAGGCAAGGATCGACGCGCCGCCAATCAGATGGCTGATCGCCAGGAACTTCTCTGCCGCAAACATGCGATCTGCAAACTGGTTGCTGAAGAACATCGCCAGAATCGCGGACGCAGGAAACGCGTTCAGAATCAGCGATTGTTGCCAAGGCGTGAATTCGAGACTGGGGAGATAGCCGAAAATCAGCGGTAACCAGGCTCCCCAAATGAAGAACTCGAGGAACATCATTGCGAACAATTTGAGAAAGACGGACCGCTGCATCAGGGATTCCTTCGACGCTGGCAAGAACAGTTGAGCACGAGTCTGAAGATCATGCCGTACCGCACGACGGGCGGCAAGCAAACGTGGCATGGCCTGCGGCAAGACGCGACAATTTGTCGATCAACAAATCAGGCCCAGGCTCGCTGGAAGAATTCGACAAAGTTGCGCCACAGGATGCCTTCGACGTCATCGGACGAATACCCGCGCTTGGAAAGCAGTTCGCCCATTCGTCCCAATTCGGCGATCGTGTCGAGATCGGACGGAGACTGTTCTTTGCCGAAACCACCGTCCAGATCTGTTCCCAGGCCGCAGTGCTTCGCGTTGCCGGCCAACTGACAGATGTGATCCATGTGGTTGATGACGTCGTTCAACGAGACAGTCGACGGGTCCGAGACACCAATCTTCCAACCGGGACGAATCATCCAGTTGTCGAACGCGGCGCCAATCACCGATCCGCGACGAATCAGTTCCTTGATCTGATCGTCGGTCAATTGCCGATCGCCAGGAACCAGTGTTCGGCAGTTGTGATGGCTGGCAATACAGGGGCCCTGGTAGACCTCCATCGCATCCCAGAATGACTGATCCGCCAAGTGAGTGACATCCAGCAGCATGCCAACCTTGTCCATCTCGCGCAGCAGCTTCTTGCCGTCTTCGTTGAAGCCCCCTTCGCTGCCCGTTCCAAAACAGTACGGGCTGGGGCCATAGTGGGCCGGACCCAGCAATCGCAGTCCGTCGCGATACCAGTCGGCAATCTGTTCCGGATACAGGATCGGCGGACTGCCTTCCATGCTCAGAATGTAGCCCAGGGGTGGCTGCCCGAATTCGGGTATACCAGCAGGCAAAGCACGCCATTCGGCGACGTGTCGATCGAGAGACTGCTTGTCGGGAATCTCGCGCAGAATTCCTTTGGCAACCATTGCCCTGTAGTAGGCCAATTGTCCCTGAGCCATCGCGTAGGCTGTTTCACGCTGTTGAGGGAACGTCAGCGGTTTGTCTTTGCGATGGAATCGTGGAAGTAACGTCACGATCATCAAGCCCACTCGACCCCGGCGCAGTTCATCCCATGACACGGTGGCGGGACCGGGAATGATCTTGTCGAAATGCTGCTCGAACGCGCGTATCTTTGCCGCCGGCAACATCAAATCGCGGTTCCATTCCACCGCATTCCACGCCATATCAAGATGCGCATCAAACAGGAACATCGGATGTTCGCTTTCCGCTGAATGAGAAGACTCGAACAGTTCTGCAATCGTAGCGATGGCCGGCCCATCAACGAAGACTGATCGGAAATGTACGGACTGAATTCAGCAGGCACAACAGACACGACAACGTCACGATTCGAATTGGGACGACATCGTTGATTGCGATTCGGAAACAAGAAGCGGAGCTCCCAACGTCAATACCACGATCGCTTGTCGACCAGTGTTGCCGGTTGTTCGCCCAGCACGAAGCGCCGAGTGTTTTCGAGCAACGTTTCCAGGTGCCGCTGGGCAATACGAGGTGATGCGGCGGCGACATGTGGCGTGATGATCACATTCGGCATCCGCCACAAGCGGTGATCGGCGGGCAATGGTTCTGGGTCGCAAACATCGAGTGCCGCGCCGCGAATTTCGTTTGCCTCCAAAGCGTCCGCCAGATCATCAAGGTTGACGATCGGTCCGCGTCCAATATTGATCAATACCGCCGACCGCTTCATCTGCTGGATCAACGATCGGCGAAACAGTCCGGTCGTTTCGGGAGTTTGCGGAGCGGCGATCACAACATAATCCACAGATCGCAACAGATCTGGCAATCGATCGAGCGATCTGACATTTTCGGTGACACCGGGTACGGGAAGCGGCTTTGGATCGACACCGGAAACGGTCATTCCGAACGCTGCAGCGCGCCGCAGAATTTCGCGGCCGATATTCCCCGCGCCGACAACTCCCAACGAGCAATCGGCCAAATGCTGATGAGTGCGATCGAACGGCAGAACCGTCCCCGGACCGCTCACGAAATTCGTCACGTAGGCCTGGTCACCGACAGGCGACCACAGCGATTGTTGCTGTTGTCGCAGATAGATGTGCAGGTTTCTGGCAAAGCACAAGACGAAGCCCATCACGTGATCGGCGACGACATCCGAGAACAGCCCGCGCATGTTGCTCAGCAGACACGGATGCTGAATCAGTTCCGGAAACAGGTAGTGTTCCAGGCTGGCTGTGGGCGATTGAACCCAGCGCAATTGCTTCGCGCGCGTCAGTAGATCCAAGGTCATTTTGCCGAAGAAGGCGTCCGCATCGACAATCTCGCGCTGCGCCAGTTCGATGGAGTCACAGTTGATCACGTGCAGAGCTGGAGCAACCGCTTCGATTGCTTTCAAGCGTTGATCATCAATGGCAGGATGAATCACAAACTTCATAAGGACACCGTTGTGTTGGAATGATCGTTGAGCACGCTGCTTCGTTGAACAACGTTGGCCTCACGCTGTCAAGCATTGTCGGCGCGACATTTTCAAGTTTGAAAAACATCACTTTTCCGACTTGCGATGGTGAGGTCGTGTCGGCAGAATACCGCCCCGTGTTGGTTCCCTTGGGAGCCTTCTGGCATCTCCCGATTCATGCCCCTCATGAGGTCGCTCGATGCAGTGCTTCTTGCGTTTGAATGAATGTTTGACAATTGGTTCGGTCCACATCAATGTGCTTGAAGTGTGGCACGATTCGGTGAAGCTGGGTATCACCAATCCCAATTCGACTCCCAGCTATACAGAAGAGATCCTCTACATTCAGTCAGACGACGATCATGGTGATGACCTGGAACCGGCCTTTGAACCGATCCAGAAAGAAGAATTGCGACCCATCGCCTTTCATGCTGTTTAAGTCGGTAGACTTGCCAGTAGCGCACCCGCGCGGACACAATCCGGCGGAGGATTCTTGCTAATGGCACCGACGACGGCTTCCACAACCCCATCCGGATCGACTTCGACCGCGGCCTCGCCACGGAAGTCTGCTGATGCGCCTTACACGGCCGAGCAGATTGCCGAGTTTGGTCTGCGCGCCGATCGTTTGCCGGCGCATGTGGCCGTGATCATGGATGGAAACGGCCGCTGGGCGCAAGCTCGTGGTTTGCCACGGATCGAGGGTCACCGACGCGGTGTCTCGACCGTGCGCCAGATCATTGAATACTGTTCGCGACTGAGCATGCGGCAACTGACGCTGTATTGTTTCAGCAGCGAAAATTGGAAGCGTCCGGCGCTCGAACAACAGTTGCTGATGCGGCTGCTCGAGCAGTATCTGATCGAAGAGCGTGCCGAGATCCTGCGCCAGAACCTGCAGTTCTCCGTCATCGGTCGGCGCGACGCCTTGGGCGACAGCGTCAATCGCGAAATTGACCGCACGCGCGAGGCAGCGCGCGACAACACCGGGATGCATTTGTGTCTGGCGATCAACTACGGCAGTCGCAGCGAGATTGCGGACGCTGTTCAGTCGATCGCGCGGCAGGTCGCTCGCGGTGAACTCGATCCCGAATCGATTGACGAACATACAGTCGAAGCGAATCTGTATACGGCCGGTATGCCCGATCCGGATTTGGTGGTTCGGACTGCGGGCGAAATGCGCGTCAGCAATTATTTGTTGTGGCAAATCAGTTACGCCGAGTTGTGGGTAACGGAAAAGTGTTGGCCGGAATTCGGCAGAGATGACTTGTTTGCGGCGCTGCGCAATTTCGCTCAGCGGGATCGGCGGTTCGGAGGCCTGTCGAACTGAGGCAAGCATGCTGCTGTGGCGACTGTTGATTTCTGCCATCTTGATTCCGGCGTTCTTTGGATGCTTCTACCTCGACGCGCGGCTGGGCGAATCGGCGCCGATCCTGCTTGCGATGGTGTCGTTTCTGGCGATCGTTGGTGCAGGTGAAATGGTCGACCTGCTGTGGACTCGATCGTTCACGCCAAACCGCTTGATTGTCACGGCATGCTGTGTCCTGGTCGCGGCCGCGGCATGGTGGGGCCGATTTGGCCACATGCCAATCAAGATTACCTCGGGCGACAACACACTCGCTCAGGTCATGCTGGCCTATGCCATGACCATTCTGGCGTTGTTCCTGCTGGCGACATATCGCTATCGCGAGCCGGGTGCCAGTATGGAAACATTGGGTGCCGAATTGCTGATCGTCAGTTACGTGGGCGTGCTGCTGGGTGTCGTCGCCCAATTGCGTTGGGTCGCAGGCAGTGATGCGGGCTACCTGGTGATCGGTTCGCTGTTGGTCGTCACCAAAGGCGGAGACATCGGTGCTTATTTCCTGGGGCGATTATTCGGGCGGCGGAAACTGGTTCCTTTGCTGTCACCCGGAAAGACCTGGGCCGGCGCCGTCGGCGCACTCATCGGATCGGCAGGCAGTGCCGTTGCCTGGATGCAATTCTCGACACCTTTGTTTACACCAGCCGGACAAGCCGTTTGGCAACCGCCCGTGTGGTATGCATCGGCCTTTTACGGGTTGATTCTGGGTGTGACCGGCCTGGTCGGCGACTTATGCGAGTCGTTGATCAAACGGGATGTTGGCAAAAAAGACTCATCGAGTCTGTTGCCAGGTTTTGGCGGCCTGCTCGATCTGGTCGACAGCGTCCTGTATGCAGGCCCCGTCGCTTACGTCTTGTGGAAAGCGCTGCCGCTGGCTACCTGGTTACCGCATGACACAAATTGATGACGTTCACTCTCACACCAGACTCAGAGAATGTGAAAACGTGAGGCGACGCGCGTGAGTTCGTGAGCTGACGCCAAAGTTGGTGCCAGCGCTTTCCAATCAAATTCAACGGAAACTCGTCAGGATAACGACTCATGCCACCAGCCCCACGCATTCTGGCCTTTGCCGGTAGCACTCGAGCGGAGTCATTCAATCGCAAGTTGATTCAAATTGCGGTCAACTCGGCGCGCGAAGCGGGGGCCGAAGTGACGCTGGTCGATCTGAAGCATTATGTGTTGCCGCTATTCGATCAGGATCTGGAAGCGGCTCGCGGATTGCCAGAGCCCGCCTTGAAGTTGAAGCAACTGTTTGTCGAACATGATGGATTGCTGATTTCGTCACCCGAATACAACAGCTCGATCACGCCCCTGACGAAAAACACGATTGACT
>Ga0105238_10000264_pt1 | contig 58657 bp, 42 predicted proteins | sample KBSC34metaG_FD_81526 | JGI IMG/M metagenome (GOLD analysis project Ga0105238, IMG submission 81526) | Corn rhizosphere microbial communities from Kellogg Biological Station, Michigan, USA - KBS C3-4 metaG | ecosystem: Host-associated > Plants > Roots > Rhizosphere > Soil | place: Michigan, USA...
CACTTGGATGATCCTGGTCACCTGCGAATCGACCTGGCCATGCGGCCGCAGCTATTCAGTTTCAGTGGCCTGAAAATCGTCGACAAATCGGCCGACGGAGGCGACTTCTTCCGCCATCGCTACATCGGGCGCGGCATGGCGACGGCCGATTACGACGGTGATGGCGACCTGGACGTCGCAGTCGTTCATCAGGACACCACCGTCGCACTTCTTCAAAACAACTCGTCGCGCGGACACTGGCTGCAACTAAGCTTTATTGGCCGTGCCAGCAATCGACAGGGGATCGGCACCCGCGTCACGCTGCGCATCGGCGATGAAGAATGGATGCGCGAACTGGCAGGCGGGACAAGTTATTGTTCCTCGAATCAACCAGTGCTGGCCTTTGGGTTGGGAAATCGCAATAAACCGTGTGATTTGACCATTCGATGGCCTAGTGGAAAGCGTCAATTGATTTCGGGCGTCGTACTGGATCGAACCCTGGTCCTGGTCGAGCCCCCTGACGACGAATCGTAACAATTGTGTACCGAGTCTTTCGCTTATCGGAATCGAGCCACCATTCATCATGTCTCCGCGGCGCTTGAAAGTACGGCGGCGATTACTGCCTTTGTCATGCCTGGTGATCGCAATCCTCCTTGGTTACCGCGTGTACAGAGAGTTTGTTCCCAACGTGGCACAACTTCGGCAAGAGTGCCAGAAGGCGGTGGCCGCCGATGAATGGAACCTGGTGGAAACCGTCGCCAGGCGCTGGACCGTCGTTGCCCCCAAGAGTGGAGAAGCCTGGATGCAACTGGGTGAGGCACTCTACAAACAACGAAAGTTCCAGCACGCAGTGGAATGTTACCGCAGTGTCCCTCAATCCTCACCCGAAGCCGAAGCGGCGGCGATTTCCCAGATGGAAATGCTGTTTGGCCCTCTGAACGCGCCCGTGGAAGCCGCGATGGTGTGCGAACAGATATTGACCAGGAATCCGCAATCGAAGAAGGCTCGACAACGTCTGCTGTTCTTCTTGGCCCTGACGTTGCAACGAGCAGAACTAGTGCATCAGGTACGATCCGCTATCGATTCGGAAAGCGAACCTATTGAGGCGTTCGTCTACCTGTTCATGGCCGATACACTGATGTTTTCAAATGGCATCGAATTGAATTCCCGCTGGCTTCACGGCGATCCGACGTCTGAAATATTCGAGGTCGCTCAGGCCATTTTTGTGGCCCAAACGTTGGACTTCAGTCTTTTGCTGGACGACCTGGCCGCAGCGCAAGCCGCGCGGCGAGACGCTGCCAGAAGAGACGCGGTCATGCAAAAGCTGATCGCGAAATATCCCCATAACTCGGAATTGCTTGCCTACAACATTCAGAAATTGATTCAGGTCGGTGACGTGGCCTCGGTCGTCAAACTGCTGGCCGAAGCCACGGTTGAATGTGAGGCCGATCCGCGATTCTGGCGTTTCAAGGGCTGGGTCCACATGCAGCGAAACGAGCTTGGCGATGCGGGAGCCTCGTATCGCCGCGCCATTGAATTGAACCCGCTTGACTGGGTCACTCGTCATATGCTGTCCGAGGTGTTGCAACACGATGGACATGTTGACGACGTTAAAACACTGCGCGACATCACTGTTCAGGGCCGTGAACTTCATAACGCTCTACGAAATGCTCCCAGTGCTCGAGAGGTTCCTCGCGAGTTGCTGTTGCAGCTTGCCGACTATGCGGTGACGTGTGGTGATGATCAGGTCTCCCGCGCCTTGCGAAAGCGCATTCAACAGGATCAAGTCCAGTGACGCCGATGCCCAAATCCCTGTACCGTATGCTCGGGGATCATTTCGTCTGGCTGGCAGCGACGACATCGTTGTGGCTTGGGTGCAATCGACCGACAACCGCGCCTCCGTCACCCAAAGCCATCCCGTCGGTAACGATTCGGAAATCGAACCTGTCCCGAATTTCTGCCGATATCCGTGCCATGCAGAGTGAAGGAGCAATTGGCAGGAACAACACCTTCTTCACGGAGGCCGAGGATTGTGGAATTGATTTCACCTACCTGAACGGCGCGACGGGCAAAGCATTGATGGTCGAATCGACGGGCGGAGGCTGCGCCTGGTTGGATTACGACAGAGACGGCTGGCCTGATCTCTATCTGGGACAAGGAGGCGACCCCACTGCACTCGTCGAAGAAGCTCGCCCGATTGATCGCCTTTATCGAAATCTGGGAAATGGATCGTTTCAGAACGTGACGGTGTGGACCGGAATCGAAGAACACGGTTATGGCCAGGGAGTTTCTGCGAGCGATTATGACAACGACGGGTTCGAAGACCTGTTCGTAACGAACGTTGGTTTCAACGTGCTGTTTCATAATCAGGGAGATGGAAGCTTTCAGGCGGTCGAATTGACCGTTCCAGCAGCCGGCCGGCTTTGGAGCACAAGTACCGCGTGGGGAGATATCGATCGCGATGGCGATCTCGATCTGTATGTCGCTCGATACTGTGACTATGACCCGTATCACCCGAAACCCTGTTTTCGGCCGAATGGTGCCCCGGGAACCTGTCATCCCAAAGAGGTCGAACCGTACCCCGATGAGTTCTACTTGAATAATGGCGATGGGACTTTTCGTCCGGTGGCCCAGGAACGAGGGTTATTCGGCCCTGGCAATCGCGCGCTGGGAGTGGTCATTGCCGATTTCGACAATGACGATTGGCCCGACATCTTCGTGGCAAACGACACAACGATGAACTTCCTGTTCATCAACCGCAAGGACGGTTTCTTTGACGAACAGGCACAGTTCCTGGGATGCGCGGTGAATGTGAACGGCAGCCCGCAGGCGAACATGGGGATTGCCGTTGGAGACTACGATGGAAATGGATTCCTTGATCTGTACGTGACTCACTTTCATGCCGAGTGGAATACGCTTTATCAAAATCTGGGCCCGAACGGTTTTCACGATGTCACCGCACAAGCGCTGCTGACCACGCCAACCATGGACAAATTGGGGTTCGGTACGGTGATGGCCGACTTTGATCTAAACGGCTTCCAGGAATTGATTGTCGCGAATGGACACATTGATGACGTGACCGACAAGGGCATCGAGTATGAAATGAAAGCTCAACTGTTCGCATACAACGGCAAAACGTGGGACGACACCGGTAGCAATGCGGGGCCGTTCTTCGACAGGAAGACAATTGGTCGTGCCATCGCGACTGCCGACTACGATCTCGACGGAGATCTGGACGTCGCCTACGTTTCGCAGAATTCGAAAACGACGCTGTTGCGAAACGATTCCCCGCGACGCGGGCATTGGCTGAAGCTGAGATTCGTCTGCAAGACCAGCAATCGGTTCGGAATTGGAACACGAGTCACACTGCACTGTGGTTCATCAAAGTGGATGCAGGAACTCGCGGGCGGCACCAGTTACTGTTGTTCTCATGAACCCGTTCTCGTGTTCGGACTGGGTGATTTGTCGGGGCCGTGTCGATTGGAGATTCGGTGGCCCAGCGGGAAGACAAGTTCGATGGATGACATTCAGGTAGATCAACCGATGACCCTCTTTGAACAGTAAAATGGCTTCAGGTCACTTGTGAAAAGTCCGTCATTTCCAGTTTGCAAAACGCCAGGATGCCAGCGCGGTGTCCGTAGTCGGACGGTTTGAAATTCCTGTCCCTCTTTTGCCATAAGGGGCGAAGATGGCTCAGCGGGACCTTCGCCACTTCGCCCTCCCGGAAGGGGACGAGTGGTTCGTCATTTCTGCAACGGACTCTGAGGGCGCTCAGTGGGGCGCATGCGGACAAGCAGCTTCTGGTGCCGTTCTGCGGACTCTCGATCGCCTGTTTTTGTATAGGCGTCCACGAGAAACTCGTGCAGTTTCCAGAGACTCGGATTGATTTCCAACCCGTGCTCAGCGGCGACGATCGCGCCATCCGTGTCGCCGCGATACATCAGCGTGCCGGCCAGGCGGCCATAATACGATCCGTGCCAGGGGTTCAGCGCAACGAATTGTTTCAACGCGCGTTCCGCGGGTACTAACTGACGATTGTCGTGGTACAAAACCGCCAGCGTCTGAATGGTTTGTTCGTGACGAGGATTCATCTGCAGGACTTTGGACCACAATCGTTCAGCTTCGCGGGGCTGATTTTGAATCAGCGCGCAATTCCCCAGTGCAATGTAAAGTTCATGATCGTCCGGGGCCTGTTCGATCAATTCCTTCAACAGCGGAGTCGCTGCCTTGGCGAGATCCTGGCTCCTCAACTCAATCGTGTTATTGACCATCCTGAGTGCTTTCGCGCGCCTCAGCTCGTGTTCGGGAATCGGTGAACTGGCAAACTGAAAGACGATGGATTCCGAAGGTTCTGCATTGTCATCCGCAGTGGCGGGTTTCCGTAAGATGCGGTGATCGGCTACCGATTGATGCAAGATATTGTCGGCGGAAATGGACGGCATGTGACACGCGGTGCAGCGGTCCTGCTGCGGTGCCTCTTCACGTTCAGAGATTGGCAGAGAACATCCGTGATCCGAATGACATGCCAGACACTTCTGGCGATAGTAGTCCTCCTTTTCAGTGGCAGCGGGCATCGAATGCGGGTCGTGGCAGGATGTACAGCCCAGGCGTCCTGCACTTCGCTGAAAGCAGACACTGGAGACCATGTGCTCGGCTTGAGTCGCCGCACGGCCTGATCGAGTGATTCCGGAACCATGCGATTTGACGAAGACGATCCAATTGTCTTCCAGACGCTCCCCCGGTCGAAAATCATGGGGTGTCCGCCCCGTCCGCAGAATTCGCGTCTCACCCCTCAAGTGACATTGTGCACAGACGGCTTCACGGCGATCCATGTCGAGTCGGCTGGGATTCACAATCGGGTCGTGACCCGTTTCGCCAGAATTATGCAGGGCGACATGCTCACGACCAGGTCCGTGACATCGTTCGCAACCGATTCCCTCTTCCAGAAACGCGGGCTCTTTGAAGCGGTCCGGCTCACGGCGTGTGAAGTTTGGAAGGCCGGAATGACAAGCCAGGCAGCCTCCTGTCACGCGTCGCTCAAAACGCAGATGGGATTCGGGCAGATAGTCCGGTGACAATCCCCAAACGTGGCTGTCGGAGTACCACGAAATACTGGACTTGAACAGCAGGCCGTCGTGATCGATCACGTATCCTCGGCCACGCTTGCCCGATCCGAATGCATAGGCAATCGGCGCAGCCTGGTCGTAAATGACTTCGCCCTCGGAGTCCAGCATGATTTCATGGTGCAGAATCCCGTGGTCTGCCGGTTCGACACGATACTTGCGATTGCCGGGGGGAGCGAATTCCAATTGGTTCGAATAGTCTTCAATCGGCGAACACTCTTCAATTCGCGCGAACGAATTCGCCATCGGATGTGATTGGTACTTCTCCCAGATCTCGGAATGGCAATCTCGACACGCTTGACTCCCCACATAGTTCACCATGGACGGATCGAGGGTTTTGTCGACTCGATAGGGGATTGCAGCCTCATCACTGACCGGTTTGACAACTTTGCTGCCGTTGGAGGGCTCGTCCGAACCGCCTGGCAACTCGTGCTTCCCGAGCCTTGACCAGACCAGGACGCCGGTCACGACCAGCGGAACGGTCAGGTACAGCGCAAGCATTCGTCGAGGGGGCACGAGTTCAATCCTTGTGGTACACAACATGATTCGAATCGAACTGTCGACAGTCTCGATCGAACTGGCTGCGAGTGTACCCTCAGGCTATATTCGCCGAAAGCAATTCTTGGGATGGGACCAATTGTGATCACGTGATTGTTCACGGTTGCGCATGTCGCGGTTCCCTGCAAAGATCTCTGACAAGTCCAGGCGCAGATGTCGACGACCGTATCAAGTGTGAATGTCTTACCGGCTGTTCTGGGTGTTCTGATCGTCATTGCGGGATGCGGCGATTCCAAGCTCCCGCGCGCTCCCGTGGACGAAAAGCCGCAGCAGTCCTCCGGCCCCACAACCACTCTTGAGTTTCCGACTGTCAAGCAGCAGGATGATTCCAGCACGGCTGAATCTTCGACACCGGACACGCTGTCCTTCGTGGATGTTGCGACACAGTGCGGACTGAGCTACGAGTGGCCGATGCAGCCGCGACCGATGACGGCACTGGATGCATTTGGTGCCGGCTGCGCTGCGTTCGACATCAATGACGACGGTTGGCAGGACATTCTGCTGGTGGCCAGTCCATCCCCCCTTCTATTCCGCAATGAGGGTGGAAGTCATTTCACCAACATCACCGACGAGGGCGGCCTGGGATCTCTGTCCGGCCATTGGACCGGTTGTTCCGTTGGGGATTTTGATGATGACGGCCGGCTTGATCTGTTAGTGACCGGCTATCACCAGTTGAGATTACTGAAGAACATCGACGGACGCCAATTTCGTGACGTCACCGTCAGCGCCGGCCTGGATCCATCCAATCAAGGATGTTGGGGGGCCAGTTCAGGGTTCATGGATCTGGACAATGACGGATGGCTCGATGTGGTGATTCTGAACTATGTCATTTATGGCCCTGATTCGCAGAAATACTGTGAGTATTCGCCGGGAGTGATCTCGGGATGCGGGCCAAGAACGTATCCCCCCGAACGTGGCCAGATCTGGCGGAACAAATCCGGTCAGGGCTTCGAACTCGTCCCAGCCAGTCAGGGTATGGACTCCACACATGGAGTTGGTCTGGTACTGGCATTCAGTGATCTGGATGCCGACGGCCGTCCGGATTTTTACATCGGCAATGACGGTGTGGCAGCCGACTTGATGTCAAATCAGGGGCAGCTGGTGTTCGAGAACATCGCCTCAGTGGCCGGGGTGGCCACCTCTGATAGTGGTGGTGCGGTGTCTTCGATGGGTGCCGACTGGGGCGACTACAATCGCGACGGACGATTGGACCTGGTCGTCACGAACTGGCAAGGTGACTCGTTTGTCCTGTTTCAGGGTTTGGGAAATCGATTGTTCCTGGATACGGCGAAGCAAACCGATTTGGCGCGGACCACGAAGAACCGCTTGGGCTTTGGAGCCAAATGGATCGATTTTGAAAATGATGGCTGGCCGGATCTGTTCTTCGTGAACGGGCACGTCTATGACAATTCGGCCGAGATCCATGGAGCGAGCGTTCCATACCGGCAACCAATGTTCCTGTTCTGGAATGATCGCGGGCATAAGTTTGTTGATATCGTTCCGCGACTGGGCAAAGATATTCAGCGAACAATGGTGGGCCGCGGATCGGTCACGGTCGACTTCAATAACGACGGTCGGATCGATCTGCTTGCGATCGACTACGAAGGACCAACGGTCCTGCTTGAAAATAAGACGGATACAGCGAATCATTGGCTCAGCTTCGATTTGAGGGGAATATCGCCAAATCGGTTCGCGTATGGCGCCCGTCTCACTGGAAAATCCGGCGATCAAATCTGGGTGGCCGAAGTCTCGCCTGCATCCAGTTACCTGTCATCGAGCGATCCCCGGATACACTGGGGCCTGGGCGAGGCGACTCAGCTGGAATCTCTCACAATTCGCTGGCCATCTGGATCCAGTCAGACATTGAACAACATTGCTGTCGACCAGATTCTGCGGATTGTTGAAGGCCAGCCCTGATCGTGATGACGATATCGAAGCACATTGATTTTCTATGACTCTCAAACGGCGCACAATCCTCACGATGGCCTTGATTGTTGCAGCGGTCGCCGCGCTCGGCGCACCCGTGGCATGGCAACGTTGGAACGATCACCGCCGCGTTCAACTGGCGAAACAGTGTCGCTTAGCCCGCGAAAGCCAGCGGTGGGAAGATTTGCAAGCACTGGCAGAAGACTGGACTCGCTGGGATCCGCAGAACGGCGATGCCTGGCTCAGTCGCGGCATGGCCGCGAAAGGCAGGCAGGAATGGTCGGATGCGGCGAAGTATTTCTGGAACGTCCCGGACGCAACTCCGCAAGCGATTCCGGCAATGATCGAACTGTCAAAGCTTGCTTTCACGCAGCTCAACGATCCCTTGAAAGGAGTCGAAGCCTGCGAGCGCATCCTCAAGATCGACCCGCTTGCTCAGGGGGCTCGACAACAGTTGATTTGGTTTTATGCGATGACGCTGCAGAGAGTGAAGCTGAGACAACAGATTCTGGACGCAATCAAACTGCAGCGTGAACCTCGCGAAGCTTATGTCTATTACTTTTTATTACAAACGCTGCGGTCTCAAGATGGGGTCGATCTGAACTCACGCTGGTTGCAGGAAGCACCGGATTCGGAATTGTTTCTTGTTGCTCGTGTCATCAACCTGCCAGACCCACAAACAGAATCCCCTGAAACGCCGATGTCATCATCCGCGAACGAAAACCAAGACGCGCAGAACGGGAAAACGAAACTACAGCAGGTGGACGAGTTGTTAGCACGCTTTCCTCACAACCTGGAATTGATCGCTTATAAAACCGAAGAGCGTTTTGCCAGCGGTGATGTTTCTCAAGCCGCCAGGATTCTAAAAAACGCACCGCAATCTGCCGCACAAGACGGCCGATTTTGGCGTTTCAAAGGCTGGCTTCACGAGATCAACGACGAATTGGATTCCGCTATCGCCGCCTATCACAAAGCCCTGGAACTGCATCCAATCGACTGGAACACAATGAACCGCCTGGCGATCGTCGATCGTCGCGCACAGAACCCATCCGAGGTCAAAAGACTGACTGACCTTGTCGAGCGAGGCAATGAAACTCGCAAGCAATTGCGACAACAAAAGGCCGTAGAAATCGTTTCACCGCAGATGCTGCAAGAACTGCTCAGCTTGTTTAAGGCCTGCAACGATCACGAAATCGCACAAGCTCTTGAGAACAGACTGACCAGCGGGCGGAAACGTTAGTCTGCATTCCTGTGCAACGGCATTTATTCCGACAATTTGCCAGTCGCACAACGCGCGAATGATTTGCCTATTCTGATCCTATCATGCGACGCGCGTAAATCGCCAGTGGCGGACCGTGGCAGCTCAGCCGCCCCGTCGACTGGGGCATCCCGTTTTCCAACGCGCGAGCGACCCAACTATTTTAAACCCAACGTGATCGCGAACTCCGCCGACCCGCGGCCGGGTCACCAGGCGAGTTGGCCGGGAAGGTATTTGTTGATCAGGTCGGTGTAGTAGCCGGACAGTTTGTTCCAGTCGGGGCGGACTGGGCTTTTGGAGTACAGGTCGTACTTGTTGAACTTCAGGATCCACGGCAGCATTTCGCGATCGTGATCGTCCAGCAGGTATTGGTATTCCTCCTCGCGGTGCCAGGGGTAGAACGAGTGATATCGAATCATGTACAGGGCCGGTTCGGGAAGTGAACATCCGGCTTGTGTGACCACATGGTACAGGTACTCGTCGTGGCCCCAGGATAGATCGACGTTCTTCAGGCCGCAGCCTTCGAGATAGACGCCGAGTTTCGATTGGAAGCGGGGATTATTCGCGTCGGGATTTTCGGCCAGGAATTCGGGATAGACGATGCGGTTGCTGAATGCACAGCCGACCGGAAATGTATCGCCGACGACGGCCCATTGAGGTTCGCCAAACAGGCAGAGGATCTTACCCAGATCGTGGATGAATCCGGTCAGAACGAACCAGTCAGGATGTCCGTCCGCTCGAATCGCCTCGGCAGCTTGCAGCAGGTGTTCGCGTTGTGACAATTCAATGTCGGGATCGGAATCGTCGATCAACGTGTTCAGGTAATCGACCGCCTCCAGGACCGTCATTTGACGATGGTTCAGCGGGAGATAGGTTTGCTTCTGTTGTTGAACGAAATCGTAGGTCTGGAATTGATGATTCAAATGATAGAACTCGCGCACGCCCGATCGAGTTTGATCGTCGTACTGGCGATAGTCTTCCTTGGCCTTCACACCGGGAGCAGGATAGCGAGCTTCCAGTGACTCTTCCCAATCATCGAGGCTTCGCATGGGATTCTCGGAATTGGAGTGATTGACCATGGAATTCTCCGAATTGCGACGGCGAGAGTTCGATCAGGTTGAGACGATGAAATGGTGTACGAATACTCACACATCGTAGTTGCCTAACCATTTTGGGTAAAGCATTTTGCGTTCGACCCGTTCAACTGTTTTGAGATTCGAGATCACGGAAATCACATTGACCGATTTTCGACAAATCGCTACGGTCCGCCGCATCTCGCCCCCTTTACCATTTTCAACAAGCCTGGAACCATGTCACTGCATTGGATTGGCCGCTCGCGCGGAATGCTGTGGATTGGTGGATTTATCGGCCTGATCGGCTTGATGAGTCTTATCGTGCGCGCCCAGGACGATGAACCGCGTGATGCGGACGATTCGCGGGAGCGATTGGTGTTTCTGGTCACCGGACGCATGCTGACGGGGCAAGTCCACCGGAATGCCGGTGGTTACCTGGTCGAACAGCCAAACGGGCGTGTACAAGTCGCCAAAGAGGACGTCAAATTCATCGTCAATGATCTGCGTGAGGCCTATCGCAAGCAGCGAGATAGTGTTGTCGAACCGACTCCGGCGACGCACGTGGCCCTGGCAAACTGGTGTATCGCCTATCGGCTGCTGGACGAAGCGCGTGATGAGCTGAAGATCTGCTTAAAGTCAGATCCGAATCATGAAGAAGCTCGGCGATTGTTGCAGCGGTTGACCGACACGATTCGCGCCGATCAGCCTGTCAAACCACCGGAACTCTTGCCCGCTCGAACAGCGGATGGTTACTTACAGCCGGCGGTTGAGTCACTGGGTAGATTGTCGCGCGAGTCAGCCCTGCAGTTTACTTCACGAGTACAGCCCCTGCTGCTGAACAAGTGCGGCAATGCATCGTGTCACGGGACCGCAGCCAAAACGGAGTTCCGACTAACATTTGCACGGACGCAGGGCGCTGGCACGCGGCAGAACTCGGAACAAAACCTGGCCCAGGTGATGAAGTACATCGACATCAACAATCTCGCAGACAGTGCTTTGTTGTCGGCGACCAAGGGAGCGCACGGCGGCAAGGGTGCCCTCTTCATCGGCCAGGTCGGGACAGAGCAGCAGAAAACGATTCGCACCTGGGCAAAGACCGTCGCCCTTGAGAAACAGGCTGAACAGCGTGAACTGGAACAGATGCCGAAATTGACGGGGAAACGCGGATCCAAGTACCGCGTGGTTCAGACGAGTGCTGTGGCTGAAGAGGAAACAACAGACATCGAGCCGACTCGGTCAGCGTTTGGTGGCGATCAGTCCTCGGCCGGCAAGCCGACGAAGATTCCACGAGAGTTGAAAGCCGATCCGACGGATGCGAAGGCGTTAGCGATGGAACCTGACGATCCTTTTGACCCGGAAGAATTCAATCGGCGATTCGGCAAACCGTAATTGCAGTATGTCAAAGGAATGACATGAGAGCCTTTCGAGTAGTCAGCCAACTGCGTTCGACGCATTGGTTTCGCGGCCTGACGCTGTGCCTGGCGTTGTCCTGGCTGGTGGGCTGCACAGCAATGATCAAAGCCAAAAAGCCAAAGATTCCGCAGGACAAGTTCTCGTGCGGTGATCCGATGCCGGGACGTATCCCGTAACCAACACGCTACGTCGTGTGGCCGGTATTCATGCAGAATACTGGAACGAATCTCCGTAATTGCCCCGCAAGTTAATTTCATCATGTCGCATCGACTGAATCGTTGTTCAGGGTTTGAGGGTTTTCCATTCCAGTCAGGTTGCCAGTTCCGATTCGCCGCGCCTAAACTGTGATGCATTCGAATCGACTGATTCGTTTCCCTCACACCACTCCGAGGACCACAACGATGTCTCATCTGTCTCGCCGCGAATTCCTAGAACGTTCGATGTTCGCCACGGCGGCGCTCAGTCTGGCCGGTTCGACGACTCGTGGCATTGCCGCCGAAGATGACAACGGTGCCGCAAATGCGAACGACAAGCTGCGAGTGGCAGTCGTGGGCATTAAGGGACGCGGCGGTTCTCACATCGATGGTTTTGGTTCGCGAAAAGATTGCGAGATTGCCGCTCTGGTCGATGTCGACGAAACGATCCTGAACAGTCGTGCGGACGAGATTGAAAAGAAGACGGGCAAACGTCCCGCGTTGTATTCCGACATGCGAAAATGCTTTGAGGATGCAAGCATTCACATTGCCAGTATCGCCACTCCGAACCACTGGCATTCGCTCGCGGCGATCTGGGCGATTCAACATGGAAAAGACGTCTACGTCGAAAAACCGATCAGCCACAATGTCAGCGAAGGCCGCCGCGTCGTTGAAGCGGCTCGCAAATACAATCGATGTGTGCAGGCGGGAACTCAAAGTCGGTCAAACCCAGGTATGCGTCAGGCGATCGAATACCTGCATAGCGGCAAACTGGGCGAAATCACGTTGGCTCGGGGACTGTGCTACAAACCACGCGGCTCGATCGGCCCCAAGGGCAACTACGACGTTCCCGCCAGCGTCGACTATGACCTGTGGTCGGGGCCGGCCGAAATCAAGCCCTTGCACCGCAAATCGTTACACTATGATTGGCACTGGATGTGGGACTACGGCAACGGCGACCTGGGTAACCAGGGCATCCACCAGATGGATATCGCTCGCTGGGGCCTGGGCGAAATGTCACTAGGTGAAAGCGTGTCGAGCTACGGCGGCCGCTTCGGTTATGAGGACGCCGGTGAGACAGCGAATACCCAGGTCTGCATTCACGAGTACCCGAACGGCAAACGACTGGTCTTCGAAGTGCGCGGGCTGAAGACCGAGAAGTACATGGACGCGGGCGTCGGAGTGATCTTTAAAGGCACCGAAGGCTACATGGTTGTTCCGAGTTACAGCGGCGGCGTGGTGCTCGATAAGAGCGGTCAGCCGACAGGCGTCAAATTCGAAGGGGGCAGTGACAAATACCACTTCGCCAATTTTGTGAACGCCGTGCGCAGTCGCAAGCCGGAAACACTGAATGGCGAGATTCTCGAAGGACATCTGTCGAGTGCCTTGTGTCACCTTGGCAACATCTCCTACCGCCTGGGATCGCCTGCCCCGTTGTCGGACCTGACGGGTCGATTTGCCAACGACGCCGAAGCATTGGAAACGCTCGACAGGTTTCAATTGCATCTGCGTGACAACAAGGTCGACCCTGAAACAACCAAAATCACACTGGGCCCAAAATTGACGCTGACCAAAGATGAAAGATTCACAGGAGCCCGATCGGACGAGGCTAACAAAATGCTGACTCGCGAGTATCGAGCCCCTTACATCGTTCCAAAAACAGAGGATCTGTAGAACTGGTAATAGATTCACAACCGATTTCCTTCGCTCGAACATGGGTCAGCGGCCTATGGTCGAGCGAAGGCGTTCAACGGATTGACCGCGGTTGTGAATTGGATCGGTTTTAAGGACAAACCAAAGAGAGTTTCCGATCTTGATCACCTCGCTTGTCCGTCCCGCCACGGCGCCCATCCATGATGCGAGTTTGGAAGAACTGGCTTTTCAACACGGACAAGCATACGACAGCTATCTGTCGACAGAAGGCAATCTGAAGCAGTTCTGGTCGACCGATGGAACCAGTGTCATCGCGTATGCTCAAATAGGTCGTTACGTCCACGCTCAAGGTGGACTATTGGGACCAATCGAAAGCCGAGCGCCTCTGTTGCGCGAGTTCGCACATTTCATCCAACAGCAGAAGCTGGTTGCGACGTTCTATAACATCGGCGCGGACGATCTGTCGCTGTTCCGCCAACAGGGCTTTCAAGTCACCAAGTGGGGTGAAGAACCCCTGCTAGATTTGGCAGAGCTCACCTGGTCAGGTCACGAATATGAGTGGGTACGGCGGCAGGTAAACTATTGCCGCCGACAAAAAGTCGTCGTGCAGGAATGTTCCATCGAAGAGTATTCGCCAGACGATTGGGCGGCGTTAATGAACGAGGTGCAAACGATCGCCTCGCAATGCCTGTCGACCAAGCCACAACGTGGCGACGTGCGTTTTTTTAACGGCAGCGTAGAACCACCGACCTGGGATCGCCGGCGTCTGTTTGTCGCTCGGTCCGAGAATGGCACCGGTCGGATTGAAGGTTTCCTGATTTGCCTGCCGTTTGACGGCGGGCAGCAATGGTCGATTGAAACCTACCGGCACCGTCTGGACGCACCGCGTGGTGTTGTCGCCTACATGATTCATCAAGCTGTCGAATGCCTGAAGCTCGAGGGAGTCCAATCGGTCTCGCTGTGCCTGTGTCCCGCGGTGCGCTACGAAAAACTGAAGGGCGACAGTTGGATCGTCCGGCGCTGCCTGCAATTTGGCTTCAATTACGCCTCAGCGTTTTTCGACATGCCGGGCGAATACCACTTCAAAAGCCGGTTCCGCCCACGGTTTGTCCGCAGATGCATCTGCCATTGGCCTCATGCATCCGTCGGGTCAATGTGGTCGATCGTCAGATTGTCATCCGTCCTGGACCTGGATTGGAAAAAGCTGGTCGGCAATCTCTGGAGCCGATTCCGTCGACCAAAAACGCGTCGCAATCTGGCGATGCCGACCGACCGGCCGGTCGTTTCTGACACTCCGACAGAACGAGTGGTAATGCCACGCTGCCGAACTGCGGATTGCACTGCCACGGCGGCGACCGCTGGCCTCCCGCAGTAATAGGCCATTTTCCGCCGGGCGATCTGACGCTAGAATCAAGTGACGAAATGGCGTCTCGATCGACTCACCGGAAACACTCAGCATGCGCTTTACGAAAATGCACGGGGCTGGCAACGACTATATCTACCTCGATTGCTTCCGTGAGCAACCACCTCAAGACATTGTCAGCACAGCCATCGCTGTCAGCGATCGTCACAAGGGGATCGGCGGCGACGGGATCGTACTGATCTGTCCATCGGAAGTCGCAGACGCCCGCATGCGGATGTTCAACGCCGACGGCAGCGAAGCCGAAATGTGTGGAAACGCCGTCCGGTGCGTCGCCAAATTCGTCTATGACCGTGGCGTCGCGAAGAAACCCGAGTTGAAGATCGAGACCGGACGCGGCGTGCTGACAATGCAGGTCACTCCTGGCAAAAGCGGGCTCATCGAACAGGTTCGCGTCAATATGGGTACACCCATTCTGGAAGGTCCCAAAATTCCCACCACATTGCCGGGCAACCCGCCGGCAAATGTTCCTCTGGAAGTGGCAGGGAAGACGATTCAAGTCACCTGCGTTTCGATGGGGAACCCGCATTGCGTCACATTCGTTGACGAAGTAAACGATGACTGGGTATTGCGCGTGGGACCACAAATCGAGAATCATCCCGCGTTCCCTCGACGAGTGAACGCCGAGTTCATTCAAGTCGTTTCGCCGACCGAATTCATCATGCGCGTCTGGGAACGCGGCAGCGGCGAAACGATGGCCTGTGGAACCGGTGCCTGCGCCGCCGCCGTGGCCGCCTCCATCACAGGACGGACCGAACGCACGGTGACGGCGCACCTGCGCGGTGGTGACTTGAAACTGGAATGGTCACCCACCGGCGAAGTCTTCATGACAGGCCCCGCCGCAGAAGTCTTCAGCGGCGAATGGCATGCCTGACCCGGCCGCGGGTCGGCGGGGTTCGCGACTGCGTTGGGTTTAGAATAGGGATACTGCTCGCGCGTTTTCAACAGGATTGCGCACTCGACGGGCCGGTGATCCATGAGAATGACATGGGTCGCCGAATGTTACTGAGTCTCGGAATCCTTCGGTGCCATTGGTGTGCAACTTCGCTCGCCAGTGGCTTCCCTGATCGGCGCAGAGATGACTTCAACACAAACGCCGGCAAAGTCGCACAGTCATCAGTTGTGTCAAAGATACACGGACCAGCCCTCCTCGTGAGTGCGTTTTTCAATCGTTGGGTAATTGTTGAGCATCTCTGGCTGCGAGTCTACTAGCCGCGAGCGATGTTCCGTCCGGCAATCCACCCCAGTTATTGCCTGTCCAATTCCAAAGTTCATTGAGGGGCACTTCTTGTGCTGACTCAAACTCGGGTTCCGGAACGAAGCCGGCCATGACGTAAAGCAGATTTTTCGTTCTCATTCGACACGTAATAAAACCGTCATCGAGTCTTGAAGTGGAAAGAATCAAGACGTCTCTGCGTACGTCCTTTGCGATGAATCGCGAAATGGTCTTACCTTCTCGGAATCTTCTGTGGCGAAGCCAATTTCGAATTGTTTTGAACATGACGTCAACGATTGAAAACGGAAGTCACTCCGCGGAATTCTTCTTACCGATACGCAGCGTTCGCCGCACCGACTCCGGCTCCCGGACTCACTTTGAATCCCTGATCGAGCAGGCATTTTTCGAGTGCTCCGAGGAACACGAGGACATTTGCCGGGCAGGCGGTCATTCCCATCAGGCCGATGCGCCACGTCTTGCCCTTCATCGGACCCAGACCGCCGCCAATTTCGATGCCGAATTCTGTCAGCAACTGCTTTCGCACCGCGGCATCGTCAACGCCGGCGGGGATCACGACCGCGTTCAGCATGGGAAGTTGCTGGCCCTCTTTGACCGCGTATTCCAGTCCCATTGCCTTGATACCGGCTTTCAAGGCGACATGGTTCTTCTGATGTCGAGCGAATCGAGTATCGAGGCCTTCTTCGAGCACGATGCGCAACGCTTCGTGCAGACCGTAATTCATATTGATCGGAGCGGTGTGATGGTACGCTCGATTGCTGCCCCAGTAGTCCTTGACCATTTGCATGTCGAGGTACCAGCTTTGCACCTTCGTCTTGCGCGCATCGATGGCCGCCACGGCACGATCGCTGAACGTGACAGGTGCCAAACCTGGGGGACAACTGAGGCATTTCTGAGTTCCACTATAAACCGCATCCAGTTGCCAGCCGTCGACTTCGACCGGTTGGCCGCCGAGTGACGTCACACAATCAACCGCAATCAACGCCCCGTTCTCGTGGCAAATTCGAGCCAACTCCGCCACAGGCTGGCAAGCTCCAGTCGACGTTTCGGCGTTGACGATGCCAACCACCTTCGGCCGATGCTGCTTGATCGCCGCTTCCAGTTCTTCGTCTGAGAAGATTTCTCCAAATGGGCGTTCCAGCTTGATGACATTGGCACCACAACGTGTCGCGACGTCTGCCATGCGACCGCCAAACACCCCGTTAATGCAGACGATCATCTTGTCGCCCGGCTCGATCAGATTCGCAACGACCGTTTCCATCCCCGCACTGCCCGTACCGCTCACCGCCAGCGTCAGCTTGTTCTGCGTGCGAAAGACCTGACGCAGCATGGTCTGTGTTTCGTCCATGATTCGCAGGAAGTACGGATCAAGGTGGCCGACGGTCGGAGCGGCCATTGCCAGCAAGACCCGTGGATGAATGTCGCTCGGGCCGGGCCCCATCAGAATGCGTCGCGGAGGAGCCACAGGAGCGGGAATCGTCGTCGTCATAGTTCACTCATTCCAGGATGTCAGGGCGGAAACCACTGTTTCGAGGTCCGCTCGTTCAGTTCATCAATCCGTTCCAGATCAGACGATCGACAGGTTAAGCCACCTCAATCAACTATTCAATCGGTCCGCCGCAGGCGGTTGACGCGCGTCGCATGATGGGTTGGGTGTAGGGATGTCGTTCGCGCGTTCTGAGAGGATTAGAAACGTGAAGAAACATTCAACGAGTCTTGTCGAGATTCAGAGTCGCTGCGTTTGGTTTTTGGCTGCGTGACAATATCCTTAATGCACTGCTGTCGACCGACAACCGAATCCAGACTCAGAACAGGCACTGAAGTGTCCGAAGATCATTTTCAGCGATTGATTCGCTGCCTCGAACTTGAAGCCGCCGCCGCGACGGCTGAAAATGTGCGGCTCTCGCGGCGCGCGTCGGGCGCGCAAGCGGAACGCACAGGCAACAGTCTGGTGGGACTGGCCATCCGGGACGAAAGGGCGGGATTTGGCGGCCGAGTGATCGTGACACTGGGGAAACGTGATCGTCGATTGGAGCTGCCCTGGACCAAATTGAACTGCGGCACCCCGATCGTGTTGTCGGACGATCAAGCGGTGAATGATAAAGCCGGTTGGCGCGGGGTTGTGACGGATCGAGATCGCGAGACGATCACAATTGCCCTCGAAGATTCGCCAGAATCGGCGGCCGACCGGCCACTCTATCGACTGGATCTATCGACGGACGAGATCGCTCGTGACCGGCAACGATCCGCTCTGCGAACCGCCTCGGCGGCAGAGCGAGGTCGATTGCGCGCGTTGAAAGAGCGTTTGCTGGGTGAAGCACCTCCGCAGTTTGGCGAGTCACGCAATTGGACCTCGCTGTCCCCGTTGGATGAATCACAACGCGCGGCAGTGGACCTCGCCTTGCGGGCAGAACATCTGGCCGTCATTCACGGGCCACCCGGGACTGGCAAAACGACGACCGTGATCGAGTTAATTCGGCAGGCGGTCCGTCGCGGTGAGCGAGTTCTCGCGTGTGCTCCCAGCAATCTGGCGGTCGACAATCTGCTGGAACGCCTTGTGGCCGCGGGTGAGAAGGTGATTCGCATCGGCCATCCGGCGCGTGTGCTTCCTGAACTGCGTGAACACACGCTGGATCTGCTGGTGGAATCGCATCCCGATCTGAAGCTGGCTCGCGAATGGACGAAAGAGGCTTGGACGTTACGTCGGACGGCGAGCAAGTTTACTCGGACGGCACCGGCTGCAGGGGCGCGACGCGACGCGCGAGACGAGGCAAGACGTCTGCTCGCCGATGCCAAACAGCTTGAAGCTCGGCTGGTCGACTACCTGCTCGATTCGGCCAACGTCGTGTGTGCGACGCTGACGGGCATCAATGGCGAACTATTAGGTGATCGCCAATATGATCTGGCAGTGATCGACGAGGCGGCTCAATCGACCGAACCCGCCTGCTGGATTCCCTTGCTGCGTTGCCGCCGGCTGGTGCTGGCGGGTGACCATTGTCAGTTGCCACCGACGATCGTGTCACACGAAGCGACTCGGAATGGTTTCGACGTCAGCATGATGGAGCGGATCGTCAAGATGTGGGGCGATCAGATCGCTCGACGCCTGACGACTCAGTATCGCATGCATCAGCAGATCATGAGTTTTTCGTCAGACGAGTTCTACGACGGGGTATTGGCTTGCGCCGAATCGGTGCGTCAACATCTGTTGCAGGACATGGCACATGTGACGCCCGGTCCGCTGACAGCAACCGCAATCCGTTTTTTCGATACGGCGGGATCGCATTGCAGCGAACAGGCAGAAGCCGATGGCAACAGTCGCGAGAATCCGGGTGAAGCGGAATTCGTCGCGAAGCAGGTCGCCGAGTTGATTGATGCTGGCGTGATGCCGAATGATATCGCAGTCATCACGCCGTATGCCGCGCAGGCCCGATTGCTGCGTGGCCTGATTTCGGAGGCGGGTGTCGAAATCGATACGGTCGATGGATTCCAGGGGCGCGAGAAGGAAGCCATCGTGATCTCGCTCGTCCGATCGAACGACACCGGCGAACTGGGCTTTCTGACCGATACGCGGCGGATGAACGTCGCTCTGACACGAGCACGACGGAAATTGATCGTGTTCGGCGACAGCGCGACACTGGCGAACCATGAGTTCTACTTGCAGCTACTGAACTATTTCGAGCAGCATGATGCGTACGGAACGATCTGGGAGATCCCCGACTGACCCGGCCGCGGGTCGGCGGGGTTCGCGTCGCATGAAGTGTTGAGGATGGGGGTGTTGTTCGCGCGAAGGACATCAATGATCAAACGAGAAAGAACGACAGGTTTTACGGCCAGGACTCCCGTTTACAACGCGAGAACGCCCCACTTAATCTGTACCCGACTCAATCGCGAACCCCGCCGACTCGTGGCCGGGTCACCAGTTCCAACGCGCAAGCGACTCAGCTATTCTGCACCCGACTCAATCGCGAACCCCGCCGACCCGCGGCAGGGTCAGGAGGATTTTTGATTTCATGCCGGAAGAGATGTTCGATGTTGTCGATCAAGATGACCGCGTGCTGTTTCAATCGCTGCGTTCGGTAGTCCACGCGAACCACTGGCTGCATCGAGCCGTCCATATCTTCGTGTTCAATTCACGCGGTGAATTGTTGATTCACCGGCGATCGGCCACGAAGGATGAAGCACCACTCAAGTACACCTCGTCGGCTTCGGGGCATCTGAGCGCGGGCGAAGATTATGCCACGGCGGCTGTGCGAGAGTTGGAAGAGGAACTCGGGCTGCAAGCACAGGTGGAGTTCCTGGGGATCTTTCCTGCCAACGGACCCGAGACGTCATACGAGCATAGCGGGCTGTATCGGGCCGTCACCGATGACACGCCGACATTTGATCCAGGCGAGATCCTGTCGGGAGAATTCCGCACATTGGACGAAATCACCGCCATGGTGGAACGCGATCCGGACGACTTCACGTACTGTTTTCGGTCTCTGCTGCGCTGGTATCTGGAACGATTCGTGGATTCTGTGCCGGATCATTGATTCTGGGCAAGACATGACCTGCATCGTGCGTCACTGATTCCGGCTGGCCAAATCAGTACGCTGTCAGCGGACCTCATACAGCATTCTCGTGTCTGAGACGAAGGGGATGAAGATGATTGGCGTCACTCGATCGATGCGATTCCGACGGGGCGTACTTCTCCTGTCCGTTGCTCTCGGTATCGGACAGTCGTGGGAGAGACCTCGAACGGCTTTCGCGGCCGACGGGAAGGCGAATCCACTGCTCAAGACCGAATCATTCGATCGCGATCCTGGGTGGGTCGGCGTCAACAACCGGCTGGCTCAGACACTCGAACCAGTCAAGATTCGTCAGGACTTTGGCTACAGCCCTGCGACAGACCACGCGGGCGGTGGGAAGGGCGAAATGGGCGGCTTCATCACCGCAGCGGGCGAGGCCGCCTTCTACGGCAAGCCGATCAACCAAACGGATCTTGACAAGCCCATGAGCGCCTCGGGCACGATGCTGATTGGACCGGGTGGCACGCACCTGCTGTTGGGATTCTTTAATTCCTCGACGGTCCACGAATGGCGGACGCCGAACACCTTGGCGATTCGCATTAATGGTCGTGGCGAACGCTTCTTTGCATACGTCGAGTATTGCACGGCGAAGTGGCGAGCCGGTGGTGATACGACTCCCTTCCCCTCCACAACCGATCCCAAGACGGGCCGGTGGAACCTGATTGGATATCCGTGCGACACCAGTTTGAAATGGACGTTGAACTACGATCCGCTAGCCAACGATGGCAAAGGGATGATGACCGCCACAATTGGTCAGGACACCGCGATCTGCATGCTGGACGAATCGCATAAGGTCGACGGAGCGACATTCAATCGCTTCGGCATTATGAATGTCATGAAGAGTGCCGATAACGGATCTGAAGTCTGGTTCGACGATATTACAGTGAACGGTTCTACGACAGAATCGTTCAGCCAGGACCCCGCGTGGGACGGACAAAAAAATCGCGAAACACAGATGTCGCGCCTTGTTCGACCCCGGTTTGATTTCGGCTACAGCCTGACACACTTCGCCGGCGGCAAAGCAGGCGGTGAACTTGGCGGATTGACCTTCCGCGGCGATTGTCGGTATGCCGACCGCATGGCGAGCTATGGTGACCGAGTCGGGCCACTCTCGCTGAATCGCCCCCTGCACGCGTCTGGAAAGGTGACACTGACTCGCGGTGTGTCGGACAGCACCACTCTGTTTGGGTTCTATCACTCGCGACACAGTCTGCGTCGGAACGATTCGCAGAGTGACGGGTTGCCCGAAAGCGTCTTGGGCATTCACATCGAAGGGCCCAGCAGCGAAGGCTTCAAATTCTATCCCGCTTTTCGAGCAACCAGCGGCGGTGGATCCTTTGGAAATGTTCGACAGTCGCCGACAATTTATCCTGATGGCAAGAGCCACAACTGGAGCCTGGACTACGACCCCGAGTTCGCGAAGGGACAAGGGCGAATAAGCGTCACGCTGGATGACAAATCATCTGTTCTGGATCTGCCCGATGGGGTCCGGCAGAACACCGTCTTCGATCGGTTTGGAATTGTCACATCGTGGATCGACGGAAACAGTCAGGACGTCTACTGGGACGACATCACCTATTCGATCAGGCAGGAATAAATCCTGACCACGAATCCGGTGGAATGAAACCGACGTCAACGGTTTCGGTACATTCGACAATGCTGGCCAGATCAGCGATAAAGCGAACCTTGCGTTACAATCGCGTCCTCTTCTGGTTTATTGAATCGCCGTATGTTTGATCTCGCGCCCACTCCGCTGGATGTCCGATTGATGGCGTTTCGGATTCCGGTCCGTGTGCACCCATCGTTCTGGCTGGCATCGATTGTTCTGTGCTGGAGTCCTAATCACCCGGATGCGATGTTTATCTGGGTGATGTGCTCATTCGTTTCAGTTCTTGTTCACGAATTGGGACATGCCTTTACTGCCGAAGCGTTTGATTGGCCGACGGAAATCCTGCTGTATTTCGGTGGCGGACTGGCGGCTTCGTCGCGATACCGCAACAACACGCCTTGGCGCAGCATCGCCGTTTCAATCATGGGCCCGATGGCAGGCTTTCTGATGTTGGGGTTGGTCGTCGGCATCAGGTTTGTGTTGATTCGTCAGGACCTGTTGACGAATGAATATGTGCGATACATGTTTACCTGCCTGATCATTCAGAATCTGTTCTACGGTTTGTTCAACCTGTTGCCCGTGATTCCCCTGGATGGAGGGCACATCTGTTTGTCTTTTTGCCAAGTGATCGGTCTGCGTGATCCCGCGGGCGTTGCGATCAAATTCGGAATCATCGTGGCCGGTGCCGCGGCCTACTTTTTTCTCGTCCACACACGCCAGCAGTTCGCGGGCGTCATGATGTTAATGCTGTGCCTGCAGAACGTCGGCTTCCTGCAATCGCGACGCTGAGGCCAGTTGCTTCTTAGGACCGCTGGCCAGCTCGCCTCTTGAACGGAAGAACTCGCTGGCGCTTCGGGTCGGTATTTGCAAGTTCGGCGCGCGAGCCAATATTAATCCGAAGCGCCAGCGAGGTCTTCCCCGCGAAGCCAAACGGCGGCATTGCGTCAAGTTGCTCATACCATGCAAGAGCAATTCCAACGAAACTGTCAGAATTCGTGTCCAGCCCCATGAAATCGACCAAGGTTTCGAAGGCGTGTCTTGTCGGGTGCCGCCCCAGGACGTATTCTCTGATTGGCCGTCTTTTGTGGGACGGCGATTGCCCCTGACTGGCAAAATGAAGGAACGTCCGGCAGGCGTTGCCTGCGTTGAGACACCGCTTGACGAGTTGCGACGAGGGATGTTGTTCGCCAGCAAGAGTGGCGTATTGAAAGAGGGATGCGAGATGATGCAATGGCGTCGAATTGGGGTGGCAGTTTTCCTGGTTGTATTCGGCATCGGGTACGGCACCAATTCGGCCCAGGCAGCGAATGAAGATGAATACTATGAATTGATGAAAGTCTTCGTCGACACGTTCGAACAAATCGAACGCAATTATGTCAGCCCCGTCGATCGCCGCGAACTGGTCGAAGCAGCCATGCGCGGAATGATCATGAAGCTCGACCCGCATTCGTCGTATATCGACAACAAGGAACTGCGCAGTTTCAACGAGCATGTCGAGCAGGAATTTGGCGGCATCGGAATCCAGGTCAGCTTCGACGAACGACATCGACAACTGATGGTGATGATGCCGCTGCCAGGAACACCAGCGTACAAAGCGGGAGTTCGTCCGGGCGATCGCATTCTGGAAATCGACGACAAGCCGACCGCAGAGTTTCAGGAAGGCCGCGAGATGGATTCGGCCGTCAACCTGATGCGCGGCAAGCCCGGATCGCCAGTCAAAGTGAAGATCCAGCACGCCGGTTCGGAAAGCGCCGAAACGGTGGAAATTACTCGCGCTGTCATCAAGACGCCAACGGTGCAAGGCGATCACTACGACGCCAAGGGAGAATGGTCCTACTTTCTCGATGACAAGGAAAAGATCGGCTACATCCGGTTGAGCAGTTTTGGCCGCAATAGTGCCGAAGAAGTTCGCGATGCACTGGAGAAGCTGAAGAAGGATGGAATGCGGGCACTGGTTCTGGACATGCGCTTCAATCCGGGTGGACTGCTGACCGCAGCGACCGAGATTGCCGACTTCTTCATCACCAGCGGAACCATCGTCAGTACCAAGGGCCGTAACACTCCCGAACAGGTCACCAAAGCTCGTCGCGCGGGAACCTACAGTGGCTTTCCAATGGTGGTGCTGGTCAACCGATACAGTGCGTCGGCTAGCGAGATCGTCAGCGCCTGCCTGCAAGACCACAAACGTGCGATCGTGGTCGGCGAGCGAACCTATGGCAAAGGCAGCGTTCAAAACGTGATCGAGTTGGAAGGGGGCAAGAGTGCCCTCAAGCTGACGACGCAGACCTATCATCGTCCCAGTGGTAAGAACATTCATCGATTCCCCAAAGCGACCGAGAAGGACGAATGGGGTGTCATGCCCAACGAAGGGTTCGACATCAAGATGACCACCAAAGAACTGGAAGACCTGTTCCTGTCGCGACGTGAACGAGAAATCATTCGTCCAGACGGATCAGTTCCCAAGTCAGAGTTCGTCGATCGGCAATTGGATGCCGGTGTGACTTCGATCAAGAAGCAGTTGGCGGAAGGCAAACCGGTCGTCGAACAACCTGTGGAGAAAGACGCCGGCGCGGACGAAAAAAAGGATGACACCAAGGCTGATGAACCAAAGCCCGACAAAACTTCGATGCGTCCGTTAACGACCCGACAGAACTTTGTCGACGCGATTCTCGAATTCTGGCATACCCAGCCGAAGTTCCGATCGATCACGCTGTAGCAATCTACGGATCTCGTTGAGCGTGGTCGCACGTTGAAAATGCGACGCAAAGACTCGAACGGAGGCGAGGAACAGGACTCGTCATGCCGCCTGCGCTATTCAATCGAGCGAACCCGCCGCTGGACGATCCCACAGCACTGGCGAAAATTGGCGGCCTGGAAGTGGTCGCCAAGATGATCGTCGAAGGGTACATGATCGGACAGCACAAAAGTCCGTTCAAAGGTTCCAGTGTCGAATTCGTCGAACACCGCCAGTACTACCCCGGTGACGAAATCCGGCATATCGACTGGCGCGCTTACGGCAAGACGGGTCACTACTACGTCAAGGAATACGAAGAAGAGACGAATCTCCGGGCATACCTGATCGTCGATTGCTCGGGCAGCATGGCGTTCCGTGGCAAGACGCTCAGCAAGTTCGACTACGCTCGACAATTGGCCGCGGCACTGGCCTACCTGTTACTTGGTCAACGAGACGGATGCGGCCTGATCACCTTTGACCGAGATGTTGTCGATCGCTGGGAACCGTCGACGAATCGGGAGACGTTCGGTCAGATCGTCAGGCTGCTGCAATCTCGACGGCCGGGACAGGAAAGCCGTCTGGGCGAAGCGTTGCTCAGGATTCTGCCAACACTGAAGCGACGTTGCCTGGTCTTTCTGCTGACCGATGCATTCGACAACCTCGACACCTTGGCGACTGCTCTGAAACAGATGCGAACCGCGCGACACGAAGTGGTGATGTTTCAAATCACGGCGCCGGAAGAGGAAGAATTCCCATATCGCCAGCCGACTCAGTTCCGGAGCATGGAACGAGCGGGCTATCACATCCTGGCCGATCCGCATCGCCTGCGCCAGGTGTACCTGCAGCGGTTCAAACAGTTTCGCGAAACGTTGATCAAACACTGCGGTTCGGCAGGAATCGATTTCCTGTCGATGACGACCGACGACCCCTATCAAAAAGTATTGGGCGAATACCTGAACTTGCGCGTTCGCAAAAAACGGATGCGCTAGGTCAGACGAACACCGATTCCACGACAACAGGAAAAGAATGAAAGCAATCTTCACAGCAACGCTGATGATTCTGCTGGGTCACCTCGCCGTCGCAGCAGAACCCGCCAAGCCGAAGTTGGGCGAGCTGCCAGTCTCCAGGATTCTGTATCTGGGGAATAGCATCACGCTGCACGCGCCCGCGCCTCACATCGGATGGACAGGGAATTGGGGCATGGCTGCCAGTGCGAAAGAGAAGGACTACGTGCATCTGCTGACGGCGGACATCGCCAAAACTGCGAAGACTCAACCAGAGACGATGGTCCGAAATATTGCCGACTTTGAACGCGGTCATGCGATGTACGACATCGCCGAGCAATTGAAACCGGAACTCGACTTTCACGCCGATCTGATCATTCTCGCCATCGGCGAAAACGTGGCGGAATCGGCGTCGGACGAAAGCCGAGACACATATCGAGCTGCGTTTTCAAAACTGATCGATGAACTGAAATCACACGGCTCACCCACGATTTTCGTACGCAGCTCGTTCTGGCCGAATCCGGCCAAGGACGAGATCATGCGTGACGTCGCGGAAAAAGCGGGCGCGACCTTCGTCGATATCTCGAAACTCGGCCGCGATGAAGTGAACGCCGCACGAGCGGAACGCAAGTTCGAACATGACGGCGTCGCCGGGCATCCGGGTGACAAGGGCATGCGCGCGATTGCAGACGCCCTCTTCGCCGACATCAAAAAGCGATCGACGCAGGCTGGCAAATAATCATTCGGCCTCGGCCGCTGGTTACCAGTTGCAGCAAGCACCTCTGATCGAGGCGTAGCGCACATACGGAACTCCACAACAGCGACGAGCAGCGCGCCGACAGGCCGCTCGACGCCTCAGCGAGCAGCGGTAAGAGGCGCGGCAACATCTCCGACGATAGCCCGCTTCACTCGATGCGGGACTTGCCAAAACTCCGGTGCCAAGTACTGTTGCGAATAACGCCCAAACACAAACCTTGCGAAACATCATTTACCTCCGTGATCCATTCCATTCGAATTCAGAACCGCACTCGTGTTGAGATTCGTCCTCTCTGGATGCTCGGATTCGAAAGTGGCAAAGTTCGTACCATAGAGCGTTTGGCGCCACTGGGTGTGCGTCTTCACCCGCCAGTGCCTCAATCGAAATCGTTCGGATTCAGGCACAACGATTCCCGTTTGTCCTTGGACTGAGCCACAATATATGTAGAATCGGTGATGCGAGTTTTTTCCGAACACTGGGGTAAATCCCGCGATGGCTAGACACCGTTGTACGTCTCTTGGTCCGCTTGACCGTCGCGGCATGTTGCAATTGGCAGGTGCCGGCGTCGGATTGAATCTGGCGGGCCTATGGCGGGCTCAGTTAGCTTCCGCGCTGGACCGACCTGTTGCCACGTCGCCCATCAAATCGTGCATCATCGTGTTCTACTATGGCGGCCCCAGCCACCTGGACACATACGACCTGAAGCCCACAGCACCGTCGGATGTTCGAGGCGAATTCCAGCCAATCGCCACCTCAGCACCGGGTCTCTTCATCAGCGAGCACTTGCCGCGGATGTCCAAAGTCATGGACAAGGTGGCATTGATTCGCAGCGTGCATCACCAGAATCGATTGCACGATTCGGCCTCGACCGAGGCATTGACGGGGCGGCCATCACTGAACGGTGATCGTGAAGAATTTGCTCCGATCAATCAGTTTTATCCCTGCTACGGCGCGTGCATGAATTATTTGTCGCAGGATCGTCAGATCGAGATCCCGCATGCCGCGCTGCCCTTTATCTTTCACAATGTTGTCGATACACCGTGCCAGGGCGGTGGCTTCCTGGGCGCCCGATTCGATCCACTGCAGATTTCCGTCGATGTCGAATCGAAAACGTATCGCGCCGGTGCGCTGACACTGCCAGATGGTCGAACGCCGACCATGCTGAATGAGCGCCGGAGGTTACTCGATGCGCTCGAGACTTCCACGGCAACAACCAATGCGGTGCCGATCGCCGATCAATGGCGGATGTACTGTGACAAGGCATTCCAATTATTGGGATCAGAGACCCTGCGCACATCACTCGATTTGTCACGAGAAAAACCAGAAATCCGTGAACGGTACGGATATGGGACCGCTCCTGTCAGTGTGGGTGAAGGCGGCGGTGGCGGGAACGGTTCCGAGATGGGATATGGCCGACAGATGCGCGGTCAAAACCTGCTGGTCGCTCGGCGGCTGGTTGAAGCGGGCGTGCCCTTCGTCAATGTTTATGACTTCCGGCAGCAAGGCCAAAACTGGGACGCGCACTTCAAAAACTTTAATCAGCACAAGTCGCACCTGCTGCCGCTCGCCGATCAAAGCTTGAGCGCTTTGATTGAAGATCTCGAAGACCGGGGGTTGCTCGATTCCACACTCGTCATTGCAATGGGTGAGTTTGGCAGGACACCCAAGATTAACGTCGAGGGGGGGCGCGATCATTGGCCTGACTGCTACACAGCCTTGATGGCTGGCGGCGGAATTCGCGGTGGATCGGTTTACGGCTCCAGCGATCGGTTGGGAGCATTTCCCGCCACCGATCCGGTAACGCCCGCTGACATCGCGGCAACGATCTACTGGCGTTTCGGAGTGAACCCCGCCACAGAAGTTCACGATCTGACTGGACGCCCGCATCGGCTGTCCGATGGACAACCGATCCGGGCGATTTTTGGTTGATGATCGGCCAGCGCTGCTCATGTCTCGTCGAGGAATACGACCGGCTCTTCATCCGCGAATTCACGTTCGACGCGACGTCGATGTTCAAACTGGATTTTCTCAATCAGCTCGCGGGCATGGCCTTCGTATTCTTTCGCGACCATCACTTCGCAAGGAATTGCGGCAATCCCTGGAAACGGCGCCGTACTGTTTTCCACGGTGCTCGGAATGTCCTCGTCTGCGAGCACAGTCCTGACAAGTTCCGCATCGAAAGCAAGCGGAGTGGAATAGACGGAAACAAGAGTTTCGGACATCTCGGTCGTCATCATGCATTCTCCTGTGGGATGGCACCGCATTGATTTTCCATTGAGATGCATGCAGCATGCCAAATGCAGGCTCGTTGACGAATCGGCTGTTCGTATCCGTCAATTCGCCGATCGTGGGCGTCTCCTGAGAAAAGAACGCAATTTAGGTGTGGCAGGCTGTTGTCGTTTCAACCTCGGCGCGAGTTTTCTCTCCGCGACGAGGCGCACTGAAAAAAGGACTGATGATCATCAAGGTGGTTGGGAATCGGCCGCCGAATATGTTCAAATGCTGTGTCACCGATGCGTGCAATTGCGCGCTCTGGATACCCGATTCAAATCAAGCTTCTCGAATCGTCAACTGGAGATGAGTATGCAAACTAGGATGGGTTGGATGATGTCGCTGATCGCCATCGCTGCGATCGGTTTTGCCGGAACCGGACAGGTTCAGGCTCAGGATGAGTGGAAGACGATCTTCGATGGCAAGACCCTGGATAACTGGGACGGCAATCCCGATTTCTGGCGTGTCGAAGACGGCACGATCACCGGTCAAACGACTGCTGAAAAGCCCACCAAGGGCAATACCTTTATCATCTGGCGTGGTGGTGAAACCGCCGACTTCGAATTGACCCTCGAGTACAAGATCATTGGCGGTAACTCGGGCATCCAGTACCGCAGTTTTGAAGTCCCGAACGAACGCTGGGTGATCGGTGGATACCAGGCCGACTTCGAAGCCGGCGAGACATACTCGGGGATCAATTACGGCGAACGATTCCGAGACATTCTGGCGCTACGCGGCGAGAAGACCGTCATTGGTGACGATCACAAGAAGAAAGTCATCGAACAGTTCGCAGATTCGAAAGAGATCCAAAAGAAGATCAAGAAAGAAGACTGGAACATCTATCACATCACCGCCAAGGGTTTCACCCTGGAACACCGTATCAATGGCGAGTTGACTTCGGTCGTCATGGATGAAGACAAGGAAATGCGTCGAGCCAAAGGTTTGCTGGCGTTGCAACTTCACGCCGGCCCGCCGATGAAAGTGCAGTTCCGCAATATCAAGCTGAAGCAATTGAAGAGCAGTGCAACCAGCAGCAGCACCACCAAGAAGAAAGCCCTGCTGATTGCCGGCAATCCCAGCCATGGCTTCGGTGCGCATGATCACCTGTCGGGCTGCTCGCTGTTGGCCAAGCTGATCAACGACAGCGGACTGCCCGTCGAAGCCGAAGTTCACTCGCTGCAGAAACAGGGCTGGCCGTCACCCGAAAAGCTGGCCTCGGCCAACACCATCGTGATCTATTCCGACGGCGGTGGCGGACATCCATTTAATGCTCATCTCGACGAGTTGAACAAGCTAACCGACAAAGGCACCGGCATCGTCTGCATTCACTACGGCGTCGAGACGACCGCCGGCAAAAACGGCGATGCTTTCATGAAGTGGATCGGCGGCTACTTTGAACCGCACTGGTCGGTGAATCCGCATTGGGTCGCCACCTACACGCAGTTGCCAAACCATCCGACGACTCGAGGAGTCAAACCATTCAAAACCAACGACGAGTGGTATTACCACATGCGGTTCCTGGACAAGATGGACGGAGTGACTCCCATTCTGACCGACTTACCACCCAAAGAATCGCTGAGTCGTGAGGACGGGCCTCATAGCGGTAATCCGGAAGTCCGCAAAGCCGTGTTGGAACGGAAAGAGCCTCAGCACATGGCGTGGGCGCGCGTGCGACCCGACGGCGGCCGTGGCTTTGGAACCAGTGGCGGTCACGTACACTGGAACTGGGGCAATGATCAGTTCCGCAAGTTGATCCTGAATGCCATCGTCTGGACCGCCGGCGCCGACATTCCCGCCGACGGTGTTCCCGCGGGTCATGTCACCGTCGATGACTTGCTGCAAAATCACGATGAAGAGATTCCGAAAGATTTCAACAAGGCCATGGTTCAGGCGATGTTGGATCAGTGGAACAAGAGCGGAACGTGATCTTCAAGCGGACAGATTTTCCGCCGCAATCGACTTGCGGGCACAATTTGTCCGGCATCAAGCGAAACCAGAATCGCTCATCAACGGTGAGCGATTCTCTTTCACTGACTCTCTTTCACTGACTCTATTGTGCCGTTCTGATCGAAGTCACCGTGAACGGCCTCTGCCCGCCAGCGCGATTTACAGATTGCGATAACCGTGCGTGATGTACACCCGATGTCTTTCCGAATCAGCCTGTGGAGCTATTCCGAGATGATCCGACGTTCTTTCGCCGCCGTGATGGTAATTGCCCTGTGTGCCACTCAGTCCGTTGCGCAACAGCCGAAGTTCCAATCGAAAGTCATCACGACTGCGACACCCGGCCATGCAGTTGAAATTGATGTCGATATCACGGGCGCCAAGGAACTGTATCTGGTTGTTCGCGACGGAGGTGACGGATACGGTGCCGACTGGTCGGACTGGGCCGAGCCGCGACTGGTGATGACGAATGGCGAGAAGAAACTCACCGAACTGAAGTGGAAGACGGGCACGACGGAATGGGGCCAGATCGGCGTCAATCAAAACGTGCAGGGTGCTCCATTAAGGATCGCCGGCAAGCCCGTTGAATATGGTATCGGCACGCACGCCAATTCTGTCATTGCGTTTGATCTGCCGGACGGGGTCACTCGATTCAAGGCTCGAGGCGGAATCGACAATGGTGGTTCCGACCAAGGCAGCACGAGCTCTGTGCAGTTCCTGGTCTTCACCGAAAAACCGTCGGCGCGGTTTATCCAGCCAACGTCCGCCGCAGGTACGGGCAGTCGCGATCCCAAAGATGCCGTCGCCGGACTGGATGTCGCCGATGGACTCGAGGCAACGCTTTTTGCGTCGGAAGCATCGGGATTACTCAGCCCGGCCGACATTGATGTCGATCACCTGGGCCGAGTCTGGGTGTGTGAAGTTGTCAACTATCGACATCGCAACGGTGAACGCAAAGCCGGGGACCGCATTCTGGTTGTCGAAGACCAGGACGGTGACGGTGTCTCGGACAAGCAGACCGTCTTCTTTCAGGGGCACGAAGTCGATTCGGCACTGGGTATCTGCGTCTTACCCACCGCCAGCGGCAAGGGAACACGGGTCTTGGTGTCGTGTGCTCCAAACGTTTGGATCTTCACGGACGACGACGGTGATCTCAAGGCCGACAAGAAAGAATTGCTGTTCACCAAGGCCGGTGATCCGCAACACGACCATTCGACACACACCTTTGTCTTCGGTCCCGATGGCAAGCTGTACTGGAATGTCGGCAACACAGGACATCGCGTCTGTGACAAAGACGGCAAGCCGATCATCGACATGGCTGGACACGAAGTGAACGACGGCGGCAAACCGTATCGACACGGAATGGCATTCCGGTGCAATCCCGATGGCTCGGAATTCGAAGTCTTGGGACACAACTTCCGCAATAACTATGAGCTGACCGTCGACAGCTTTGGAACGGTCTGGCAGTCCGACAACGACGATGATGGTAACCAGGGGGTGCGGATCAACTACGTCATGGAAGGTGGCAACTTTGGCTATACCGATGAAACGACCGGTGCCAGTTGGCCAGCCTCACGAACGAATATTGAGGCCGAGATTCCTCAGCGACATTGGCATCAGAACGATCCGGGTGTTGTTCCGAACCTGCTACTGACCGGGGCGGGTTCACCAACTGGTATTTGCATCTACGAAGGCCGCCTGCTGCCCACGATCTTCCACAACCAGATTATTCACTGTGATGCCGGACCGAACGTCGTGCGGGCTTATCCCAGTAAAAAGGCCGGAGCAGGATATACCGCCCACATGGAGAATGTTCTGTTCGGTGCCCGCGACAACTGGTTCCGTCCCTCGGACGTGTGTGTTGCTCCGGACGGTTCGTTGATTATCGCCGACTGGTACGATCCGGGTGTGGGCGGACATCGCATGGGCGATGTTGACAAAGGCCGCCTGATCCGTGTGGCACCTCCCAAGACGCGCTATGACAACCCGAAGATTGATGTCTCAACTGCTGAGGGTGCGATTCAGGCTTTGAAGAGCCCCAATCTGGTCGCACGCTACCTGGGCTGGATCACGCTGCAATCGATGTTGACGACGTCGTCCGATTCGACCAGTGCCGCACTGGGCAAAGTCTTCGAATCGGACCCCGATGCACGGATCCGGGCACGCGCGTTAGGCGTTCTCGCGAAATCGTCCGCTCATCGCTCCAGGTTCATTGATGCCGCCACCAAAGATAAAGATCCCGACATTCGGATCGCGGGGCTGCGACTGGCTCGTCAAAAGCTGGCGACGGAAGACGCTCAGACAAACACCCATGCGTTGGTGGATATCCTGGCTCGGCTGATCAGTGATTCGGCGATCGAAGTCCGGCGCGAATGTGCCTTGGCGCTGCGGCTGCTGAAATCACCACGCAAGGCTGAATTGTGGGGCAAGCTGGCCGTTCAGCATGATGGCAAGGATCGCTGGTACCTGGAAGCACTGGGGATTGGAGCCGACAATGATTGGGACAACTGCCTGGCAGCCGCTGAGAAGACTGCGAACGACCCGTCCGCGGCAGTCATGGCGGCAAGCCCCACCGCGCGCGACATTATCTGGCGATCGCGCGGGACGACATCGGGCGAGGGTCTCGAAATGATCCTGATGGCCAAACACATCACGGCCGCTGATGCACCGCGCTACATGCGAGCTTTCGACTTCCTGCCGGCCGCGGTGAAAGACGATCACCTGCAGAAGCTGGCGTTCGCCGACTTCGGCAATGCAGCCAAGACTCAGTACATCAACACGGAAGCGATCAGCCGACTGAAGGGGTTTGACGTTACGAAAAGTCCTGAACGCCTGGCCGCCATGAATCGCATCCTGGATGGTCTGAAAGGGAACGCTCAGTTCGTGTCGCTCGTCGACAAGTTCAACGTCGCGGGCCGCTTTTCAGACTTGCTGGCGATGGCTCAAGCGAAGCCTGATGAACAATTGAGTATCGATGCGGTCCGAGTCCTGTTGGCGAAAAAGCAGACCCAACTGTTGACCGATGCGTTATCGACGAAACAAGGGAAAGCGGCCATCGCGACCGCAACAGTGCTGAGCAATTCCGGTGACGCACAGGCCGCCGATCTGCTGTTACCGCTCGCCAAGGATGCCAATCTGCCGTCCGACTTACGACGCGAAGCGATCAAGGGTGCCGCTCGTTCAAGGCAAGGTGCGAGCGAACTGGTGAAATTGAGCGAAGCAAAACAGTTTGATGATTCGCTTGCGCCGGCCCTGTCTGCCGCGCTGCACGGGTCTTCATTCGAAGACGCTCGTCGAGCCGCGACCAAGCTATTCCCCTTGCCGGAAGGCAAAGATGCCAAGCCACTGCCTCCATTGGCTGATCTGGCCAAGATGAAAGGCAATGTCGGCAACGGACATCGACTGTTTCGGACGACGGGCAAATGCGCAACCTGCCACGTTGTGCAGGGAGAGGGAAAGGAAGTCGGCCCCAACCTGTCGGAAATCGGATCGAAGCTCAGCCGTCAGGCAATGTTCGAATCGATCATCTTCCCGAGTGCCGGCATCAGCCATAACTACGAATCGTGGACATTGGCACTCAAAGATGGCACGGTGCAAACCGGAATCATCACTAACGAGGATGGAACGAAGGTAACGCTGAAGGGGGCCGACGCGATCGCTCGGACCTTTGACCTGAAAGACGTCGAAGAGCGATCGAAACAAACGATATCGCTGATGCCCGCCGATCTGTCGAAGATTCTGTCGCAGGAAGAAATGGCCGACGTGGTCGAATACCTGACCGTTCTGAAGAAGCCTCAGCAATAGTTCCGACCTCGATCTCAACGCCGGTCTGCGATATCGCACGCATGACTTGGATCGGTGTTGAAATCGCTGATGATGCCCGCGTCTGCCTCTGAATCGAATCGTACGAAGTGGAACCGATGACTCAGCCCCACGCACCGCTGCAAACCTCGCGAGTTCAAATCGCCGACTTAGCGCCGCTGATCACTTTGAGTATTTTGATCCTGGTCTTTGCCGTTCTCGGGAACCATTTTCTAAGCCTCAGCACCATCTCCATGATCTTGACTCAGGGGGCGGTTCTCGCAATCGTCGCCACCGGTCTGACGTTTGTGCTGCTGTGCGCCGAGATTGATTTGTCAGTCGGAATGTTGGCGCTTCTGTCTGCCGCGATCTGTGGCGTGCTCTGGGAATCCTCATTTGCCGCCGGGCCGAAAGCCGTGAACGGCGCGGATCACGTTTCGTGGTCCGTCACCGCGATGGTCATCCTCGTTCCGGCTCTGGTCGCGGTCTTGATGGGACTGGCGACAGGCTGGCTGACAATCTCGTCGGGACTGCCGAGCTTTATCATCAGCCTGGCGATGATGAATATCGCCGACGGACTCGCTCGATTCCTGCTGCGGGACGGTACGGTGTATTTGCCGCCGGTACTGGAAACGACCGGCAACCGGTCACTGTTCGAACTGGATTGTGGCACATACGGCGCACTGCGAATACCTTATAGCGCTATTCTGGCAGCGTTCGTGATGATCACGGCCCACCTGGTCCTCCAGTACACACGATTCGGTCGCTACGTCTACATGACTGGTGGCAACCGTCAAGCCGCTCGATTGGCCGGCGTCAGAACGGACCGCATTGTGATTGCTTGCCTGGCGATTTGCGCGGTCACAACCGCCTGTGGAGGAATGGTGTCGTCGGGCCGCATGCAGAGTGTGACGGTTGACCAGAACCGGGACTTATTACTCGACGCTGTGGCCTGTGTCGTGTTGGGCGGGACCAGTTTGTTCGGCGGTGAAGGCAGCATCGGTCGGACGCTGGTCGGAGTGCTGAGCTTCATGGTGCTGAAGGTGGGTTTGAATCTGACCAACATTAAACAGTTGATCAAAAACATGCCGTTATCGGCCGACGTCAAAGAGTCGTGGCTGAAGATCAGTTGGGTCGCCGGCTTCGAGCATTTGCGTCCCTTCGTACTCGGTCTCGTCCTGATGGTCGCCCTCGTCATCCACGGTCGCCTCGTCAAACATCGCACCAACTGACCCGGCCGCGGGTCGGCGGGGTTCGCGATTGATTTGGGTTCAGAATGCTTGGGCCGCTCGCGCGGTGGAAACGCGAAATCGAACTCGACTGGGAGCGGGTTGACGGTTCAGTTTGGCTTGTCGGGTTTCGCGACGTCCAGGCACAACAGATTGTCTTCGCTGCGCAAATACAACCGTCCTCGAGACAGGACTGGTGCTGCCCAAGCAGGGTAGCGGATCTGCTTATAGGTTGCGCGGCTGATTTGAGTGAACTTTTCGCGGCTGAGTTTGCCCAGCACCAGAACCCCGCGTTCTCCCAACATAAAGTACTTGCCATCGGCAGACGTCTTGGATCCACGCCCAAAAAACGTGACAGGGGCTCCGGTCGTATCAACGACCTCTCCCGTGCTGTTGGTACGAAGATCGGCCGGCGGTCCCTCGTAGCCATTCGTTTCCCAGATCAATTCGCCCGTTTTCAGATCGACGCACTGCAGCGTTGCCTCTCCCTCATGCCGTCCACTGAAACCATACAGGCAACCATCGTGATAGATCGGCGTCGACCAGTGCGTCGACATGCCGCGTTTATCACGCCAAACGACGTCATAGCTTCTGTTGTCTGGTTTGACCTTCAGCAACGCGGCGCCAGTTTCGTACGCGGCCGACAAGAAGATCTGATCATCGATCACCACCGGCCTGGCGGCGTTCACCGATTCATTGACACGGGCACGAAACCAGTAATGGAATCGAACTTTGCCAGTTGAAGGGTCGAGAGAGACCAGACCTTGTCGCAACAGACACAGCAGGTGCCGTTCGCCGTGGATCGTCGCGATGATGGGTGACGAGTAACTGACAATCATCTCGTTACCCATCCATTTGTACCGTTTCCCCGGCTGGTCCGTTTCCGCGTTGTCCCAGGTCTCCTTTCCCACTGATTCCCAGACAGACTTGCCTGTCTCGGCGTTGAAGGCGATGACGCCCGAATTCGGCTGTCCACCGACCAGCACGATCAACAAATCACCGTCCAGAATAGGCGTGCAACCTGCTCCGAAGAAATGGTCTGGAACGTCCCATTCTTTCGCGGTGTCATGCTCCCAAACCAGCTTCCCCGTCTCGATATCCAGACACACCAAGCGTCCCTGGGCTCCGAAGGTATAACACCGCTTATCGGTCAGGACGGGCGAGCAACGTGGCCCGTTGTTGTAACCATACGGATCGGCGAAGTCTGTGTCATAGCCGTACGACCAGATCGGCGTGCCATCGTCAGCCTGCACACAATCGATGAGATCTCGATCACGTTTGCGATAATGGATTACCAAACGATTGCCGATCACTGACGGCGAACTGTACCCCTTGCCGATTTGCTTCTGCCATAGGATGTCTGGCCCGACTTCGGGCCAGACGTCGAGCAGACCTGTTTCGTCCGAGACACCATTGCCGTGCGGCCCCAGAAAGATGGGCCAGTCTGTTCCGGATCGCTGTTGAGTCGGCCCGGATTTATCGGACTTCTCCGTCGGCTGTGCTGTGTCTTGAATTGGCTTGGTGAGCGTTTCTATCGCTTCGGCCTGCTGAACCGGGGCATCTTCAACGGCCTTGTTCGTCGTTACGGTGACCGGCCCCAGCGTTGCGTCACAGCCCATCGCGAAGGACAGGCACCAAAAAGCCAACGGCAGCAGAATCCGTTTCACAGTGCGACTCCTGCAAATGCAACGAAGCCCGGCGAAGAATCGACCGGGCTTCGTTCGTTGATTCACTCACCGAGCACAAACAGGTGACCAAGCCGATCACCAGCCACGGACGATGATTATTTAAAATCGCCAGGATTGCCGAACAGGCCACCGCCACTTCCCGAGGTCGTTCCGCCGCGGAGTGGCTCCTTGCGTTTTCGCTCGTAGACTTCGCCCTTGCCGGGTGACAGATCTTCATCTTTCGGCTTTTCGGGCTTCTGCTTCAAAGCTTTCAACGACAGGCTGATTCGCTGTCGATCAGGTGCCACTTCCAGCACCTGCGCCTGCACTTCCTGTCCGACGCTGACAACATCGGTCACCTTGCGAATGCGCTGATGATCCATTTCGCTGATATGGATCAGCCCTTCGACGCCCGGTTCCAGTTCGACGAACGCACCAAAGTCGGTCGTGCGCGTCACCTTACCTTTGACTTCTTTGCCCACGGCATAGGTCGCTTCAACGCTGCCCCACGGGTTGTGTGACAACTGGCGCATGCCGAGGCCGATTTTTTGCTTTTCGCGATCGAGCGACAAGACGACCACGTCACACGTCTGACCTTCCTGCAGCACTTCCGACGGATGCTTGACTCGCGTCCAGCTCATCTCGCCGATATGCAGGAAGCCATCGGCACCACCCAGATCGATAAAAACTCCATAGTCCTTGATCGTCTTGACGACGCCTGTGAATTGCTGACCGACTTCAACCTTTTCCCAGAAGTCCTTCGCCAGTTCCTTCCGTTCTGAAATCATCACAGCACGGCGGCTGACGACCAGATTGCGTTTGGCCGGGTTCAATTCGGTGATCTGTACTGTCAGCTTCTGTCCGACGAAACTTTCCATCGACGAGACGAATCCCAAGTCAACCTGACTTGCCGGCAGGAAGGCACGCAGTCCACCGACAGTGACTTCCAGACCACCCTTGTTAGTCTTATTGACGAGGCATTCAGTGATCTGACCGACCGTCAGTTCTTCCCAGTTGCCGCGTGCTTTGCGAGTCGCCTTGGGCAGGTTCACCAGGATCACGCCATTTTCGGTGTCGAATTTCTCGACGATCACCAGGAACTCTTCACCGACGCGAGGTTGCTTACCTTGTGGAAACTGGCGGGCTGGCAGCAGGCCGGGTGAACGATAACCAACGTCGCAAAAGACATCGTCAGTCGTGACGCTTTGAACTTTTGCTTTGAGCTTCGTTCCCGATTCGAGTTGTTCTTCGGACGCGGGCAACTCATTCGAATCGGACGAGGTCGCCACGGCGTTCACCGGAGGCGCGGTTGGGGCACTCATCTGACCCGACATGGCCGATTCGATCTCGGCTTCCAGGTTGTTGTCCAGCGCCTCTTGCTTCGGTGGCAATTCGACCGGGCCTTTGGGAACACTGTCTGCGGAGGCAGCAGCCTGCTCAGCGGCCGCTGCCGCGACTGCGGTGGCCTCGGACTCCACTTCGGCACCAATGCTACCAACGGCGCGAACCTGATGATCATCGACCGTCGGATTCAACACCGGTCGCTTGCGAGTCTCTTCGCTGGCAGCGTCAACTGGTGGGTTGGATTCGTGTTCTGTTGGTGCCGTATTGGAAACCACCGCAACCGAATCTACATTCGCGGACTGAGCGGCTGCATCAGTCGCCTGTGCAGCTTGAGCTTGCCCTTCCGCAGGCATCGTCTCTTCACCATTCATCGTTACCAACCCCAACTCATCGAATAACTCGCGCACAGCCGAATTGCAATGCGCTTGATATGAGACCAATTTCGTCTCGGTCTCGGTTCACGGGCGAATGCCCGACATGACTATTTGAAAGGGCTTCATCAATTCTTTTGAATCTACTCGCAGTACGGTAATCAAATCAGAATTGGAAAGCCAGTTTCCACCCCTGTTTCATAGAAATCTCATGAAACGGGACGCCAGCCATGCGGCAGTTTTTTGTCTGTGGAATTCGAACCGCCTTCAACTGCCCCGACTGCCACTGGAAACAGGAATCGATCGCCCTGGCGTCGGCACCTGCTTCCTCAGGCATACGGTCAATAGTCCGTCACGCGTTTCCGCATGGATTGAATCATGGTCCACGGCCGTCGGCAGTGGAATCGATCGCTGAAACTTCCCGGCCATGCGCTCGCGCAGATGAATACGGGCGTCGGCTGGATAGTCCTGCCGCGACCGGGTTGCAACCAGTGTCAACATATTGCCAGTCAGACTGAGATCCACCGTTTCCGCACTGACGCCGGGCAGTTCGACCAGGACAAGCACTTCATCCGACAATTCGACAACGTCGGCGGCGGGCACCGATGGCTTGTTGCCGGATAGTCCCAGCGTTTCCATCGCACGTTCACCGGTCGCTCGCACCGCCTCCAGCCAGCGATCGACTTCCTGACGAACGCGATCGACAGGAGGGACAGAAGAATTCTCAGGTGTTGACTCGGTCATGATATTCCTCGTTGCGAAACGAAATCGCGTTTGACGTGTTGTGGAAAATGAAGGGCGAGCGGCCGTTCAGCGTTGGTAGATCGGCAGAAAACCATTGTCGATCTGCAGAATCGTGGCGTTAATCGCTGTCACATACACCGGACCGACATGGCCTTCTTTCCAAGCCCCATTGGCCGATTGTTGAGCCAAAATCTGCTTACTGATCGGCCCGTAATACTTCGACCACTTGTCATCGCCCAGTCGGTATTGGACTTGAGCATAATAGTAGTGAGTATAGTGCCAGTGGCCGAACATCTGCGCCTGGCTGTTATTCCCTTCGACGTTGCGCTCACAGTACTTCAGCAGTTTTTTGGCGGTCTCGTTTTCGTATTCGCCTGAATTGAACAGACAGGCGATCGCCGCAGCCGAAATGGGTGGTCGAGAACCACTCGGATTGCGCAGGCTGTATTGAATGCCGCCGTCCGCCGTCATGCACTTGCGGATGTATTCGAGTGCCTTGTCGATCACTTCCTTCGGAACGGGGATGCCAGCATTGCGACATGCTCGCAAGCCCTGCACCTGAGTCACACAAGTTGAACCTTCATCAAAGTTGTTGCCGTCTTTGGCCGACACATATCCCCACCCGCCATCGGGTGTCTGAGCTTCACCACAGAACTGCACGGCCTTGGTCAGCACCTCGCGCAGTTTCTCGCGACGTTGCGCGTTTTCCTCCTCGCCAAAGACCTGCGACAGGAACAGCATCGAGAAGCCGTGCCCATAGGTGTAGTGGAAGTCGTCCTTGTACCCGATCAATCCGTTCGGTTGCGATTTATCGATCAGATAGTCAACAGCAGCCGAGATCGGTTTCGCGTACTGGCCGCGCGTCGTGGTTGAACCTTCACACAACATGGCGTTGCCGACCAAGGCCGTCATCGCCACGCGATACTGACCCTGGTTTGCTTCCCAATAGCCGCTGCGATGTTGTTCGCCAACCAGCCAGTCGAGTCCTCGACGCGCAGCCAGTTTCAGTTTTGGATCCTTCTTGTCAGCGCGAACAGAGGCTGCGGTACCACAGATCATTGCCAGAACGACGCCAACGACCAGCACCTGTTGCATATCCACCTCTCCTGCGAAGTACATCCGGTACCCGCGACGACTGGGTTGCGAATGACGTTCCATTCGCCATAGGACACTCTATTAAAGCGGCACCCGAAAGGAAAGAAGTTTGCCTCAACCTTTCGAACACAACATGAGTTCTGGTTGAAACGTTCGCGCGCGAGATTTCGCTCAACAACGCGATTTAACGGGCCAGAAGTGCTAGAAATCTGCGGCCAAGCGCCTATAAACTAGCTGTTTCATCGTCTCTCATCACATCAGGCTGTTTCGTGAAAGAACTGCTTTCCCCCAAACAAGTGGCGCGAGCCATCGGCGTCAGCGAATCGTCGCTGAAGCGCTGGTGCGACCAGGGTCTGATTCAGACCGTGCGCACGGCGGGCGGGCATCGAAAACTGCCGATCTGCGATGTGATGCGGTTTCTGCGCGAGCAGAAGCATGCGCTGATTTGCCCCGAACTGCTGGGGATGCCATCCTGTTCACCTCAGTCGGAAATTGGACTGGAACGCGGCCGCGCGTCACTGACTGAAGCCTTATTGGAAGGAAATGAAGCCCTTGCCCGACGCGTTGTCGTTGACTTGTATCTGGCCAAACACTCGATCAGCGTTTTGTGTGATCAAGTGATCTGCGGAGCGGCCCGTGAAATCGATTGCCGACTGGAATCGTTGACGATCGACATTTACCAGGAACGCCGTAGTCGAGAACTGATCCAGCGGATCTTATATGAACTGAGGCGACAACAACCTGATCCAGACCCGAACTGGAAAGCGTGTGGTGGATCGTTAGAGGGTGACGCTTACAGTTTGCCGACAAACATGGTCGAACTTGTGCTACGCAATTCGGACTGGGATGCAGTGTCTTTGGGGACCTCCATTCCGGTCGCATCGATGGTTCACGCCATCACACAGACGAAACCACGGTTGTTCTGGGTCTGCATTTCACGGGTCGACGATCCCGAGCGTTTTGTGCACGACTTCAAATTGTTGTCGGATGCTGCCGAGGCAGCAGGCGCAGCCCTGGCCGTCGGTGGCCGCGCCTTAACAGACGAACTACGCAAACAGATCACATTCTGTTGCTCTTGTGAAACGATGCAGCACCTCGAATCGTTCGCCAAGGCCGTTCGACGAATTGGTGCCGCATTGGCGTGAACGCGATCACGTTCAGGCCGACGCTTGCGCACGATTACCGACGATCTCGTTGGCAGCCGCGGATTTCGGCGATCACCCCAGCAGTTCAGGAATGGGCTGACCTTCCGGTAACACCATCAACGGGCGTCGGCCATGATCGAAGAACGTGTGGTGGTAATCGATCCCCAATGTCTGGTACATCGTCGAAAGCACACAGCCAGGAGTATAGGGTTTGTTGATCGGGTATTCAGCCTTCGAATCGGTCGCTCCGATCGCTTGTCCCATCTTCAGTCCGCCGCCCGCGAACAGAACACTCATCGCGCCTGGCCAGTGATCGCGTCCCGCTCCGCTGTTGATGCGCGGTGTGCGTCCGAATTCGCCCATTGCCATCACCAGCACATCGTCTTGCAGGCCACGCACATACAAATCGTCGACCAGTGACGCGACGGCTCGGTCGAACTTCGGCAACAGGTTGTTCTTTAACTCGGCGAAATTATTGCCGTGGGTATCCCAGCCGCCGCCGGCCTGCACGGTGACATAAGTCACTCCCGCTTCCACCAACCGCCGGGCCAACAGGCAGCTTTGTCCCAGATCATGGCGACCGTACTTCTCGCGCAGTCTCGGATCTTCCTGATTGATGTCGAACGCACGCAGCGCCTTTTCGTTGGTCACCATTTCGAAGGCATCGCGATAGAACTTATCGAGTCCCACGATGTCGCCCTTGGTATCGACATCGCGACGCAGTGAATCGACCTGATCAAGCAACTGCTGTCGCCGATCCAGTCGATCGATCGTCAGGTTGTACGGCAACTTCATGTTGCGAACCTGGAACCCGTTATCGTTTGGATTGCTGTCGGGTGAAAAGGGGTTGAACGAAGCGCCCAGATACGCGGCTTTGCCCAGATCCAGACGGTAGGGCACATTGCAATACGCAGGCATGCCGGGCTCGTTCGGTCCATTGATGGCCGCCACGACAGACCCGCACGACGGATAGATGTTGTCATTGACTTCCAAAGTCGGCTGATAGCCGGTCAGCATCCATTGCGAACCCATGCCGTGTCCGGCATTGGTGTGGTAGGCAGATCGAACCACAGAAAACTTGTCGAACAATGCGGCCTGCAATGGCAAATGTTCACTGATTTCGACACCGGGGACATTGGTCGGAACCGGTTTGAACTCGCCGCGATACTCGGATGGCGCTGTCGGTTTCAGATCGTACATGTCCAGATGGCTAGGACCACCTGCCTGCCAGATCATGATGACGGCTTTGCGCTTCGATGATTGTCGAGCGTGCGCTTCGCTTCGCAGCAGATGCGGCAGCGTCAATCCACCGACGGCCAGACTGCCGACGCGCAGAAAGTTGCGCCGTGAAACGCCATCACAGGTTCGTACTGCTGATCCAAGAAGATTGAGCATCGTACTTCCTTCACATCCTGGGCCATCGGCCGTTCGTCAGCGATCATCCTGAACGCTGTGCTTTTTGTCGTTCATCGCCGCGAATCGCACCGGACATCTCGCAGCATCACAAAACGTCGCATCAATCAATGATTAAACAAAAACTCGCGTGAATTCAAAACGGACCACATAACATCTTCGGCACCTTTTCGTGGACTCTGATCGCGATCGATGTAACCGGCCGTCGCGAAAATCTCTTGTGGAGTCGGGTACCGTGAAAAGGCCGCCAGATAAATCTCTTCGACGATCTGATACGACGATCGCTGTTCGCGCACCATTCGTCCGATGCGTGCCTTGTCATCTTGTAGCTTGCGTTCGATCTCGTCCGAATTCGCAAGCAGCAGGACCTGTGACAATGTTGCGCTGGTCGATCGTTCGCACTCGCAGCCACTAACACGTTTCGGTCGGTCGAAAGTATCGAGGAAATAGGAGCCGAATCGTTCATGAGGCAAATCGACGGCACGGGCGTCGGCACTCATGTTGTTGAAGGTCGAACGCAGTTCGGTCACTTGCTCGACCGCATCGTGCGCCACTTCGGCAGGCAAACGTCGGCCGTAATACCGAGCAAAATTTTGCAAATCGCTGCGATTGTCGTCGGTGGGATTGGACGACAACTGATAGGTCTGACTACTGACCATCAGGCGAATCATGTGCTTGACGTCCAAGTTGTGATCACGAAACTCGCGTGCCAATGCGTCGAGCAGGGCAGGGTTCGAAGGCGGATTCGTTTCCCGCATGTCATCGACTTCGTGCACCAGCCCGCGACCGAAGAAATGGCCCCACAGGCGATTGACCATTGTGCGAGCGAAGAACGGGTTGTCCGGCTTCGCCATCCAGTCGACCAGCGCATGCCGCGGATCTTCTTCCGGGCCAAATTTGATGACTTCCCCATCGAGATACTTCGGCTCAATTTGCTTTCCGGTGATGGGATGATTTTCACCAATGGTCGTGGTCGGCGACGTGAAGTACGGCGGTGGCTCGCCGAACGACTTACGACCTAATCGCGTGTAGAAACCGGCCAGTCCGTAATAGTCATCCTGACTCCAGCGCTCATAAGGATGATGGTGACACTTGGCACACTGCAGCCGCAGACCCAGGAACACTTGCGCCGTGTCAGCAGTCACCTGGTGCAATTGGTCATCGCGCGATTGCCAGAACCAGTTGATCGCGGGAGCATCAGGCCATTCGCCACTGGCGGCCACGACGCCGCGGACGAATTCGTCATACGGACGATTTCGCGCGATCATGTCTTTCAGCCAGTTGTGAAACGCATACGAAGCTCGTTCCGATCCCGCGAGATTTGAATTTCGCAGAATCGATCCCCATTTCATGGCGAAGTAGGCGGGATAGTCGGCCGAATCCAGCAGGCGATCAGCCAGTTGTTGCCGCTTGTTGGCGTCCTGATTTGAAAGAAACGCGCGGCTTTCGTCGACCGTTGGCAAGCGGCCACACAAGTCGACGGTGACTCGACGCAGGAACGTCGCATCGTCACACCCGGGCGATGGCTTGATCCCCAGCTTCTTCCACTTTTCGATCGCCAGCGTATCGATGAAATTGTTGGGCGTAAACTCTGGGATGCTATTGAGCGGCGCTCCTTGCGGACGGATGACGCGGCAGACTGCAACTTGCCCCATGTAGCGTGACATGATGGCCGCTTCACCCGTCGGTTGATTGGCCGTGATCAGACCATCGTCACTGACGACAGCCACAACATCGAGATTGCTCGAATAAACGGCCTCACGAGTGACATCGCGGCGACTGTCGTCTGAGTAGATCGCTTCCACACACAATTGTTGCTGCTGACTGGCATCCAGAATTCGTTCACTCGGACGCATCTCGAGGCGAACGACTTTGGGTGCTGTCGGAGCTGAAGCGGGGGCACCAGCCTTGATCCATGATTCGAGCAAACGGTAGGGCTCGGACCCCGGTTCGATTCGACGACCGCCTCCATGAGGCACTGCCGCCGTTCCTTTCAACAGCAGCAGACTTTTCTCGGGGGCCGTCACCATCACTCGTCGCCCGCGCGCTTCGCTCACGAGCGCGTGGTAATCGAAATCGGTATCAAAGCCGAACAACGACAGTTTGAAACCGTTTTGGCCGCTCTGCTTGCCATGGCAGCCGCCAGCGTTGCAACCGAAACGACTCATTAGCGGTTCGATCTCGGTCGCAAAATCGACCGGACGTACTTGATCGAGCCCGGTGACCGTGACCGGAACGACAAGCGACTGGTCGCCCAGGCGCACATCAATGTCGGACTGCCCACTGGCAACGGGAACGAGATAGCCGGACGAATCGACGGCGACCACGCTGGCGTTTCGGCTGGCGTATTTCGACAGGCGAGTCACGTCGCGACCATCGCGGCTGACAATCAGTTGGCGCCGAGCGAACGCGTCGTGAAATTCGACCGTCTGAGGTTCAACTTGGATTTCGCCCGCGATCAGCGACGAGGCCGACAACAGCAGCCCCAAGCAAAATGTCCAGCGTTTGCACGCCTCACTCATCACCGGCCCTCAATCAACAACTCGTTACACATCAATACATTACCGCAACACGCACTCGCTGACATCAACCAACGTGCATATGCTGTCAGAATACTACCTCGCGAACAGGTAAATCGTTCGATCTCTGACATCGAATTGTCTTGATGCCAGCAAAAGTTACGAAAAAACGGCCGAACGGCCGATCACTGAACAGATTGACGTCGCTGCAATAGATGTATATACATACTCAATGTCGAATAGCTCATCAGGACCGGTTCGGACACCTTGCTTATGCAATGCTCTCCGCCGAGCGTCGCGCGCCGTGTCACGGTTGTATGACGATGAATTGCGTTCGGTCGGGCTCCGAACGACTCAGTTTTCCATGCTCGCCTACCTGAACCGTGCAGGTGAGGTGAAACAGGGGGACATCGGCGAGTTGATGCTGCTGGAACAGACAACTGTCACTCGGAACCTGAGGCCGCTGTTGAACGCTGGTTGGTTGGAGATTCGAACGGGAAGCGACCGCCGCCAACGATTTGTTGCCATTACGGCGTCCGGACAGGAAAAGCTGCGTGAAGCCGCTCCCGCGTGGATCAATGCTCAAAGAAAAATGAAAGCCGTGCTGTCAGAGCCGACTTGGCAAAACCTGTTATCGGTACTCCCGAATGTGGCCCAAGCGGCCACCAAGGCAGAGTGAAGACGTCGAGCCGAATCCACAACAATCATGAAAGATCCTGGACACTTACATGTATATGCATGTGTCGACGCGGCGATTAATTCCCCGTCGCCACCTTGATCAAAATCCAGGAATCGAACGATGGCTATTGGAATGGCAGAAAAAACAGCGTTACCAATCAATTCGACCGTTCGAAATCAAAGGAATGCGTCTCACGCGCTGCTCGACGGAGCGGTCTTCCCCACACTCGTCCGTCTTGCCGCTCCGACGATCGCTTTGATGACCCTGCAGGGATTGATTTCGGCGGGCGAAACGGCGTTCGTTGGACAATTGGGGGCGTCGGCTCTCGCAGGTGCATCGCTCAGTTTTCCTCTCGTGATGCTGATGACCACCTTGTCGGCAGGTGCCTATGGAGGCGGGGTCTCATCGGCCGTGGCACGAGCGCTGGGAGCTGGTCGCCAGACTGATGCAAACCGACTCGCTTTGACGGCGCTGTCCATGGCCGGACTGATCGGTCTGGTCTTCATGTCTGTCATGCTGCTGCTGGGCCGATCGATCTATCAAGCACTGGGGGCGACAGGATCGGCGCTCGATTGTGCAGTGCTCTATTCCAATGTGTTGTTTCTGGGAGCTGTCCCATTCTGGCTGTTCAACGCGGCCGCCAGCATCCTACGCGCAGGCGGTAACGCCAACCTTCCTGCGACGACAGGTGCGATCGGCGGAGTGATGACGCTGGCGGTCTCACCTGTGTTGATCTTTGGTATAGGCTCATTGCCAGGTCTAGGCATCGCCGGAGCCGCGAGTGCGATCGTGCTGTACAACATCGGCATGGCGCTCGTCCTGCTGCGATCGGTGAGTCGTGTGCTATCTGCCGCTCGACCTGCTGCGATTATGCAGATGCCGCTCTGGACCGACGTTTATGAAATCCTGAAGGTCTCGATCCCCAGCGCCGCCAGTACCATCCTGACCAACATGACATTCATCGTCCTGACCGGTCTGGTCGCACCTTTCAGTGAGTCTGCAATTGCAGGATACGGATCAGGCGGACGGCTGGAATACCTGTTAATACCGATCGTGTTTGGAATCGGCTCCGCACTGGTGCCCCTTGTCGCCGCCAGCGAAGGTGCGGGAAACTTTTCTCGGGTCCAACAACTGACTCGAACCGGTGCAGTGCTGGCGACCGTGGCCTGTGCAGTGATCGGCATCACGGTCGCGACGTTTCCGCTCGTCTGGATGAACCTGTTTACGACCGATTCTGACGTTGTTGCGATCGGGTCAGCGTATCTGGTCCGAGTCGGATATGCCTATCCTTGCCTGGGGCTGGGACTATCACTCTATTTTGCTTCACAAGGGCGTGGTCGCACAGGGCTGCCGTTGCTCGCAACAGGGACTCGGCTGATCGTCGCCGGTTTTGGTGGAATCATTGCGGTCAGAACGTTCCGAGCGTCAATTGAAACGCTGTTTCACTTGATGGCCGGCGGACTTGCGATGTATGCCATGATCATGGTGATCATTATGCGTCGCGAGTTAGGATGGTCCCCCGAGACACTGCTGAAACCGCTTGCAATCTCACTCGCGAAGCCAAAAATCGAAGATCTGCCATCCATCGCCATCGTGGCACAAGTCGAAGACGATTGAACTGATCGAATGGTTTGCGACGATTGACCATCTCACATCACTCAAGGAAGAGCATCAAATGCTGCGCCGTGCTGTTATTACAGGTCTGGGAACGGTCAATCCGTTGGCCAACAACGTCAGTGATTCATGGTCGCGGTTGCGCGCCGGAGAGAGTGGCGTCGGCCCGATTACTCAGTTTGACGCGACCGCATTCAAAGTACGTTTCGCGGGCGAAGTCCGGGATTTTGCGCCCGATAAGTGGATTGACGGGAAAGTCGCCAAACGTCTCGACAGGTTCGCCCAGTTTGCCCTCGCTGCAGCCATTGAAGCGGTGTCCGACAGCGGACTGGATTTCGCTGCGTTGCCCGTTGAACGATGCGGGACGATCATCGGCAGCGGCACCGGTGGCATGTCGGTCTTCGGCGAAGAGAGTCTGCGTTATCAGCAGACCGGGCCAGGCCGTGTCAGCCCGTTCTTCATACCGAAACTGATGTCGAATGCGGCGCCCGCTTCAATCTCGATCCATTTTGGACTGCGCGGACCGGCCTGGTCGATCTCGACCGCGTGTGCTTCGGCAGCGGATGCGATTGCCGCATCGGTCGACGCGATTCGCGTAGGCCGTGCTGACGTGATGGTGTCGGGCGGCTCGGAAGCGGCGCTGACGCCATTAGGGCTGGCCGGTTTCTGTTCAGCGAAAGCGTTGTCCGAACGCAACGACGATCCGCAACATGCCTGCCGTCCGTTCGATCGAGAGCGTGACGGATTCGTGTTGGGGGAAGGGGCCGGCGTCATCGTGATCGAAGAATTCGAACACGCGCGGCAACGCGGAGCCAGGATTTATTGCGAAATTCTGGGTGCCGGTCAAAGTGCCGACGCCTACCATATTACGGCACCACATCCAGACGGCACTGGTGCATCGCAAGCAATTCGAGCGGCCCTGGCAGACGCTCGAGTCGATGTCAGCCAGATTCAATATGTGAACATGCATGCCACTGGAACTCCGCTTGGTGATGAAGCAGAGACGAAGGCGATCAAATCGGTCTTCGGGTCACATAGTTCCCGCCTCGCGGTCAGCAGCACCAAAAGCATGATTGGGCATTTATGCGGGGCCAGCGGTGGCGTCGCGGCGATCGTGTGTGCCCTGACAATTCGAGACGGCGTTGTCCATCCAACGATCAACTATGAAAACCCCGACCCCGCGTGCGATCTGGATTGCATTCCCAACAGTGCTCGGGAATTATCCGTTCAGCGAATTCTGGCGACCAGCTTTGGATTCGGGGGACACAACAGTTGCCTGATTTTTGGGGCGATATAATCGTGGGCGATGTCTATCGAGATCACACCGTCAACCTGTACGATACCGTCACTGAGACTTGGCAGGATTCACGGACAGAAAACGTGCCAGTTCAGCGGTTTGCATCTGAACACAAAGGGAAATTCCCATGCGACGTCGAGCAGTAGTGACAGGAATCGGCTGCGTTTCTCCGGTTGGTAACGACCTGGCAACGGCTTGGAAGGCAGTTTGCGAAGGTCGTTCAGGGGTCGCTCCGATTACGAGATTCGATCCGGCAGGATATCCAACACGAATTGCGGCCGAAGTCAAGAATTTCGATTTGGCCAAATGGATCGATCGGAATCGGATTGGGCCATTTGAACAGATCGGGCCGAACGTGCAGTTCGGTATCGCTGCGGCGATTCAGGCGATTGCAGACTCCGGTCTGGACTACCGCAATCTGCCGGACCCGACAAGCTTTGGCGTCTATTTGGGTGCCGGTGAGGGGGTTCAGGATTTCGAAGTGATCATGCGGTTGATCGCTCAGGCGCGTGACGAAAGCGGACAAGTGCAGTTGTCCCGGTTCAGCGATCTCAGCCTGCAACAACTGAATGCCGCCAAGGAATACAACCAGGAACCGAACGTGCTGGCCGGCAGAATTGCGTCCCTGTTCGGAGCGCAGGGTCCGAACCTGAACACGTTGACCGCATGTGCCGCATCGGCTCAGGCAATCGGCGAAGGTACAGAACTGATTCGAAACGGAAGTGCCGACATCATGATCGTCGGTGGATCACACAGCATGATTCACCCGTTCGGCATGACGGGCTTCAGCCTGTTGGGAACGTTGTCGACTCGAAATAATGATCCGACTGCCGCGTCACGTCCCTTCGATCGCGAACGCGACGGATTCATTCTGGGCGAAGGCGCCGCGATGCTGGTTCTGGAAGAGTATGACGCGGCCAAGCGACGCGGGGCGCGAATCTACGGCGAGATTCGCGGCTATGGAGTTGCGTCCGACGCCTATCGGATCACGGACATCCCCGATGACGGCAACGGCCTGGTGCGTGCGATGCGTATGGCGATGAGTGATGCCCAGTTGAACCCGACCGATATCAGTTATGTCAATGCTCATGGAACTAGCACCGGTGCAAACGATCGCGCGGAAACACAGGCATTGAAACAGGCATTGAGTGACCATTCACAAAAGGTGCCGATTTCGAGCACCAAGAGTATGACGGGCCACCTGGTCGCGGCGTGCGGGGCACTGGAACTCGCCATCTCGTTGTTGGCACTCAGAGATGGCATCGTGCCGCCAACGATGAATTACGAGTATCCCGATCCTGATTGCGACTTGGACTACGTTCCAAATCAATCGCGGACAATCCCCTTGAATACTGTCATGTCCAATAATTCCGGTTTTGGCGGCCAAAACGTGTCATTGATCGTGTCGCGCGCGTGATGTGTGCCTTGACTTCAGCAACGCGAAGCCGATACTAGAGGGCTCAGCGGTGAAACGCTACCTCTTTTGCGGCGGGATGACCATGAACCGGGTCAGGCCGTAACTGGAGCAGCCATAAGTGTGATTCTTGGGTGCGGAAGGGGTAGCGTTCTGCCGCTGACTTTGACCCGGCCGCGGGTCGGCGGGATTCGCGATTGAGTTGGGTTCAGAATAGGTGGGTCGCTCGCGCGTTGTTAACGCGATGGCGAGCTCGACACGCGATCACCACACTTGTTCGCAACCCATCATGCGACGCGAAGAAACCGCCTGTGAGTGGGTTGCTCGCGCGTTGTTAACGGAATGACACACTCGGCGGGACGGCTGTCCCGGCACACAGAATGTTGCTGAAGCGCTCTCGCACAGCAGAATTTCTGGGTGCGACTGCCCAGTCCGAGCTTGATCTGGACGGTGATTGCCAGGGAAACTGCCCATGTTCGACTCGGTTGAAGATCCTTTGCAGCCGCATGCCCGCTGGATGCATCAGGCACTGGAAATGGCGCGGCAAGCGTTCGAGGAGGGCGAAGTTCCGATTGGTGCCGTGATCATTCACAACGATCGAATTATCGGTGCCGCTGGCAATCAACGAGAACAACTGAACGATCCGACGGCCCATGCCGAAATGATCGCCATCACGCAAGCGGCCGAAGCGATAGGCTCGTGGCGATTGCTCGATTGCACGTTGTATTGCACCCTCGAACCTTGCCCGATGTGTGCCGGCGCGATTGTCCAAGCTCGCATTCCGACCGTCGTTTATGGAACCACCGATCTGAAAGCGGGGGCGTGCCACACGCTGTACCAGATCACCAATGATGAGCGGCTGAACCATCGAGCCACCGTACTGGGCGGGGTCATGCAGGAAGACTGTCGAGGGATCTTGCAGGAGTTCTTCGCTCAACAACGAGCACTCGGCAAGAAGTAATTGACGCTGCAACGCCTCTCACCTGGATTGAGACGCCACCAGTTGAGTTGCAGTCAGCGCCGCTTCAATAAATCCGTCGGCTCGCGCCAGGCCTTTTCCAGCGATATCGAATGCCGTCCCATGGCTGGGACTGGTACGAACGATCGGCAGGCCGAGTGTCACGTTGACCGCACGTTCAAACCCGATCAGCTTCAGCGCGATATGTCCCTGGTCATGATACATCGCCGCAACGCCATCAAACTCGCCATGCACCGCGCGACGCAGCAGCGCATCAGCCGGGATCGGTCCAATGGCATTGACGCCTGACTCGCGTGCTGCCGCAACGGCCGGCGCGATCAACGTGGACTCTTCATCGCCGAACAGTCCTTCCTCACCACCGTGCGGATTGAGAGCGCAGACGCCGACGCGAGGAGTGGGACAGCCGATGCGTTTCAAGAATCGGTCGATCAACTGAATGGTTTCACGGATATGCGTGACGTTCAGAATTCCCGGCACTGATCGGATCGACGTGTGCAGCGTGACATGTGCGACGCCCAGTCCATTTGCCCCCAGAAGCGGTACACCTGGCGGCAGATACAGCATCATGGCGAATTCATCGACTTGGCACTCCTTCGCCAGGATCTCGGTGTGGCCTGGAAAGTTGAGTCCGGCGGCGTGTAATGCCGCCTTATTCAGCGGAGCCGTCGTGATCGCATCAAGGTCCTTCTGCAGCGTCGCCCGAGTTGACTCAACCAGATAATCGTAGGCCGCTTGTCCGGCTCGCGCATTAATCCTTCCCAACGGGACATCTGCTGCATTAACACTGGACGGATTCCAGCAGGGAACGTCAGATCGAGTCCAATCAACGTCGGTCAGCGACGTCACTGGCGTCACGCTGGTGACGGCATCCGCCTGTTGCATCGCGCGTTCGAGGACGGCGGGGTCACCGACGACAATCGGTCGACAGACAGACCGCAACCGGCGATCTACCAGTGCCTTGGCGACGACTTCCGGCCCAATTCCTGCGACATCGCCCAAAGTGAACGCGATTCGAGGAAGCGGTGCGGTCATGAATATGCCTCAGCCTGCGACAGAGGAATCCCGCGCTGATCCTTGGCCGACAAAATCGGACTGTCGAGTTTTGGCCAGTCAATACCCACCGCCGGATCGTTCCAGATCAACGTCCGTTCGTCCGATGGCTGATAGTAATCGGTGCATTTGTAGCTGAAGTCGGCCGATTCGCTGGTGACACAGAAACCATGCGCGAAGCCTGGCGGTACGTACAACTGATGATGATTTTCGTCGTTGAGGAATGCGCCAAACCATTGCCCGAACGTGGACGAACTGCGCCGCATGTCGACCGCGACGTCGAAGACTTCGCCACGTGTGACGTAAACCAGCTTGCCTTGCGGCTGTGTTAACTGATAGTGCAGCCCCCGCAAAGTCCCTTTGCAAGAGCGAGAAACGTTGTCTTGCACGAAGTCGGCCATGATGCCGGCATCGCGATAGCGATCGCGCTGAAAGCTCTCGAAGAAGAATCCGCGAGAATCACCAAACGATTTTGGTTCAATCAAGAGCAGGCCGGCCAGTTTGGTCGGAATCACGTTCAAAACAGCACCTTCGCTTTATGTCTCTGTGGCACGAATTGGACGTCATTCCGTGACCGTCATGGTGAACTTGGCGACCCGCATCATTTGACCGGGTTGTATCGCCCGACTTTGTTGATGCGACCGTGGATGTCGTTCAGGATCCAGTGGAACGCCACCAGGTGAACCGATTCGACCATCCCCATATCATCCAGGGGCACGTGTAGGTTTTTCTTACCGAGCGACTTCAGCTTGCCGCCGGAGTATCCCGTGATTCCCCACGTCGTCAGTCCCTTCCGGTTGGACCACTCGACGGCATTCAGAATGTTGGGGCTGTTGCCGCTGCCACTGATCGCAATTAGCAGATCGCCAGGCGAGGCAAAGTTCTTCAATTGTTCGACGAAGACTCGATCGAACCCTTCGTCGTTGCCCCACGCCAGAATGTATGGGGTGTTGTCCGTCAGGCTGAGCACCTTCAGCCGCTTGACCGAGTCGTTCGTAAAATCTTTTCGATCCAGCGTGCTTTTGCCCAGATCTTCGCAGAAGTGTGAACAATTGGAGCCACTGCCGCCATTGCCGATCAAGAACACGAATCGTCCCTGCTCATAGCAGGCGTAGATATCGTCCGCCAGTCCTTCGATTTGCTTGATATCCAGTGTGTCGAAGACTTCGGCACAGCGTTTAAGGTATTGAGACGGAGTCAGTTGAGTGCCCAGCATGATTACTTTCTCGCGAACGTTTGTGTTGCAGATCTCGTAAAAATCTCTCGGGCCAAAGTGTCGTCGAAGCCCGATTTCCTCGTCAATCGATCATTCAGAATTACTCGTTTCCATTTTCGGCTTGCGAACCAGACCCGGTTTGACATCCAGATCGAGCGGTGAAGTCAGACCTCGCTCCCAAAGTTCCCAGCCGAGTGCTCCCATCGCGGCGTTGTCGGTGCAGTGCTGCCGTTCGGCAATAATCAATTCGATCCGCCGACGCCCGGCCAGTTCCTCCATCCGCTGGCGAAGCACGCTGTTCGCCGCCACGCCGCCACCCACCAGAAGTCGTTTGTGCCGCGTCTGCTTCAGAGCTTGTTCACATTTTCCGACCAGCACATCGATTGCTGCCGCCTGAAAGCTGGCCGCTAGGTCGGCGATGCGCTGCCGAGTCAACGGTTCAGGCGTCGCTCGAGCTCCGGGCGTTCCTCGAGCGGCATACAGCACCGCGGTCTTCAGGCCACTGAAGCTGAAGTCCAGTCGAGAATCGTTCAGAAAGGGACGAGGGAAATCGACTGCCGTCGCGTTACCTTGCCGAGCAATCAATTCAATCTGAGGACCACCGGGATACTCCAACCCCAGGATTTGAGCAACCTTATCGAACGCCTCGCCGGCAGCATCATCGGTTGTCGCCCCCAGCAGTTCAAACTCAACCGGCGATCGACAGTCATACAGGTTGGAATGACCTCCGCTAACGACGAACCCGACGGCCGGAAAAACATCGCGGCCAGCGGCCATCCGGCAGGCATAGATGTGCGCTTCGATGTGATTGATTGCCAGGAGCGGCACGTTCAACACGAGTGCCAGTGTCTTGGCTGCGGTCAATCCCACGAGTAACGAGCCGACCAGGCCAGGATGCGTCGCCACGGCGATCGCGCCGATCTCGGCCAGCGTGCAATTGGCCTTGCGCACGGCTTCGTCGATGACCGGCAGAATTCGTTCGAGATGCGCTCGTGAGGCAATCTCAGGCACAACTCCGCCAAACCGTTCATGCAGTTCGTGCTGAGTCGACACGACGCTGGATAACACGCGTCGATCTCGATCAATCACAGCCGCAGCCGTCTCGTCGCAAGACGATTCGATGGCCAGCAGCAGCATGTCAGTCGGTAACCGGGAACTCACGAACGTCGTCTTCAAAAACGGGGGCCACAGCGATCGATCGCTGTGGCGAATTACCTGGAACGCATCCAGCTTACTGGGTGTCCCGCGAGCCTGATTGTCAGAACCCGGATTGTATCACTTTGGGGGATTTTCTGCTGGCGGAAACAGTCGCGAATTAATCCCTTTGGCTGCCTCGCCCTTTTTTGCAATAGCCGGTTTGGCGTTCAACTTGATCGTCTTCGGGGGCAGGCACACTTCCTCGTCGTTGCAGGCCTGATACCTGATGGCGATTTCCAGTTCATCCGTTTGACCCGCCGACTTCTCTGGAACTTTGATCGTTCCGCGAATGGCAATTTCACCGTCGTAAATCATCGCTTTCTCGTTGCCCGATTCGAACAATTTCCCTTTAGGATATTTGACGTCAGACAAGGTCACACCTTGTTTTGACTTCACCGTCACTTCGGTCGCGATAAAGTTTTCAGGCATCGGCGGATTGGCTTGAATGTGCCAGTGATCGTCGATTTTGATCACCACCGCGATCTCGCATGTTCCCCCGGCGGGTAGCCTGTCCGAAGAGAGATACACTCGGGACCTGGCATGTTCATCCTTCTTAGTGCGATCTTCTTTCTGTTCCACGAGCGGAACGAGTGGTTCGTTGGACGCTTTTGAGTCTGGTTTTGCTTGAGCACCGGCGACAGGAATGATCTCATTCTTGCCTTCTGCCACCGCGCCCTTTTGGCTGGCTTCGAATTCCAGCAGTTCATTGGCGGCCAAGGCCAGCACCGCGACATTGCGTGGCGCCTGTTCGATGTTCGTGGCAAACAGTTCGATCGTTGCCCGCGCTTCATCGTGATACGCCTGCACACCAGCTTTTTTCGCCAGTTTCAGCAGATTTCGAGCGCTGACACTGTTGCCCGCGGGCAAGACGCCGTCGTAGCAGTTCTTGGTTCGCGCCAGCAGTTCTTCATGCAGATGCGACGTGAAGTAGAAGCCTCCGTTCGCTTCATCCAGGAACATGCGTAGTTGATCGTCCTGCAACTGTCGCGCGGCTTTCAGCCATTTTGCGTCGTTCGTGGCATCGTGCAGTGCCAGCAAGCCGTCGATCACAAAGGCGTAGTCATCCAGATACGCGTTCAGCCGAGATTGTCCGTTCGTCGACGTGTGTAGCAAATGCCCCTGTGAATCTCGCAGTTTTGTCAAAATAAATCCTGCTGCTCGTTCGGCTGTGCGGATGTATTCCGGATGCTTCAGTACGGCGGCCGATCGAGCGTAGGCGCCCAGCATCAGCCCGTTCCAGCAAGTGAGTATCTTTTTATCGCGCAGAGGGCGCTTGCGGTTGTTGCGAACGTCGAGCAGTTTTTGCTTCGCATGCGAGAATTCGTCGCGCTGAGTGACAGCGTCGCTGGCGGCGATGTTGATCACATCACCTGACTCAGGTTTAGGCAACTTCTTCGGCAATAGTCGCAAAACGTTGCCATGTTCAAAGTCGGGCAGGTCCTTGACCTTGTACGACTGCTTGAACGCTCCTGCCGCTTCGCCCAGAACATTGTCGATTTCCGTCGCATCCCAAACATAGAACTCGCCCTCGACGCCGTTGGTTTCTGCATCCAATGCAGAGTAGAAACCGCCATCGGGAGAGGTCAGTTCACGATCGACGAATGCAAACAACTCTTCCGCGACTTGCTTGTAGAGCGGCTTCTGCGTCGTGCGATACGCTTCGACATACAGGTCTGCCAGTTGAGCCTGGTCGTAGAGCATCTTTTCGAAGTGCGGTACCTGCCATTGTCGATCGACCGAATATCGATGGAATCCGCCGCCGACATGATCGCGAATGCCTCCACACGCAATCTGCATCAAGGTCAGATCAAGCAGTTGAGCGACGTCGTCGTTCGGTTTGCGATTCAATTCCTGTTGCACAAATTGCAGTTTCGTCGGGGTGGGGAACTTCGGACCGTCCGGCCGATTCACATGAAAATCAACACCACCGAATTCCGGATCGAAACTCGAGACCGTCACTCCCAACACAAACTCGGCCAACTTGTCGTTGATTTCGACAGGCTTTAGCGCCAGCTTTGGCCGCATCAACCGACGTGTTTCGTTGGTTAGAATGTCGGCATTGCCATTCATCGTGTCGCGTTTCGTGGCCCACATTTCCTGCAACTTGGCGAGGATCGATGGAAACCCCTGGCTCGCGTCGGTGTCTTCAGGAGGGAAATAGGTACCACCCGCCAATGGCTTGGCATCGGGAGTGAGAAACATCGACAGCGGCCATCCGCCGCTCGAAGGTGCCCCAATCGCCTGGTAATAGACCTGGAGCGCCGTCATGTAGATGTCGTCAACATCAGGACGTTCTTCGCGATCGACCTTGATGCAGACAAAGTTCTCGTTCAGCGTCTTGGCGATCGCTTCGTTAGTGAAGACGTTCCGTTCCATCACGTGGCACCAGTAGCAACTGCTGTAGCCCACCGACAGAAAGATCATCTTTCCTTCTTTTTTGGCCTTCTCGAACGCTTCGGGTCCCCAGGGATACCAGTCGACGGGATTGTGGGCGTGCAACAACAGGTAGGGACTGGTTTCTTTCGCCAGCCGATTGCAGCGAGCCTCGCCTTTGGCCACGGGCTTCGGCGCGTCGGCCGCAGCCAGGTGGCGGGCAATTCCCCATGAGACCATTAACGCCAGAACGGCACTGATCGACCAACGAAGTATTCTCAACTGATGCATGTCGCGTCCTGCCTTAACCATCGTGTTGCCCCGATCTCGTTCTGGCTGAATCTCTGTCACAGGCATTTTTCCAGCTTCTCGAAGTTCGTCAATCGCGAGCCCCCCGACATATCGCAATCGCTGCAGGCCTCAATCAGACAAGCCCGATTCGCCGACGTAGCTTGCCAACTCAAAATGATTGGCTCGCGACATTCAGACAAGTCACTCCAATTCTAAGTTCCCAGCGGAAATGTCGGAAGGGGAATGAGGTCAATCCCAGCCATTTCAATAGGTTACGCCTCCAATTTCAGATGCCTGGTTGCTGAACAGTCGTCTCGCTATTCCCAATGCACTGCGCGTCAGACACAATCAAGACTATGACGAACTCCCCGACACAGATTGTCGACAAACCTGCACCGATTCGGACGAACTCTGGTCTGGTCACGGAACAAAATGCGTGGCGCCCGCTGTCGATCGGCAGTGTTTCGATTGGATTTCCGGTAGTTCAAGCGGCGCTGAGCG